>Ga0181536_10005149_pt1 | contig 13519 bp, 10 predicted proteins | sample PEATcosm2014_Bin_41_FD_121105 | JGI IMG/M metagenome (GOLD analysis project Ga0181536, IMG submission 121105) | Peatland microbial communities from MTU Mesocosm Facility, Houghton, MI, USA - PEATcosm2014_Bin17_60_metaG | ecosystem: Environmental > Terrestrial > Soil > Wetlands > Peat | place...
CGTAGCCAGCCAATGCCCTGATGAAGACTCGAGGCTTGCCCGTCTTGGTGGACTTGATGACCACGCCTGCGCTCGACGTAGCCGAGACCGACCGCTCAATGCGGGCGAAGCGCTTGTCGAGGTCGAGATCGCACCATCTGAGTGCGCACACCTCGCCCCGGCGGACCCCGCTCGCGATCGCCACCTGTAGCCAGCACCAAAGCTCCATGTCGACCTTACGGGAAGCCGCGAACGCGGCGCGGACGTCGCTCACTGCCGGGGAGATCGTGACCCTGGCAACAGGCGGCCGCGTGGCGTTTGAGACCGGGCGAGCCATCCCCCAGCGCACCGCCTAGGCCACGGCACGGTGAAGGACTACATAGGCGCATCTGACCCGCGACTGACCGAGCCCGGCGGCCTTCATGCGGGCATAGAGCTGATCGCAGTCACGCGAGGTGAGCTTCCAGAGCGGCATCTCGCCGAGGGCGGACTTGAGGTGGCGCTCAGTGACGCTCACCCAGTCGGCCCGGGTGGTGGGCCCGAGCGTCGCCGAGGTCAGGAATTGATCCAGCAGGTCCCCGAGGGCGACCCGACCACCTCTGTAGAGGCCGCCGCCAGCGGTCCACGACCATGCACTGGAGGGCGTCCTTGGCCTCCGATCTCGTGCCGTGAACAGAGGGTGACGAGCGTCGTCGTTCCCCGGAGACCGGGTCCGGATCGACGGCGACCTGCGACCTCCATCGTCCCCCGCCCCGGTCGATCATCGTGCCTACGCGTGGTTTGCTCATCGTCAAGGATGCACCACCGCCAATGGCACCCGAATGGCACCCGGAATCGGACGAATTCTCCTGGTAGAGGCAGCTCTCGGCCGGACTCACCGTTCGCGAATGGCACCAAATGGTACCCACCTTTGGCGTACTGACTGCCATATCCAGCAGAGTGCGGCCGCTCTACCTGGACTTTCTCCCCGGAGTATGTGGAGCGGGCGACGAGAATCGAACTCGCGTTCTCAGCTTGGGAAGCTGATGTTCTGCCGCTGAACTACGCCCGCGAGACCTTCATCAGACTAGCCGAGCACTTGGCCGTGATCTGAGGCGCGCTTGTCCAGCGCCCCATCCCGAAAGCGCCAAGACCGCGCGCGGCACCCGTCTCCTGCGACCAGCTCCGATGCTTGTTGGCGCGGCCTTGTCTCCGTGTCCACGCAACGCGGATCGGTATCGTCGAACCATGACTGCACCCGGTGGAAGCTCCCGCGACACGACTAGGCCCGTAAGGACTCCGACACTCGACGACCTGGCGCCGGCCTGGAAGACCGTGCACTCGGTCTTGGAACCCACACCTCTCGTGTCGAGCCCGATCGCTACCAGTGGCTCGCTCAAGCTCGAGACCTTCCAGCCCACCGGCGCGTTCAAGGTGCGGGGCGGGCTCGCCGGCGTCTCCGCCTTGCGACAAGGTCAGCGGGCTGTGACCGCGAGCGCAGGAAACCACGGCCTCGGGGTCGCCTGGGCAGCGGCACGTCTCGGCCGTCAGGCGACCGTCGTCGTGCCGGAGCACTCGTCAGCCGCGAAGGTCACCGCACTTCGCACCTACCCGATTCGGCTCGTCGAGCACGGTGCAGACTACGAGGCGGCCGAGAAATACGCTCTGGAGCTCGCAACCGCGCAGGGAGCCTCGTTCATCTCTGCGTACAACGACCCGTCTGTCATAGCCGGGCAGGCGACGATCGGGTGCGAGCTCGACACCCAGGCCCCCGGCGCGCTGACCGTGGTCGCTCCGGTCGGCGGGGGCGGCCTGCTCGCGGGGCTCGCCCTTTGGGCGCGGTCGCGCCCGGGCGTCCGTCTCGCCGGCGTCGAGTCGAGCGAGTCCCGCGGGATCTCAGCCGCGGTCGCCGCCGGCCACATCGTGCGCGTGCCGGTTGGCGACACGATCGCGGACGGGTTGGCGGGAAACTTGGAACGCGGCTCGGTGACTGTGGGCCTCGTCGCCGGAGCACAGCTCGTCGCCGTCAACGACGACGAGCTCCGCGCAGCGATGCGCTGGCTGTTCACCAATCACGGCCTTATCAGCGAGGGCGCGGGTGCAGCCGGGATCGCGGCGGTGCTGAGCGGCAAGATCGACATCGCCGGGCGGCTCGTGGTCGTCGTCACAGGCCGCAACATCGCCGCAGATCGTTTCGCCCAGGTCCTTCAGGGCAGCTGAACGATCGGCAGGCGAGTCCCCCGCGGCCTCGAGCCGCTCAGTACCGGTAGGCGTCCGACTTGTAAGGGCCCCCGACCGGCACCCCGATGTACTCGGCCTGCTCTGCGGTCAACGTCGTGAGGTGCACTCCGAGGGCGTCGAGATGCAGGCGCGCGACCCTCTCGTCGAGGTGTTTGGGCAGCACGTAGACCTTGGTCTCGTAGTGCTCAGGCTTGGTGAAGAGCTCGATCTGGGCCATAACCTGGTTGGTAAAGGAGTTGGACATCACGAAGCTCGGGTGTCCCGTGGCACATCCGAGGTTCAAGAGCCTGCCCTCCGCGAGGATGATCACGGCGTGGCCGTCGGGGAAGACCCACTTGTCAACCTGCGGCTTGATGTTCACACGCTCGATGCCGGGCACCTTCGCCAAGCCCGCCATGTCGATCTCGTTGTCGAAATGGCCGATGTTGCCGACGATCGCCTGGTGCTTCATCCGGCCCATGTGCTCGGCGGTAATGACCGCCTTGTTGCCGGTGGCACTCACTAAGATGTCCGCCGTCTCGACGACGTCCTCGACGGTTGCAACCTGGTAACCGTCCATCGCCGCCTGGAGGGCGCAGATCGGGTCGATCTCGGAGACGACCACTCGGGCGCCCTGGCCGCGCAACGACTCGGCGCAGCCCTTGCCGACGTCGCCGTATCCGCAGACGAGCGCCACCTTGCCGCCGACGAGAACGTCGGTCGCGCGATTGATGCCGTCGATGAGCGAGTGGCGGCAGCCGTACTTGTTGTCGAACTTCGACTTGGTCACCGAGTCGTTCACATTGATGGCCGGGAACAACAGCTCGCCACTTTCCTGCATCTGGTAGAGGCGGTGGACGCCCGTCGTGGTCTCCTCGGTCACGCCCTTGACGTGGTTGGCGATCTCCGCCCAGCGCCTCGGGTCTTCGGCCAGCGATCGCGCGAGCAGGCGCAGGATGACGGCGAGCTCCTCGCTCTCCGCGTCGGCCGGGTCGGGCACCGTTCCCGCTTTCTCGAACTCGACTCCCTTGTGCACGAGCAAAGTCGCGTCCCCGCCGTCGTCGAGGATCATGTTCGGGCCGCCGCCATCGGGCCAGCGCAGCATCTGCTCGGTGCAATGCCAGTACTCCTCGAGCGTCTCGCCCTTCCAGGCGAACACGGGCACGCCACGCGGCTCGGCCGGCGAACCATTGGGGCCCACGACAACCGCCGCGGCGGCCTGGTCCTGGGTGGAGAAGATGTTGCAGGACGCCCAGCGGACCTCGGCGCCGAGAGCGACGAGCGACTCGATCAGGACCGCGGTCTGCACCGTCATGTGCAAGGAGCCCGAGATCCGGGCACCTCTGAGCGGCTGGCTCGTTGCCAGCTCGCGCCGGATCGCCATCAGGCCGGGCATCTCGTGCTCGGCGAGATCGATCTCCTTGCGGCCGAACTCGGCCAGGGACAGGTCGGCCACTTTGAATTCGAAGCTCATGCGATCTCCTTGCTCCGGCCGGCCGCTGTCGCGACCGGCTCCTTGCTCCAGCCGGTCGCGTTGGCGGCCAGCAATTGGGTGTGCTTTCGCTGCTCGAAGGCGAGCCATTCACCCGGGTCCACCTCGGCGGGCCGGACGGCCTCGGAGCTGAACCAGGCTTCGAGCCCTTCGCGAAGCCGGGCGTCGTCGCGCAGACGAAGGGCGAAGCCCACGTCGCTCAGCTCGATGCCGAAGACTCCGAGGAGCTCGCGCAGCGTCCGTAGGCGCTGCAGCTCGGCCGGGCCGTAGAGGCGGTAGCCGGAAGGCGAACGGCGCGGTGCGACGAGCCCCGCCTCCTCGATGTAGCGCAGCATCCGGGCGGACCAGCCGGTCGTGGCCGCCGCCTCGTGGATCGTCAGCCCAGCAGGAGCCATAGGCTGACCTTACCATGTTAGTGGCAAGGTTGTCACGAGGACTTCTCCGCCGCGGCCGACTAACCTGCTCAGGGCGATGATCCTCTCCGACCAGACGATCCGTGAAGAGCTCGCCAACGGCCGGATCGTCATCGACCCTCTCGGAGAAGGCTGCATCCAGCCTTCGTCCGTCGACCTGCACGTGGACCGCTACTTCCGCGTCTTCCGCAACCACAACCTGCGTGCGATCGACGTCAAGGAAGATCAGGAGGAGCTCACCGAGCTGGTAGTGATCCCTGAGGACGATGTCTTGATGCTGCATCCCGGCGAGTTCGTCCTGGGCTCGACGGTCGAACGGGTCCGCCTTCCCAACGACCTCGTGGGTCGCCTCGAGGGCAAGTCGAGCCTGGGCAGGCTCGGGCTCCTGATCCACTCGACGGCCGGTTTCGTGGACGCGGGGTGGGACGGTCATCTGACACTGGAGCTTTCCAACGTGGCGAACCTCCCGATCACCCTTTACCCCGGCATGAAGATCGGCCAGATCAGCTTCCTGAAGATGACAACTCCGTCCGCCATTCCCTACGGGTCCGCAGGTCTCGGTTCCAAGTACCAGCATCAACGCGGGCCGACGCCGAGCCGCTATTTCGAGAACTTCCGCGACCGCCAGGCCTGAGCGGCGGGAGGCCGTGTGCTCACGAGGTACCCGATTGGCCTGGCCGCTACAGCGATCGCGCTGGCGATAGCGGGCCGGCGGCTCGCGTTCGTCTTCGGCCTCGTCTCTTCGGGCAGGCCGGCTCCGGGCCGGCTGACCCAGAAGTCGGGCCGAGCCAGGCTCGAGCTCGAAGAGGTGGTCGAACAGCGCCGGCTGCTCCGCTGGAGGTTGCCCGGGGTCGCGCATGCCGTCACCTTCTGGGGCTTCTGCGTGCTGATCCTGACGATCGTCGAGGCCTACGGAGGCCTCTTCCGGCACAACTTTTCCATCCCCGGCGTCGGCCACGCCGCCGTCGTCGGCTTCGCCGAGGACTTCTCCGCCTGCGCCGTTCTCATCGCCGTGTTCGTCTTCGGCGTCATCCGCCTCCGTTCCTCCCCGAAACGGAACGATCGCGCCTCGCGCTTTTACGGCTCGCACACCGCCGTCGCCTGGATAACGCTCGGGATGATCGCCCTCGTGGTCGTGACGCTCCTCGCCTACCGCGCGGCCCAGACCAACACGGGCGACTTCCCCTACGGCTGGTGGGCCTTCGCCTCCCACGGTCTCGGACGGGCACTGGTGCCACTCGGGGTGCCCGCCAACAGGACCATCGAGACCGTCTTCACCGACCTGAACGTGGTCGTGGTCATGGCATTCCTGGTACTGGTCGTCTACACCAAGCACCTTCACATCGTCATGGCACCGTTGAACGTCGCCTACACGCGCCAGCCCTCCCGCCTCGGCGCCCTGGACAAGACCCCCGCGATCGACCTCGAGACGATGGACGAGGACACCGTCTTCGGTGCCGGAACGATCGACCACTTCACTTGGAAGCAGCTCTTGGACCTCGTGACCTGCACGGAGTGCGGACGCTGCCAGGCCTCGTGCCCGGCCTGGAACACCGGGAAGGCGCTGTCGCCCAAGCTCCTAATCATGGACCTGCGCGTGGAGCTGTTCCGGGATACCCGCCAGGTGCTCGTGCCGAACGTCATCTCCGACGAAGTGCTCTGGGCGTGCACCACGTGCGGTGCGTGCGTCGAGGAGTGCCCGGTCGACATCGAGCACGTCGACGCGATCATCGACATGCGGCGCTATGCAGTGCTGAACGAAGCCCGTTTCCCCTCCGAGGCGGCTTCGATGCTGCGCAACGTAGAGAACCGGGGCGACCCGTGGGGCCTCGGGGCCGCAAGGCGTCTCGAGTGGACCGCGGGCCTCGGCTTCGAGGTCCCCGTCGTGGACGGGCCGATCTCCGACGGCGTGGAATACCTCCTCTGGGTCGGGTGCGCCGGGGCGCTCGACGAGCGGGCTCGCGGGACCACCCGGGCGATCGCGCGCCTGTTGCATCGGGCGGGCGTGAGCTTCGCCGTCCTCGGTCTCGCTGAGTCGTGCACCGGGGACCCGGTTCGGAGGTTCGGCAACGAGTACCTGTTCCAGGCGCAGGCCCACCGGAACATCGAGACTCTCACCGCCGCCGGGGCGCGCAAGGTGATCGCCGCGTGTCCGCACTGCTTCAATTCGCTGTCGAAGGAGTACCCCGCCCTCGGCGGGCACTTCGAGGTGATCCACCACACCGAGCTCCTGGCACGGCTCTTGGCCGAGGGGAAGCTGCCGACGGGCTACGTCGACGCCAAGGTCGCCTACCACGACCCCTGCTATCTCGGTCGCCACAGCCTGATCTACGATCCCCCGCGCGCGGTCATCGCTTCCGTTCCGGGTGTCATCTCGCTCGAGATGCAGCGCTGCCGGGAACGGAGCTTCTGCTGCGGAGCGGGGGGCGCCCGCATGTGGCTCGAGGAACGCGAGGGTACGCGCATCAACCTGGAACGCACCGACGAGGCGCTCATCACGGGTGCGGATGTCGTGTCGACCGCTTGCCCGTATTGCTTGATCATGCTCGACGACGCCGTCAAGGCCCGCGGACGGGAGGAGGATGTCAAGGTCCTCGATGTCGCCCAGCTGCTCGAGCGCTCGCTGGATGCCGCTGCCGAGGGGTAGGGCCGCCAAGACGGTGTTCCTGCGGTTTCGCGCCGTCCCGCTGGGTGCCCGGCGGAGGCGGCGGTAGGTCCCGCTTGAACGCACAACGGGCGCTCGCGGCTCGGTGGGTGTCCCAATCCTCTCGGTCTGGCGGATCACGCAAATGGGAGTCATCTTCTGGTCGTCTGGGCCTGTTGGGAGGCTTCCCGAGACCGGCAGGGAAGGTTCGTTTCCGCAGTAGGCCTACCAAGGGACTCTTCTCTACTTTGACGACCAGTTAGCGCCACACCGGCACTGCTCCCAGCGGCGGGGCCCCGGGGCGGGGATGACTGGGAATCACTGGGTCGTTCTGGGCGGATCCCTCGCTCCAAGTGCCATCAAGTCCCCTTGGTCGTTAAGACACTATCTCTCGACACTGGGGCAGGAAGATAAGTTAGTGCTAAATAATTACGTCCACACTCGCACCGGGGGAGCGGGTCGGGTCCGGTCGTAGCGTGCCGCGTCCGGGTCGAGCGACTCCGCCACCCGTCGGTCTCGATGGAGCTCGCCTTCGGGCACAGGTGCGCTTCGCACGCTCCAGTGTCGCACCGGGCCGCGGTCGGTGACCGGCCGGCGTGTTATCCCCGACGCGCCCGCCCGGCGCGCCGCCGGTTAATTCGGGGTGACCGGCCCGGCCTGGGCTGCGACAGCTGCTGCCGCTGCCGCGACCGCCTCGGGGTCACCGAGGTAGCGTCCCTCGACGAAGTTGAGCCGGTCGTCCAGCGTGATGATGCGGGGCCACCCGGTCGGGATGTCCAGGTCGACGATGTCGTCGTCCGAGATGTGCTCGAGGAACTTCGTCGTGGCCCGGATGCTGTTGCCGTGGGCGACGATGAACGGCGTAAGCCCTGCGAGCAGCTCCGGACCGAGGACGTCCTGCCAGTAGGGCACCATTCGGACCACGACGTCGGCCAGGCACTCTGCCGCGGGCAGCGCGCTGGGCGGGATGTCGTGGTAACGGGGATCGTGCACGGGGTGGCGGGGGTCGGTGACCTCGAGGGAAGGTGGCGGCGTCGCGTAGCTCCGGCGCCAAAGCTTCACCTGCTCAGGGCCGAATTTCTCCGCCGCTTCCTTCTTGTTCCCGCCCTGCAGGGCACCGTAGTGGCGCTCGTTGAGGCGCCAATTCCGCCGCACCGGGAGGAACGAGAGCCCCATCTCGTCGAGGGCGATGTTCGCCGTGCGCACCGCGCGGGTCAGCACCGAGGTGTGGACGGTGTCGATATGCAGCTCGGTCTCCTCGGCCAGCAGCTGCCCGGCCGAGCGTGCCTCGGCTTCGCCCTTCTCGCTGAGATCGACATCGGTCCAGCCCGTGAAGCGGTTCTCGGCGTTCCACGTACTCTCACCATGCCGTAAGACGATCATCGTGGGCATGACCCGAGGCTATCCCCGACCCGTCTCGCGACACGAATCCCTGCCACCCCACACGGCGGGCGGGCCGGCGACGCTTCTCACCAGCCGTATTGCCAATGTCCCTGCTCAGGAACGAACCCAAGCGACCTTGACAATCGCACACTCAAGTTTGCTATACTTTTCCCTGTACGAAGGACGTGCGGGTGCCGACAACGGTGGCATCCCTAGAAGTGGAGGCTTTCAGAATGTCCAAGGCCGTCGGAATCGACCTCGGCACGACTAACTCGGTGGTCGCATTCCTCGAGGCGGGCGAGCCCACGGTTATACCGAACGCAGAAGGCGGGCGGACCACTCCGTCGATCGTGGGGTTCGCCAAGTCGGGCGAAGTGCTCGTCGGCGAGGTCGCAAAGAGACAGGCGATCACGAACCCGGACCGGACGGTGCGATCGGTCAAGCGACAGATGGGCACGAGCTGGTCGATCGACATCGACGGCAAGCCTTACAAGGCTCAGGAGATCTCCGCGAGGATCCTTCAGAAGCTGCGGCGTGATGCCGAGGCCTTCCTCGGCGACACCGTGAACCAGGCGGTGATAACCGTCCCCGCCTACTTCGACGACGCCCAGCGCACCGCCACGAAGGAAGCCGGCCAGATCGCCGGCCTCGAAGTGCTGCGTATCATCAACGAACCGACGGCGGCCGCGCTCGCCTATGGCCTCGACAAGGAACGCTCCGACCAGACCGTCTTGGTGTTCGACCTCGGTGGCGGCACGTTCGACGTGTCGGTCCTCGAGATCGGCGAGGGCGTCTTCGAGGTGAAGTCGACCTCCGGGAACACCCATCTCGGCGGCGACGACTGGGACCAGCGCGTCATGGACTGGCTGATCAAGACGTTCAAGGACACCGAGGGTGTCGACCTCTCCAACGACAAGATGGCCCTGCAGCGTCTCAAGGAAGCGGCCGAGAAGGCCAAGATCGAGCTCTCGGCCGTCCAGGAGACGACGATCAACCTTCCCTTCATCACCGCCACCAACGAGGGCCCGAAGCACCTCGATCTGAAGCTCAGCCGGGCGAAGTTCCAGGAGCTCACGGCCGACCTCGTGGATGCGTGCAAGGGGCCCTTCCACCAGGCCATCCAGGACTCCGGCCTGACAACCAAGGACATCGACCACGTCGTTCTGGTCGGAGGCTGCACCCGCATGCCGGCCATCTACGACCTGGTCGTGGAGCTCGCCGGCAAGGAGCCCCACAAGGGCGTCAACCCCGACGAGGTCGTCGCCGTCGGCGCTGCCATCCAGGCGGGCGTCTTGAAGGGCGAGGTGAAGGACATCCTGTTGCTGGACGTAACTCCGCTCAGCCTCGGCATCGAGACCAAGGGCGGCATCACCCACCGGCTCATCGAGCGCAACACGACGATCCCGACCAAGCGCTCCGAGATGTTCACCACAGCCGACGACAACCAGCCGTCGGTGGAGATCCACGTCCTCCAGGGCGAGCGCGACATGGCCATGTACAACAAGACGCTGGGCAAGTTCCAGCTCGTGGACCTGCCGCCCGCTCCTCGCGGCGTGCCGCAGATCGAGGTCACATTCGACATCGACGCGAACGGGATTGTCCACGTCTCCGCGAAGGACATGGCCACGGGCAGGGAGCAGTCGATCACGATCACCGGCCAGACGTCCCTGCCGAAACAGGACATCGAGCGTATGGTGCGCGACGCCGAGCAGCACGCGGCTGAGGACCGCCAGCGCAAGGAGGAGGCCGAGACGCGCAACAACGCCGACGCCCTCGTTTACCAAACCGACAAGCTGCTGAAGGACCAGGGCGACAAGGTCCCCGCCGAAGACCGCGAGCGGGTCGAGAGCGCCCTCAAGGACCTGCGCGAGTCGGCTGCCGGGACCGATTACGAGCGGATCCGTCGCGACACCGAGACGCTGCGCTCGGCGTCCCAGGCCTTCGGCCAGCGCCTCTACGAGCAGGCTTCCCAGCAGCACGCCGCCAGTGGCTCTGGTGGCGACGGCTCGACGGCAAGCTCGGGCGGGCCTTCCGACGATGAGGTCGTCGACGCCGAGATAGTCGACGACTCGGGCACGGCGGCTTCGTGACTCGCGAAGCAGACGATCCGCGCGTAACCCCTGACGAGAAAGCCCGCGGTGTTGAGGACGAGGGGCTGGCCGAACAGCTCGACCTGCCCCTCGAAGCGATGCTCGACTGGGGAACGGGTCCCGAAAAGGCCGAATCCGAGCTGGAGGCCCGGACCGCCGAGGCCCTCGTGACCGCGGAGCGCGACGAGTACCTCGACGCGCTTAAGCGTCTGCAGGCCGACTTCGACAACTTCCGCAAGCGCTCCCTCCGCCAGCAGACGGAGCTCCTGGAGCACGCGACCGAAGGACTGTGTCTCCGCCTGCTCCCGGTGCTCGACGCGCTGGACCTCGCCATCGCCCACGTCAAGAGCCAGGCCGAGCCGAGCGACTCGGACAAGGCCCTCGAGCAGATCGACGCGCTGCTGCGCGACATTCTCGCCCGCGAGGGCATCGAGAAGATCGATGCCGTGGGTGTGGCGTTCGACCCGACGATCCACGACGCCGTCGGCACGCTGCCGACCGAGCCGGCGCCGGCGGCGGGGGCGGCGCCCGCACCGGGTCACAGCGACGCGGCCAGACACGCAAAGCCCACCAAGGGCGCCGTCCCTGTGGCGGGCGACGAGGCCCACGGCGTAGGCGAAACGTTCAAGCCTTCCAAGACGCCCAAGGCGGCCGCCGGTCACGACGGGCCGACCGTCGTCCAGGTCATGAGAGCCGGTTACAAGATGAAGTCGAAGGTGCTCAGGCCGGCGATGGTCTTTGTCGGAGGCTGAGGCGCAGCGCGATGGCACCCCAGCGGGACTGGTACACGACCGACTACTACAAGGTCCTCGGCGTCTCGGACAAGGCGACCGACAAGGAGCTTCGCCGCGCCTATCGCAAGCTCGCCAAGGAGTACCACCCTGACTCTCACCCCGGCTCCGAGGAGAGGTTCAAGGCGGTCTCGGCCGCCTACGACGTCCTCGGCGACGCTGAGAAACGCAAGGAGTACGACGAGGTCCGCCGGCTCGGTCCCCTGAGCAACCTGGGCGGCTTCGGCGGGTCCGGCGGTGGTGGCGGTGGCAACTTCAACTTCCGGATCGACGACCTTTCTGACATCTTCGGCGGCCTGTTCGGCAAGGCGCGGGGCTCCGCGCGCACGACGCCCGGGAGCGGGCCCCGGCGCGGGCACGACCTCGAGGCGGAGCTCCACCTCTCGTTCCAGGAGGCCGTCGAAGGCGTCGTCACCACGGTCAACGTCGCGAGCGGGACGCGGTGCTCGACCTGCGGCGGATCGGGTTCGCGTCCCGGGTCGGCTCCCGTCACGTGCCCGCGCTGCAACGGGATGGGCGTGCTGAACGACAACCAGGGCATGTTCTCGCTGTCCTCGCCCTGCCCGGACTGCCAGGGCCGGGGGACCCGCGTCGTAGATCCCTGCCCCGCCTGCAAGGGGACGGGCCTCGAGCAGCGCCAACGCCAGGTCAAGGTCAGGATCCCCGCCGGCGTGGAGGACGGCCAGCGCATCCGCGTGAAAGGGCGCGGCGAGCCGGGGGCCAACAACGGGCCGGCCGGGGACCTATATGTCGTGGTGCACGTGGCGCCGCACCCGCTGTTCGCGCGCAAAGGGCGCAACCTCACGCTCACGGTCCCGATCACCTACCCCGAGGCGGCGCTCGGCGCTGCCATCAAAGTGCCCTCGCTGGCCGAGCCCGTCACCTTGAAGATCCCGCCCGGCACCCGCCAGGGCAAGACCTTCCGGGTCAAGGGCAGGGGGATAGCGAGCGGTTCGTCAACCGGAGACCTGCTCGTGACCGTCAACGTCGTCGTACCGTCCCACCTGACCGATGAACAGCGCCATGCCGTGGAGGCGCTCGCAAAGACCCTGGACAGCTCACCCCGGCACCATTTGGGGGTGTGAACATGGCCGACTCGTCGTCAAAGGACTTCGGCGAGCGCTCGACGCGCGCCGTCTACGTGATCTCGGTGGCGGCAGAGCTCGCCGGCGTCCACCCCCAGACACTGCGGATCTACGAGCGCAAAGGGCTCCTGGACCCGGCGCGGACGGGAGGCGGCAACCGCCGCTACAGCGAGGCCGACATCGCCCACCTGCACCGTATCCAGGAGCTGACCGCCGCCGGGCTCAACCTCGAGGGCGTCCGGCGCGTGATGATGCTCGAGATCGAGATCGCGCGCCTTCGCGCCGAGCTCGAGCGCACCCGCGCGGCAGCACGCGAGGCGATCGAGCAGACCCACCGCCAGTACCGGCGCGACCTCGTGCCGGTCACGACCACCCGCCTGCCCGCCCGGCGGACGCCCGGCAGGTGAACGCCGGATCCCGCCCGGTCGCGCACGACACCCATGACCAGACAAGAGGATCACAACAGAAATGACGCTTGACCCGAACCGTTGGACCTTGAAGACCCAGGAAGCGGTGCGGGACGCGATCGCGCTCGCCAGGGAGCTGCACAACGCGGAGGTCGCTCCGGACCATCTCCTTTCCGCGGCCCTGTCCCAGGACGGCGGGGTGGCCATCCCCCTCCTCGACAGTCTCGGGATCGCCCCCCTCTCGGTGCGCAACCGGATCGCCGAGTCCCTCGCCAAGATCCCCAAGGCCTACGGCATCTCCGAGCCGTCGCTCAGCCGGGACCTGTCCCAGGCCTTCGATCGGGCGGACTTCGCCCGCAAAGAGATGGGGGACGAGTACCTCTCCGTCGAGCACCTGCTGCTGGCGCTCACCGACGACCTCGGGGTCGGCCGCGACGACCTTCTCCGGGCGCTGCAGGCGGTTCGGGGCAGTCATCGCGTCACCTCGCAGAGCCCCGAGGAGCAGTACCAATCGCTCGAGCGCTACGGCCGCGACCTGACCGACCTCGCCAAACGGGGCAAGCTCGACCCGGTCATCGGGCGCGACGACGAGATCCGCCGGGTGATACAGGTCCTCTCGCGCCGTACGAAGAACAACCCGGTCCTGATCGGTGAGCCCGGGGTCGGCAAGACCGCCATCGTCGAGGGCCTCGCCACGCGCATCGTCGAGGGCGACGTCCCGGAGTCACTGAAGGACAAGCGGATCATCGGCCTCGACATGGGCTCGATGGTCGCCGGTGCCAAGTACCGGGGCGAGTTCGAGGAGCGCCTGAAAGCGGTGCTGAAGGAGATCTCGGACTCCGAAGGCGAGATAGTCACCTTCATCGACGAGCTGCACACGATCGTCGGCGCGGGCGCCGCCGAGGGCGCCATGGACGCCGGCAACATGATCAAGCCGATGCTCGCACGAGGCGAGCTGCGCCTCATCGGGGCCACGACGCTCGACGAGTACCGCAAGTACGTAGAGAAGGATGCCGCCCTCGAACGGCGCTTCCAG
>Ga0181536_10005150_pt1 | contig 13516 bp, 14 predicted proteins | sample PEATcosm2014_Bin_41_FD_121105 | JGI IMG/M metagenome (GOLD analysis project Ga0181536, IMG submission 121105) | Peatland microbial communities from MTU Mesocosm Facility, Houghton, MI, USA - PEATcosm2014_Bin17_60_metaG | ecosystem: Environmental > Terrestrial > Soil > Wetlands > Peat | place...
CGACATCGACCCGCGCCCAGATCGTCGAGAGGTCATCGACGGTCAGAACCGGCACGCCCGGCGTCACCCATTCACCGACTTCGAGCGCCTTGCTGACCACGACGCCATCGACCGGCGATTTTACCTCGGTGTCCACCAATTGGTCGGCGTAGAGCTTCGCGTTGGCCTGCGCGCTTAGCACGTCGGCCTCGTCCTGCTCGACGCTGGTGATGGCGTCATCGCGAACCTTGGCCGCGATCACGTTTTCCTTCGCGAGTGCTTCGTCGCGCACCAGGTCGCGCCGCGCCTGCGCCAGGTTGGCCTGCGCATGAGCTAGGTCGGCCTTCGACTTGGCGAGTTGATTTCTGAGATCGATATCCTCGATCAGGCATACGACCTGTCCCTTTTTCACGCGGTCGCCCTCGAGCAGATCGAATTGCTTGATACGGCCGGCGATTCGACTGGTGACATTCACTTCAGGCGCCTCGATCATCCCGACGGTCTCGATCGCCGAATGATCCTCGGCCGGCCACAAGTACGCGCGTCCGAAAGAATAGAATCCGAAGGCAACACCGGCCAGGATTGCCAGCTGAATGGCCCGGCGAACGATCGTTCGAATCATTGTGGATGCTCCGGCTTGAAGTTTTGCGACGGGTCTGCGCCGAGCGATCTGAGCATCAGGTTGCCGAGCTCGCGGCTGAGATCAGAGACCGGCCGGCTGGTGCCGTAATACAACAGCAGCGATCGAATCGCGCCCTGGATCGTAAACGTCGCCAGGCGCGGATCGATCCGCGTGAACACGCCGGTCCGGATTCCTTCTTCGATTAGCGACGCGAAAAAAGTGAACCCGCGCTCGCGCGATCCCTCGATAATCCGATTGCGCGCCTCGGCCAGCCGCGGTTCCTCGGTTGCGAAAAACTGAAGAAAATCGCGCCGCTGATCGTAAAACTCCACCATCACGGCGATCGAACGCCGCAGCCTCTCGACCACCGGCAGCCTTGGATCGGCGCTGCTTTGATAGGTCCGATATGCGGTGTCCAGGCCGTCGCTCAAAACGCCGAGGTAGAGCGCGTCCTTGGACGGAAAGTAGAGATAGAGCGTCCCTTTGGCGACCCCGGCCGCCTCCGCTACGCGATCCATCGTGACGGCCTGGTACGGCTCGTGCGCGAAGAGCTTCAGCGCGGCAGCCAGAATACGTTCGCGCTTGGCCGCTTGCTCGTCGTGAACGTGAAACGGTCGTCCATTGGGAATTCCAGCCGAATTTATGCCTGTTCTGTTCATATACTGACCAGTCAGTCATATATATGAATGCGCGGAGATGCGAGTCAACAGTCCAGGATCGCCGCAGCCACGTTGGTTGCGCGTCCCGGGATGCGTGCCTAGACTCGTCAGGTTCGAGTGTCCATCAAGCCAAGCGCCCGTAGCTCAACTGGATAGAGCATCAGACTTCGGATCTGAGGGTTGGGGGTTCGAATCCCTCCGGGCGCACCAGCAGGGGCCAGCCCCTGCACCCGAGTCAGGAGAAAGCAGCGGATCCAATGGCTAAGCGAAGAGAGCGAGATCGTTTCGACGGTTATGCGGTTGAGCTGTTCCTCGACGAGGATAACGACTGGCTTGCTCACTTGGTTGAACTCCCCGGGATCTCGGCGTTCGGTCGAACCCCTGAGAAGGCGCTCGAGGAGCTTGACGTAGCTTGGGCGGCCGCCAGGGAATCCTACGCGGCCCGCGGCGTCGAGATTCCGGCGGCGCCCGCACGCTGATCGTGCCCGGCGGCGAGGCGCTGCGCAATCGCGGCCGAGGGCGTTTCCCTCCCCGCAGCGCGCCTCGCCAGGAACTCGCGCAGAGTATGGGACGGCATTTCCGCCATGCATTTCCTCCGGAAGACAAGGGATCTATAATGCTCAAAAATCAAAGGAAAAAGCTCGAATGAAGCGCGCGTTAAGCAACGAACAGATTGCCGCTTGGCTCCGTAGTACTGCGGGAGAACTTTTTGATACAGCCGTACAATTTGATTCGAACTATCAAATACAAGGGAGAAGCGCAGAGAAAGAGTACCGGTCGCTAGAGAGCGCGGTAAAAGCCCTTGGACCTTGCCGGCCGACGCCGATGCCTCGACTTAGCGGGCGTCCCGAGTCCTTTAAGCTTCTAGAACTCACGTCAGATCTCCTAGTTGCGATCGGCCTTCGAGTCGAAGACATCGACTTGCTGGCTGGCCGTATTCCCCAAATCGCGCTGTCGCCTGAAAGGGAACTAACTAGGGGCGCGGAATCGATCATCGAGCAAATGCGGAAACAAGGCGCTTCGGACAGTCTTATCAAGAAAACGCGTCATGCCCTAGCAAGACTGGCTCTCGTCAGGGACTTCCTGAAAGTGCCACGGGACGATTGGGCCGCGACCTAAGTCTTTAGAAGAGACTCGGTTCCAGATAAAGTCTGAAATGTCCCGACAATCTCTCGCATTGCCGTACGCGCGACTGACAAATGGCGGACAGTACTGAGGTTTTCGTCTCTCTACAGACTGAACCTCGGGGCGGAAACGGGTGTAAACTGTGTCCATGGAAAATCAGCCAAATCCGGCACCACGAAGCGCGTCTCTGAGCGAATTGGAGCAGGAAGCCGCCCACAAGCTGGACGCTGAGCTTCATGAGTATGTCGTCGCATCAGAGCGCGTTTACAATCTTATTGGAATCGCACTAGACAGGGCGCCAAGCGGCCCGATTCAAAAGGTGAGTCCATCGTGCTTTGCGACAAGGCTTTTGCTGATTCGACTTAGAAATGACCTGCGCTGCGCGGCGCTTCTTGCGGCGCGCGGATATGGCGAGCAGTCCTGCTCGCTTGTGGCTTCGCTTTACGAAGGTGTTTTTACGATTTTGTCGATTGGCGGAGACGACGAACTCGCGCAGAAATGGTTCAGGCACTCCGATCCCGACGCGTTTTTCATTTCCCCCAAAAGCGCTACTCAGCAGGGCCTCAGCAAGTCAGGAATACTGGAGCCAGAAAAACATGCCCTGCGGAACTATGAAAATGTTTACAAAAAACTCTGTATGGTGAAGCACATGAACCCCATTTCACAGAGAAGGCGTGGCTACGAAATGGTGGGTACGCGCATCGAACTGTTCAGTGGTCCAGATACGTCGGACGAAGGGCTGAAAGCGGCTTGTTTCGCTCTAGAGAACTCCGTTGGGCTGGCAAATGTGGCCCTAGCTGCCTTTGGAAAACACCACCTTAGTGGCGATCAGCAGGACCTGCTGCGAGAGATACATAAGGCGGATGCTGCCGCAGCCGCCCTCAACACAAAATCGGCGGCACGCTGGATGCCGAAGGAGGGCTGAATCAACCTTCCAAACATCGAGTTCCGGCGTGCTGTCTCTCGCCCGCCAGTGTGATCAGTGTGATCGAATTGATAAAAACGCACCGCAATCAAGGCATACTCAGCGCATACGGCGCGCGAAAAAGCCTTGAAAACATTGACCCAAAGCAACCGAGCGCAACCGAGCGCATACGCGGAGTCAGACTTCGGATCTGAGGGTTGGGGGTTCGAATCCCTCCGGGCGCACCACGCAGGGCCAGCCCCCTGCGTCAGAGCGGGATTGCGGTTCGGAAGAGGATGAATCGGCCGAGCATCTCGCCGACCAGCACCGACATCACCGCGATGTACAGCAGGCCCGTCGCCGACCTCGTCTCAGGAATTTTCAGCGTCTGCCAGCACATCCAGACCAGCACGATCGTGGCGACCGGACCGAGCAACAGCCGAAATCCCAGCAGTCCAAGGTGCGACGCGAATAACTCATGAACGGCCGCGACCGCGCCGACGCTGCCGAGCATTGCGGGCATGCCGATCGCGAGTCCGAGCGCGATGAGGTCCGCAACCAGCGCAATTCCCAGCAGCCGGACGAAGGTGCGCAGGTAATCGACCGGCATCTCGAGGTCGATTTGGTACCAATGTCCAAACAGCATCGCGCCGCTCACCAGTCCCAGGACCAGCGCTGAGGTGATCGCGGTAAGTCCGTAGGCTACCGCCGCGACCGCGCCGAAGCCGTGCGGCATCAGAACCATTACGTTGGCGATCAGGGCGACCAGGCCCAGCCCCAGGCCAAGCGCGTACGAGTGCGCGCGGAGCAGACCGTTTTCAGTCCAAAGTGTGTAGAGATAGACGGCGACGACGGCACTCGACAAGGTCCACAGCGCTGCCGCCGTCCACAATGAGACCGCGCCCGGTCCGTCGGCCGCGCCGGTGCGGATCGCCAGCAATCCCAAGCCGATCGCGGTCGTCAGCGACGCGGCCAGGTACACCGAAGCGCTCGATTTGTAAAAGCCTCGCTTGACGTTGAAGAAAGGCGGAATCGCAAGTGCGAAGAGCCCGCCCCAGGCGAGCTCTCCGAAGACGAGGATGAAGCAGGCGGCGAATCTGGTCACGCCGGAATACTACCGATCACGGCGAACAACGAACACCCGTTGTTCGCAGCCGCACCGTACCGCTTGCCCCGGCGTGCCATTCGGTGAAATAAAATGTCAATCGAGCGCCCGATAGACTACGATTAGACATATGCGGTGGCGTGGCTATAATTAAACTCAGGTAGACAGGGATCAATAGGGAAGAACATGCGTTCATCGAAAATTCTAAAATTGTTGGTGGTTGGACTGGCGCTGGGAGTTTCCGCATGCGGCGCCATGCAAGCTGCTCGTCAGGAGCAGGTACAAAAGCAGGAGACGTTCGTGCATCGCGTTGACATGGCGCATATCTGGGTCACCACGGAAGCGCCGCCGCCTGGCAAGCCATACACGGAGCTTGGCGATCTGACTTATACGGAGCCGTTTTCTCCCGATGCGATCGAGGAGGCGAAGATCAGCGACAAGCTGAAGAAGATGGCCTTCGAGAAATGGCCTGATACTATCGACGCAGTCGTGAACGAGAATCAGTCGATCTCGGCCGACGGCTCGCAGGTCACGGTCACGGCAAAGGCGATCAAATACGACTCGTCGGTTGACCGCGAAGCCTTGCATCACATGAACGAGGGAATGGTCGCGTCGCCGTCCAGCAACTAGCGGTTCGCGATAAAGTGCGATCGAAAGCGGGCGCGTGGCGGCAACCAGGCCGCGATGCGCCCGTCTCTATTTCCGATCGCTGAGGGCGAGTCGTGGCGGTTCAGGCTGGCGCCGGCTCGGCCAATAAATTGTCGAGCTTTCCGGAGTCGTTGAGCGCCTTCAATTCCTCGAAGCCGCCGACAATCTTGCCGTTGATGAAAATTTCGGGCACCGTGCGGCGCCCCCCGGACATCTCGATCATCTTCGCGCGCAACTCGTCGTCGTCGCTCACATCGATTTCATCGAAAGCCACGCCCTTGCCCTTGAGCAGGTTCTTGGCCTGCGCGCAGAACGGGCAGTAAGTAGTTGTGTACACTTCGACTTTCGGCACGTCGTACCTCGCTTGAGCCATTCTTATCCGCGCGAAAAAGTCAGTCCAGTATCGCGTCCGGTCTTTTCACGGCTAGCGGGTGTCGGAGTACATGCGTTTGAGACGGGCAGGCGCCACACCCATCAAGTACATCGCGCGAATCAGCCACATTCTGACCACGGTACGCATCACTCCATCCCGGTTCCATCTCCGCGCAGACGTTGTCACGCGGGCGCGCAGACATGCGACGCGTCCTGCGCGCTTCAGCCGTCGCGCGAATTCGAGATCTTCGCATAGCTCCAGTTCGGGGAAGCCGCCGAGGCGATCGAAGACGTCGCGCCGCACGAAGATCGCCTGATCGCCAGTACCGGTGCGGCTGATTCGCGAGCGGATGCTGATCATCGCGCCAATAATCCGGTAGGGGAGGGCGCTCGAGTCGAGTCTTACGTCGAATCGCCCGCCGACCACCGCGGGATCCGACAATGCCGATGCGATGTCAGCGGCAAAGCTCGATGGCACGGTCGTATCTGCGTGGACGAAAACCAATACGCCGCCGTGCGATTCGCGCGCGCCCGCGTTCATCTGGTGCGCCCGGCCGCGTGATGCGCCGATCACCGTGTCGCACAATGGTTGCGCGATGGCGACGCTTAAGTCGATGCTGCCGCCGTCAACGACGACGATCTCCGCGTCGGGAGCGCCGCGCCGACACGCGCCCAGCGTGCTCGCGATGGCGGCCGCTTCATTGAGCATTGGCACGATGACCGAAAGTGTCTTCAATTTTCGAATCAATCCACCGGAGGATTCACCAGCGGCGGGGAGTTTGGCGTGGGCAAATCGCCCTTGATGACAACCCGGCGCCCCTGGATCTCGAGACGTCCCTGCTGAAAGAGCGCGATCGCGTGCGGAAAGATGCGATGCTCCTGGAGCAGGATTCGCGCCGCCAGCCGTTGTTCGTCGTCGCCGGGCAGCACGGGCACCGCGGCTTGCACGATCACCGGGCCGGCATCGACACCCGCAGTGACGAAGAAAACGGTGCATCCTGCTATCTTGACGCCGTATTCGATCGCGTCCTTCGGCCCGTGAATGCCGGGAAACGACGGCAGCAGGCTGTTGTGGATATTCATGATGCGGCCCGGAAACGCCTCGAGCATCACGGGCGAGAGCAGGCGCATGAAGCCCGCCAGCGCGACCAGTTCGACCGAGCGATCGAGAAGCGCGGCGAGGATCGCGCGGTCGAAGTCCTTGCGCGATGCAAATTTGCGATGGTCGATGACCATCGTCTCGATTCCGTGGCGGCGGGCGCGCTCGAGCCCCTGCGCGTCGGCCCGATTCGATATGACGAGTCGGATTTCGGCCTTGAGATCGCCGCGCAGAATCGCGTCGATGATAGCCTGTAGATTGGTGCCGCTGCCGGAAATCAGGACGCCGAGTTTGACCGTCGGATTTTCCGCCATCGAATTAGCCGCGGCTCAGCGAATTGACACTCCGCGCTTGCCGCGCCTTACTTCGCCGACAACATATGCTCCATATCCGCGGCGGCGCAAATGAGCGACGCTGCGGTCCGCCTCGCGCGCCGGCACGATCGCGACCATCCCGAGGCCGTTGTTGAAGGTGCGATCCATCTCGGCGCGGCGGATTTTGCCAAGGCGCTGAATCATGTCGAAAATCGGCGGCGTCGGCCAACTGCCGCGTTCGAGGATTGCGCGGGTGTTCGCAGGCATCACGCGCGGCAAGTTCTCGAGCACGCCGCCGCCGGTGATATTGGCCAGCCCGTTTAACTTGAAGCGCTCGAACAGTTCGACGACGACGCGCGCGTAGATGAGCGTGGGGCGCAGGAGTTCCTCGCCGAGCGTGCATCCCAGTTCGGCGATGCGCGAGCCGAGCTTGAGTTTGGCGTGTTCCAACAGAACGCGGCGCACCAGCGAGAAGCCGTTGGAGTGAAGTCCGCTGGATGCGAGTCCAATCAGCACGTCGCCGGCGCGCACGTCGGACGGCTTGGGAATTTGCGCGCGTTCGACTAATCCCACCGCGAAGCCGGCCAGGTCGTACTCGCCGGGCTTGTACAATCCGCTGAGCTGCGCCGTCTCGCCGCCGACCAGGCTCACGGCGGCCTGGACGCATCCGCGAGCCACGCCCTTGACGATATCGAGCGCGATCCTTTTTTCGAGCTTGCCGGCGCCGATGTAATCGAGAAAGAACAGCGGACGCGCCGCATGGCAGATGATGTCGTTGACGCACATCGCGACGCAGTCGATTCCGACGGTGTCGTGACGCCCGGTCTCGAACGCAATCATGAGCTTGGTCCCGACGCTGTCGGTGCCTGCGACCAGCACCGGCGCGCGCATCTTGCGCGCCGCGTTGAGTCCGACCAGCGCTCCGAATCCGCCGACTCCGCCGATCACGTGCGCGCCGGCCGTGGTTTTGGCGATCGAACCGAAGAGCGGAATCAGGCTCTCCTTCAGCGCGATATCGACGCCGGCCGCTTTGTACGTCATCCCGGGCGCCATCAAGTTGACTTCCTACGCCGCGCCGCTATCGAGGCGCGGAAGGCGCGCTCGCCGTTTGGATAGGCAAACAACCCTTCGCGGTATTCCTCGATCTCGAGTCCGTCCGCGAGCGCGCGAAGCTCTCCGTGACCGAGCAGAAAGCGCGGATCGCGTGGAGGATTGATCGCAGCCTGGTCAACCAGGAACGTTTCGGCGATCAAAATGCCGCCGGGCCTGAGCGCCCGGACAAATTTCGGGAACAGCGTGCGGTCGAGGAAATTTATATTCACGATGACGTCGAAAGATTCGTCCTTGAGATGAAAGTTATCCAAGTTTGCGACCACGGGCCAGATGGCCAGCCGCGCGGTCCGCGCAGTCGCGGCGAGGCTGCGCATCGCTTCCGCGGAGAGATCGACCGCGACCACCTGCATGCCGGCTCGCGCAAGCGCGAGTGCGTTACGCCCGCGTCCTGCCGCGACGTCGAGTGCGACGCCGCGCGGGAGCCGCGCGAGCATCGCGGCCAGGAACGGCGCGGCTTGGCCGGGCGGCTGGCCGCGATGGCGTTCATCCCAATCGGCGGCTCGTGGTTCGCTCATAGCACGCGCGCGAGCGTGAATACGTAGTTCCCAGCACCGCCAGCATAGCGAACTCGAATGACGACAAATCCTCCATCACCGCACGTGCGTCAGATCAATATGCATAGTATACCGCGCCCATGTCTTGCCATTGCAGTCATTAGAGCTAGACCCTCGACAGGTTAAGACACGGTCGCTTTCACTCAAATCACACTGCCAGCTCGTGCTGTAAGTGGCGTGATCGAGAGAAAAGGCGTTTCCCGAAATGAAGCCTCCGACGGAAAGTAGATCGATGTGGTTCCTCCCATCGCTGGAAACCAGTTCTGTATGGTCTCGGAAATTTGCCAGCGGGGCGCTCAAATTTTGAAAGGTCACCGCAAGTCCACTGTCCCCATCTTTTCGCAGGCATAACTCCATGGTTTTGGCGACGAAGTGTGGCTGCGGGCACCCGCCAATCCACTTGAAAGTGTCAGGTCGCGGAGCGGTTCCGCGCCAACACGCGAGGAAAACGGGATTGAGATTCAGTTCATTATTGACGCCTTGATGTACCATCGGCCTTGATGCGATTGCCGTGTTCACCTCGATCTGGTTTCTAATGACAACGTTTGGGTCGTCGAGGGAGGCACGCACCTTGCGCTCGGCGTCCTGTTTGCCGAAGTCCGTGCGAACCTGTCCGGTCAGGACGACGGACTTGGCGATGCCCGCGTCGTCAACCTGCACCTGCGCGTCGACGTAGGGCAGGCGGTGATGATGAAGATACTCACTGGCCCTGCGGCTTAGTTCCGCATCGGCTCTGAGACTCGAACGCTTCTGCGGCATCTCCAGCACCGCGCCCCCTCGGGGAGATGGCGCTGGTGCCGGTACGCCGATCTGCGACTGGCTTTGCTGCGTCAATGGAATCTGGGCGAACGAAGCCGCGGGCTGCGCCAAGGCCAGCAGAGTAAGCGATCCCAAGGTCAGCCGAATAGCCATCAACGACCTCCCACAGCAAATCGCTCGCGGTCGTCTCGTCGATGCCTTTCCACGCTTCAACCGCTCCTCGATGCGGCGTAGGTTGCCGTTGTTGGAGTCGAAGTACATGGTCCTATCAGTGCCGATCGCCGACTCCTATGGCGTAGAGATATCCGTCCTGGGAACCTACATAAATGGTCCCATCGGCACCAATAGCCGGTGAGGAGCGCACAAAACCATCGGTTCGGAAGGTCCACTTCTGAGTGCCGTCGGGGTATATCGCGTAGAGATAGCCATAAGAGCCGTTATTGGTATTGGAGCCGACATAAATAGCACCATCTGCGCCAATCGCCGGCGAGGAGGTTACCGTACCGCCCGTTGCGAAAGCCCACTTCTGCGTGCCGTCGGGATTTACTGCGTAGAGGTGGCCAGCGTCGGGGTGATTTTCAAGCCACTCGTCCCCGATGTAAATCGTCCCATCAGCGCCGATCGCCGGCGAGGAGGTCGCTTCATCACTACCGATTTTGAAAGCCCACTTCTGCGTACCGTTCGCGTTTATCGCGTAGAGCTGGCTATCGGGCCCCCCGTGGCCGACGTAACCAGAGCCGACATAAATTGTTCCATCGGCACCGATCGCCGGCGAGGAGAATGCAGCAAAGCCGATTGGAAATTTCCACTTCTGTGTGGGGCAGGTGTAAGTGTTTGGACGGGTGCCGCAGGTCATGGTTAGGTTGGGGTTTACCGCAAATAAGTTGCCCTCCCTATCGGCGTCGTAAATGGTTCCATTTCTCCAGATAGCAGGCGAGGAGTTCACATCAGAGTCGGTTGCGAATTTCCACTTCTGACTTCCGTCGGGGTTTACAGCGTAGAAGTTGTTGTCCCCAGAGCCGACATAAATGGTCCCATCGACGCCGATCGTCGGCGAGGAGTACACAACATAGCCAGTTGTAAAGGCCCACTTCCGCGTACCATCGGGGTTTACAGCGTAGAGGTTGTTGTCCCCGGAGCCGATGTAAATGGTTCCATCGGCGCCAATCGCCGGCGAGGATACCACATCAGCGGCGGTCGCGAACTTCCATTTCTGCGTGCCCTTGGGGTTTACAGCGTACAGGTTGTGGTCCACTGACCCGATGTAAATGGTTCCATCAGCGCCAATCGCCGGCGAGGAGCACGCCTCGTCTATGCCGCCTGAACCACCGCCGATTGCAAGCTTCCACTTCACGATGCCCAAGTAGTGGCCCCACACGGTGCCGGGGTTGGCGCTGGTGTCGAACTGGCTCCGGCCGGTATGCGCGCAATCATGCCCGAACATCGGCCACGGAGCCGAAGTAAGAGAGGCACTTGTGCCGGCGACACGTTTTGCGCCCGCAACCACCGCTGGGGTTATCGTTGCCATAGGCGACGAGCTTGTGCCGGCGATGCGTTTTGCGCCCGCAACAACGCTGCGCAAAACCAGCCTGACGAGCACGATGCTGGCGACGCAGCCGAAAATGGCAAAGACCATAAAGAGAACCCGCTGGCCGAGCGGGGAACCCTCGCTCGCCGGCAGTTTGGTCCCGCACTTGCCGCAGAAGCGCGCTTCCTTACGCCCCGGTATGAATCCGCATCGAGAACACCGTCTCATGTGGCATCACCTGACCGACGGTTACGTTTCCAGCGAGCTACGACCTACTAGCCACAGGATCTGAACAGTCCATGGCCACCAAGCTAATCAGCGCAAATTTCCGTTTCTCCCTTTTGACACCTGGGATAAGGACGCCGATAGCCCAACTCTGGCCTGTAGCGCAAGCGGTCGGGACCTATCCTTGGTGTTCATCCCAATCGGCGCGCCGCGGTTCGCTCATAGCACGCGCGCGAGCGTGAATACGTCCACGCAAGCCGCGCCTGCCGCGATCAGCACGCGCGCGCATTCATCGACCGTGGCGCCCGTGGTCATTACGTCGTCCACGATCAGCACGCGGCGATTCCTGACGCGTTCGGGATTGGTGACCGCGAACGCGCGGCGCACGTTCTTGACGCGCTCGTCGTGGTGACGCGAGGTCTGCGGCGTGGTGAAGCGCCGGCGCGAGATCGCGGTGGTATCGAGCGGAAGATCGAGCCGCCGTGCGACTTCGCCGGCGAGCAGCGCGGCCTGGTTGAATCCGCGCCACCACAAGCGCCGCCAATGCAGCGGCACCGGGATGACCACATCGTAATCGTCAGCCGACACCGGCAGCTCGTCGCCCAAGTAATCCGCCAGCGCGCGGCCGACGGATTGATCGAGGCCGTACTTGTGACGGCGGATCAGCGCGGGCAGGCTGCCGGGTTCGTCCTCGGCCGTGGTTCGATAGCGCGCGACAGTGCGTGCGATTCGATAGCTTGGCGGATGCGCGAGGCATCGGGCGCATCGCGTCGCGCCGCTGACCGCGGACTCGAGCGGTCCGCCGCACACTTCGCAGCGCGGCTCGGGCATCCGCTCGACTCGCGCCACGCATCGAGCGCAAACGCGCTTTCGTTGTCCCGCTTGGGATGCGAGCGGCGTCCCGCATGCCGAGCATCGCGGTGGATACAGAAAGTCGAGGACCTGGGCGAGCGCGGCCATATATGATTGATGCGTCCGACGGCGCCCAAACTCAAGCCCGGCCGTTGCGACGGCAGCGCAGGCTCTTTGCACGCTTGTGCTCATCGGGACGTTAGTCTGTACGTTCGCGTGGCAGTGAGAAGGATCACGCAGGCGAAATGGCGCAACGGTAGTGGAAAGTCCCCGAAAAAGCCGTTGCGACGGCAGCGCAGTATTAAGACACGCTGGGTTGTCGCGCGAGAAGTCGGGCGGAAAGCAAACGCCTTAACTGGGGCGAGCTAGGACTCGCGGCGGTTGCGGGCCATCGTTGAGGTACTCTTTAGCCCGCGTAAAATAGTGCGGCGGCGGATCGCGATGCGATCCGTCGCCGCATTTTTTCGTGTCGCTGATTACCCTGCTAGAAGGCGGCGTACCACGGCACTTCGTGCGGATTCTGCACTTCCCAGTTGATATTGAACTCGTGCAGAATCGTGCCGTCGGAGTGGGCGAGCGCGAGCTTGGCGTCTTCGAGATCGACTTCCGCCTGCACCTGGTTGCCCTCGGCGCTCACTTCCTCTTCCTGGTATTGCAGCAGGTCGTGCGTGGTCGCCATTCCGACCCGGAACATCACTTGCTCATCGTGGAGCGCCTGGCGAGCGTAGTAAGTTGCCGAGGCGGTCGCGGCCGCGCGCTTAGAGTCGGCATACAGATTAGCGATCGCGCTCTCCACATTGACGACCGCTTGCGACAGCGCCGCTCGATACAGCACGCGCTGCTGCTCGTATTGTACGCGAGCCTGCGCCAGAGCTGCGCGCGGAACCGCGTTGTCCAGCGGCATCTGGAACGACAGCACGGCGGCGTAGTTGTAATAGCTGAAGCCCCACAGGCGATTGAGCGCGTCGCCGTAGATTCCGCCTAACGGCGCCTTGCTGCCGAGACCGCCGTCGCAGTTGCCACCCACGATCAGTTTGCTGACCAGGCAAGGCGTAGTTCCCGCCGCCGCAGTCAGGCCGAATTGCGCGCCGAGGTTTAGCTGCGGCAGAACCTGGTTCTCCGAGTATTTCACCTGCAGCAAAGAGTCGCGGATCGCCTCGCGCATGTTGCCCAGGGAAGGCAGGTACTGCACAGCCAGCTCGAGCGCCCGCTCCTCATCGACGACGATCTGCTCCTGGGGATTGGGCCGCGTGAGCGGCTGGATTTCCTCGGGCAGGAAGGTGAGGTACGGATTGAGCATCACGTCCTGGCGGAGCTGGGTGCGGGAATTTTTCAGGTTGGCTTCGGCGGTGTACACGTTGGCCTCCGCAGTAGCGGCCGCGGATTGCGCTTCCTGCAGATTGATAGGAGCAAGAGTGCCGACCTTGACGCTGATGGCGTTCTGGCGGACCAGGTCGAGATTGAATGTCAGCGCGGCGCGCGCGACCTCGAGATTTTCCTCGGCGAGCACGACGTTCCAGTAATCGCCGCCGATTTTCTGCACGAAATCCTGCAGCGCCTGGCCGTAAGTCCATTGCGCCTGCTTCTGACCCGACTCTGCGATCCGGACGTTGATGGTCGCGAACTCCCAGCCGAAGCTCTGCAGCAATGGCTGTGAG
>Ga0181536_10005151_pt1 | contig 13514 bp, 10 predicted proteins | sample PEATcosm2014_Bin_41_FD_121105 | JGI IMG/M metagenome (GOLD analysis project Ga0181536, IMG submission 121105) | Peatland microbial communities from MTU Mesocosm Facility, Houghton, MI, USA - PEATcosm2014_Bin17_60_metaG | ecosystem: Environmental > Terrestrial > Soil > Wetlands > Peat | place...
AACGCAAATGTTGCCGCCGACCTCTCCGCCAAAGACATTCTGATCCTGGGCCAGGTGCAGGGCAACCTGGTGGCCACGGGCCGCGTGGAGTTGCGCGCCGGCTGCGTTGTGGAAGGCGATATTCGCGCCCTCCGGCTGGCCGTCGAGGATAACGCCGTATTTCGCGGCAAGGTGGACCTCACGCAGGCCGTCTCCAAGGGATACAACGGCGCCAACATGCAGCAAACCGGCGGCGCTTATTAGCAAGCTGCCGCGCGCCGGCCGGACGCTGCGCCGGTTACCCGGCCGCAAGGGGATTGAAGGTTGTTAAGCCGTTGGTTTGACAAGAAGCGAGACAGCGGACCTTCGGAGACCGTCACGGGCTTTACGGGTCCGCGTGTGCCCCGCCACTCCGGCGGGTGGACGGCGCTGCGCAAGCGCCTACAGGCCGAACCGGGCCTGCGCATCCTCGATGTGGGCTACACGTCCCCCGCCAATATCAATTACCTTACCGGCCTTGGCCATAGCGTCTTCCTCGCCGATCTAGTCCAGGATGCCTGTACCGGAAACTGGCAGACCGGAATGGACGAGGACGGCAATCCGGTCTGGGACGTGAAAGGCTTTCTGGCGCACTCGCTCAACTTTGCCGGCCGCGCCTTCGACGTGGTGCTGCTGTGGACCTCGCTGGACTATCTGCCCGAACCGCTGGTTGCTCCACTGGTGACTCATCTCTTTTCGGCAATGAATCCCGGCGGCCAGGTATTGGCCCTCTTCCACACCCGGACTCATGGCGAGGAGACGGTGCATTGCCGCTTTCACGTTACCCCCGGCGACAATGTGGAGGTGCAGTTAGGCCAGCCGTTTCCCATCCAGCGCGCCTTTACCAACCGCAGCATCGAGCGTCTGTTTACCGGCTGGTCGGGCCACAGACAGTTTCTGGCCAAAGACAGCGTCTCCGAGGTCATCATCACGCGGTAGAGCGCCAGACGGCAGGCGCTTACCAGGGAGGAATCATGAAGTCATTGAAGGGAACGCGCATCACCTGGCTGGGCCATGCCACCGTGCTGGTACAGACCGCCAAGGGCACTAATATCCTGATCGATCCGTTCATTGCGCACAATCCGAAGTATCCCACGGATTTTGCGCTGCCGGAGAAGATTCATTACATTCTGCTAACCCACGGCCACGACGACCATATCTCCGATGCGGCGCCGGTGGCCGCGAAGCACGGTTCCACCGTGGTGGCCATCTATGAGTTGGCTGCTTTTGTCGCGGGCAAGGGTGTGGCTCGCACCATCGGGATGAATCTGGGCGGGACGGTGCAACTGGACGACGTGGCAGCCACTATGGTCGAGGCCAAACACTCGTCAGCGGCGCAGGATAAACAAGGAACCCACTACGTGGGAGTAGCGGCAGGGTTCGTGCTGACCATTGCGGATGGCCCGGTGCTCTACCATGCCGGAGATACCGCGGTATTCGGAGATATGAAGCTGATACGCGAGCTATACCGTCCCGAGGCGGTTTTGCTTCCCATCGGAGGCCATTACACCATGGGACCGAAGGAAGCGGCGCTGGCGGCGCGCCTTCTGGAGCCGGAGATCATCCTTCCACTCCACTATGGAACCTTTCCACAACTGACGGGGACCGTGGAGGAATTGGCCGTGCTGGTCGATGCCCGCGTTCAGGTGGCGCGCTGGTCGCCTGGAGATACGATCTAGCCGTGATTCAGTCCTCTCGTGGACCGCGCAAGAAAAAAGGGCTGGCCCAAGGGCCAGCCCTTTTTTCTTGCCTGTGACTTCAGATTACTTCGCTGCTGCTTTCTTCTGCTCTGCCCAGCGCCGCTTGACGGCCTCGGCAATGCGCTTGCGTCCTTCGGGAGAAAGATTTCTCTTCTTCTTGATGGTTTTCTTGGCGGCTGGGGCTGCCGCGGCCTTTTCCTTCTTGGGCGCCGCGATTTTTCCGCCGCCGCCCAGCAGCGCGCGCGCCTGTTGCAATTGAGCGATCTCACGATCGATTTCAGCCAGAATGCTTGAAACTCCCACAGTTCCTCCTGTTAGGTCTTTATCAGTGGCCCAAATTCCCGTTGCGCCTAAGTGAAGAAAGCACGCGGGTCAACCACCGTCCTGTCATAACACAATACGCAACTATAGACTCTTTTACAAACAAAAAATGCGCGATGTTGCCGAAAAAGATACTTTTTTGAAATAATTCTCTTCCCCATAGCATATAACCCCCATGAATGACGAAGGTATAGCCCCGTGGATGAGAGCCAGCTAGCTTGTGGGTAGCAGCGCGACAGCAACGCGAAAACTGCCGCCGCGGCGGTTCTATCGCCGCAACTGGGGGGAAGTTAAATGGGCTCTGAAAGTCGAACTTCGCGCGCCGCTGCTTCTTCGCGGCTGGATTGGCAGGTCAAGGCTGGAAGCGACAATGGGCCTCCAGTTAGCGCCGAAGCTAACCCGATAAAGAACGATCATCGGAAGCTAAAGGTAGCGCGGCGGCTTGGGTGCGGGCAGTGGGCGATCGGGAGCGCTGGAAAGCTCCTGGCCGCCAAGGCGCTGGGCGGTGGGCGACTCCGCGGCCCGATAGTTGCGCAAGTCGCGCAGTATTTCCTGTTTCTCTCGCGCGTACTGGCTGGCCAGCCGGGTGAGGGCATAGGTAATGATGTCGCTGTGGTGCAGGTCCTGCACGGAGGGATCGCGGCGCATATTCACCCATAACCTATGCACCAATTGCACGTCGTCGGGACTCAGCGCGGGGGCATGAGGCCCGATGTAAAACGCCTTGGTCTCGCCGCTGGGCGACACAACATAGAAATTGAACTGGCGCTTTGGCTTTGGCAGAGCTTCCCAGGCCTGTCCCATGTGGAATGCCTGTTCCTCGGCGGTCATCCTGGAGGAGAGTCCGGAAACCACGGTGTCCATCTCCAGCGAGTTTGCGCCCTGCGCCAGCGCGGCATAAACATCGTTGGCGGGAACCACCAGCAGCGATACCTTCTTGCCAAAGCTTTCCGCAACCGCGACAGCCTTGGTAAAGATCGTCTGCTCGTATTCGCTGAAGCTCTGTTCATCGGTGTTCAGAAACTCCGGGCTGCCGGCGCCTGTCAACCGGACGCTGATTACCACCACATCCTGCTCCTCGGTGCTGGTGTGCGAGAGGGTCCACTTGAGGGCCAGAGGATTGGCGGCATCGCGCATCGTCACCATCACGCCGCCGGGACGGATAGCTGCCGATGCGCTGTCGACCGTGTCCTGATGCTCCAGTTGGAAGTGTTCCTTCATCTGGCGCGCGGTGAGGGCATGCTTTTGGCGGTTCTTGCCTTCCGAGACCGTGAAGATAATGAAAAAGACCGCGGCAAACGCGATGCCGCTCACCGTGGCCACCGACTTGGTGAACAGGTTCACGATGGCGATCGAAAGCAGCACCAGAAAGACCGAGAGCAGACCGATGGGTATCTCGGTTTTTCCGATGCGCAGGTTCGGCGGCACCTTCCAGCCGCGTTCGCCTTTATACTTCCAGCGCAGCACCAGCATCGCCAGGGTATTTAAAGTGAACGACCAGATTACGCCGAAGGCATAAGCCTCGCCCAGCGTTATCACGTTGCCCCTGCTTACGACGATCGTGAACAGTTGCATGACGCAGACCGCGTGAACGATGCGATGACTGGTGCCGAAACGCGGGTGCGGCTTGCGGAACCAGTCGGTCAGAACGCCATCTTCGGCCACCCGCATCAGCACGCCGGTCGAGCCGATCATCGAAGTATTGATTGCCGCCGAAAGAATAAGACAGCCCACCAGAACCACGAAGATGCGGAAGGCGATGCGCCAGAACAGAGGGCCGACCATGTACATAGCCAGACCGGCGATCAGGTTGTTTTGGTAAATATGGGTGCGCTGCCATGCGGGGATCAGCATGGAAGCCAGCAGCGTGGCGCCGCCGGTAAATATCAAGCTATAGATGGCAATGACAATCGCCGCGCGCTTCAGATTCTTCAGCTTGGGATGCTCGATCTCGTGGTTGACCTGGGCAAGGCTCTCCTCGCCGCTCATGGCCAGCACCGAGTGGCCGAAGGCCATGAGGATGCCGAACAAGCCCAGAATCGGCAGCAGGCTTGTTCCATTCAGAAAGCCCAGTGCTTCGCCGCTGAAATGCAGGTTCGCGGGGATCGGCGCTGGAGGCAGTTGCGCGCTGCGCGCCAGCACCGAGATTACGCCCCATACCAGCAGGATCACTACCATGACCGTGGTAATCTGCATGATCCGCAGCGTCTTGTCGCTGGAATTCGACGACCCTCTGAAGTTTTTCCGCCAGTAATAAAGGGTGATGCCCGCGGCGAAAAAAACCGCGGTGTGATCCATGCGGAACTGGAAGGGGTTGTTCGTGGCGTCCAGCAGTGCCGGAGGGAGCCAGTGACTCTGAAAAGCCAGCTTCAAAAGGTCGTTCATCAGGCCGGTAACATATTGTCCGGCCGCGACTCCGGAGATAGGCCCGGTAAGAACATAATCGAACATCAGCGCCGATACGCTGAGTTTGGCGAAGCCGCCGCCCAGAGCCTCCTTCACCACGCGGTAGACACCGCCCCGGGTGAACATCGAACAGCTTTCTACGTAGACCGCGCGCACCGCGAAGCTGAACAGCATGATACCCAGGATGAACCACGGCGCCGCCGCGCCTACGGCGTGCTCCGCAATGCCTCCGACATAGAAGGCCGAGGATCCCAGGTCGCTGAGAACGATGGCTGCCGCCCGCCAAAAGGAGATAAACGTAAGCATCACCGAGGATGCCACGATGAGACGGACGCGGTTGGACGAAGGAGCTAAGGTCGTTCGGAAAGAAGCCATCGCAAATGTGCCGGCGCAACGGCCGACTCTCTGGAGTTTAGGAAGCGGGAATTACCGTCTGCCCTGCGCTGAGTTTAGGTCCGAATCGACGGCAAGTCAATGGAAATATCGGGCAGAAGATTTTGCCCCTCAGCCGCGCGGAGGAGTCGGCTCGTCTTCCCCGAAAAGTTCTTTGCCGTCCTCGACGAAGCTGATGAGCACCACCACCGCGGACCCCGCGAGGCCGACGAAAAACATCACTTCCAACACCCGCATTGCGAAGACAGCGAGAAACATACTTGGATTGTAGCGCGTTTCCGGCCTCCGTGCGCAGGGCAAACTCATCCAAGGAATCTCCTATTAAGACGGAGCTTTGAATGGGCCGGCTTCAGCCGTGCCGCAAATGCAGAAAAATTGACGCAGAGCTTTACAGGCTGCGAATAAACTCGATTCGGAGGGAGGCGGGGGTTTCAACCCCCGCATAATGCCAATAAAATCGGCGCTGGCTTTAGCCACGGAGGGATGTTTTTCGCCTTGCATTTGCCCTTTTTCCGCAGCCTGTAAAGCCGGAACCTGTATTGGCTTCTTTCGGCGCGACTGAACTCGCGCCTTTTTACAAAGCTATAGCGCGCCCGGCAAACCGGATGCGATAAACTCAGCCCTGTATGCAGCCTACATCTCGGAAGTTGGGTGCCTGGAAGTTGTGGGCCGCGGCGGCTCTTTCCGCAGGCCTGCTTGAGTTGCCGTTTCCGCTGGCTGGGCCGTTGCCGGCCTGGCGCTCGGTCTTCGCATGGTTTGGTTTGGTCCCGCTGTTATGCGCGATTCTTTCGCCAGCCTGCGCTGAGGGGCCGCGCCCGCTGCGCCGCGCCTTTCTGCTCACCTATCTTTGCGGCGTTCTGTGGTATGCGGGCAACTGTTACTGGGTGCGCGACGTAATGCTCCAGTACGGCGATATGCCGCCCTTGGCGCCCACCCTGCTGCTGCTGGGATTCAGCCTGGTGCTGGGGCTTTACTTCGCTCTCTTTGGCTTGAGCGTGGCGCTCGTGCGCAGGGCTACCGGCAGCACCCGGCTGGCGTTGGCCGCCGCGCCCATCCTGTGGGCCGCTCTGGAACTGGCCGCTGCCCGCATAACATCTGTTCCCTGGGATCAACTCGGCTACTCGCAGGTGGACAATGCGCTGGTGAACCAGCTTGCGCCCTGGACTGGCGTCTACGGGATCAGCTTTGTGCTGGTTGCCGTAAATGCGCTGATCGCTGGAGGAATGCTGCTGGATCGCAGTTCTGGCCGGCTGCCGTTGGGCATTGCCGGAGCGATTTTGCTGATGGCGGGAGGCATTGGCGTTACCATTGCGCCGCCCCGCCCCACGCCCACAGCCACCGCCGTGCTCGTCCAGCCCAATCTCGATGTCGATGGAGATAATCTCTGGCGCGGGCCGGGCGAGTGGGACCGGCATATCGCCGAATTCTCCAAGTTAGCTGGAGAGCAGTGCAAGACCTATATCGCCGGCATCCCCCAAACCGGCGCTTCCCAGGGCGAGATTGTTTGTCCGCCTTATCCCACCCATCCCGATCTGGCGGTATGGCCGGAGTCGCCCGCGCCGTTCGTCGACCAGGATGCGCGCTTCCAGCATGATATTGCGGGGATTGCGCGCGCCACCCAGGCGCCGCTGGTAGTTGGCAGCCTGGGCGCGGATTTCTCGACCGAAGAGCACGCCTGGCGCGACTATAACTCCGCCTTGATCGTCGGCGCCGACGGGGCGCGCGTGGGCCGCTACGACAAGATTCATCTCGTCCCCTTCGGTGAGTACGTTCCCTTCCAGCATCTGCTCTTCTTTGCCCACAAGCTCACCGGCCGCGTATCCAGATTCACGCCCGGAGACGAGCGCAAGGTCTTCCGCCTCAACGGCCATCGCTACGGGGTCTTTATCTGCTATGAGGCCGTCTTCGCCGACGAGGTGCGCGAGTTTTCCCAGTTAGGCGCGGAGGTGCTGGTCAACATCAGCGACGACGGCTGGTACGGCGACACCAGCGCCCCCTGGCAGCACTTGAATATGGATCGTATGCGCGCTATCGAAAACCGCCGCTGGATTCTGCGCGATACCAACAACGGCGTCACCGCCGCCATCGATCCCTATGGCCGTGTCCGCCAGAGCATTCCCCGCCATGTAGTGGACGCGTTGCCCGCCGAATACGGCTTCAGAAGCGATGTCACCTTCTACACCGCCCACGGCGATGTCTTTGCATGGGCCTGCGCCATCCTTGGATTCGGTTTGGTAGGCTGGGCTGCAAGAAAACTATTAAGCCAGTGGCTTGCCGTCCCACAAACACGGTTGTAAGTAGTGCCACAGTTGTAAATCGAAGATTCCAGAGGAAGCAGAGTTTTCGGCAGCCTGTAATGCCCGTACCCTTCACTGAAAGCCAAGTCACAGGACAGATTCTTAGACGGCAAAACCGGGGACTGAAATGGTTGGTAAACACTCTCCGCGCCGGATAAACTGCCAGACTAATGAAAAGAAAGGGAAAATTCGATAATCTCTTTGACGGGAGTCCAAACCGGGTTTATCGTTGATGTGGAAATCGTTTTCGGTTTTTTTACCTGTTTTGTGGTCGTCGATGGGAAACTTTGGAGAAGACCTGCGCATGGAGCGGTTGTCCCGCGGCGTTGCGCTGGCAGAGATCACCGCAGTCACCAAGATCAGCCAGCGGCACCTTGAAGCGCTGGAGCAGGAGAGGTTTCGCCTGCTTCCCGGCGGCATTCTGAGCAAGGGCATCGTGCGCGGTTACGCGGGCGCCCTGGGCCTTAACCAGCAGGACTGGACTGAGCGTTTTTTGAAGGCCTATATCGCCTCCGGCCAGATGATGGACGACGACCGCGATTGGATCGACTTCGCCGCCAACGTGGGCAAAGCTCGCATCCAGCGCCGCGACGCCATCGAGTTCCGCCTGCGCTGGATCGGCGCAATCCTGCTGCTGCTGCTGGTTGTGGTGGGAGTTTTGTTCGCTGTGCGCTACTACGGCCTTCGCGCCGGTTGGTGGCACACCCTGCTGCCGGCCATGAAGGCCTCCACCGCGCCGGCCGCGTTTTTCACATCACTGCCTCCAATGGCCCGCGTACTCGGCTGGTTTGGCCGCTAGAGCTGTTCACCCTTCGCATCGCGCCCTTGAATGAGAGTTAATCTCCATTCGCTGCGAATCGTTGCCCCCGCCCGCTCGCGGCAATTACCATAGAGCTATGCATCCCAAGGCCCTGGCCTGACGGTGCAGGTATGCCTTGTGCGAGAGTGGGTCCGATGCGGGAGAAAACATCTCTCCGCGTCGGCGATCCAGCATGAACCGGTCCTCGCGGAAGGTTGCCAAAATTGAAATCCCTGCAATGGGAGGAGAGTTAAGTTGAGCGACCGTTTCTTGTTTACCTCTGAGTCAGTCACCGAAGGCCATCCGGACAAGATGGCGGACCAGATCTCCGACGCTATTCTGGACGCCTGCCTGGAGCAGGACCCCTACAGCCGCGTTGCCGCCGAAACCCTGACGGCCACCGGCCTGGTGGTCATTGCCGGCGAGATCACTACCACGGCCTACGTCGATTTCCAAACCCTGGTGCGCGGAGTCGTCGCCTCCATCGGTTACGACAACGCCCTCTACGGATTCGATTCCAACACCTGCGCCGTGATCTCGACCATCAACAAGCAGTCGGGCGACATTGCCCAAGGTGTGGACACCGGCGGCGCCGGCGATCAAGGCATGATGTTCGGCTACGCCTCCAACGAGACCCCGGAACTGATGCCGGCTCCCATCTCGCTGGCCCACAAGCTCACCCGGCAGTTGACTGCGGTGCGCAAGAGCGGCAAGCTGCCCTACCTGCGCCCCGACGGCAAGAGCCAGGTCACCGTCGAGTACGACGAGAATGGCAAGCCCGCCCGCATCGACGCCGTAGTCATTTCGAGCCAGCACTCCGAGAGCGTGAGCAACGATGAGTTGCACGCCGACATTCTCAAATACGTCATCCAGGCCGTGCTGCCCGCCGCCTGGCTCGACGAGCACACCAAGTACCACATCAACCCCACCGGACGCTTCGTCATCGGAGGACCCATGGGCGATACCGGCCTGACCGGCCGCAAGATCATCGTGGACACCTACGGCGGCGCGGGCCGTCACGGCGGCGGCGCTTTCAGCGGCAAGGACCCGACCAAGGTGGACCGTTCCGCGGCTTATATGGCTCGTTATATCGCCAAGAACATTGTGGCTGCCGGCCTGGCCGAGCGCGCCGAAGTCCAACTTGCTTACGCCATCGGCGTGGCCGAGCCGGTCAGCGTGCGCATCGATACCTTCGGCACCGGCAAGATCGGCGAGGCCAAACTGACCGAATTGGTGCGCAAGAACTTCTCGCTCACGCCCAAGGCCATCATCAAGAGCCTGAACCTGCGCCGGCCCATCTATCAAAAGACCGCCGCTTACGGCCACTTCGGCCGCACCGAGCCGGAGTTCACCTGGGAGGCCACCGACAAGGCAACTGCGCTGTCCGAACAGGCGGCAGAAACGATCGCGGCCAGGTAAGTCCTGCCGCAGTATGCTTGCAACACCATGGGATACTGTGTGCGAATCGCCGCGAAGGGTTCCATTCTTTTTCTCCGGCGGCGCGAGAATGAATATTTGCGCTTCGCCTCTCCCGTAGCAGCCTGCGGTGAAGGTCGAGTCTTGAGGGGGCGCGGCTTCAAAGCCTGCCCGGAGTGAAGTGCCTGTAAATGGGGTTATTTCCGGACAGGGTAACACTGGGAATCTGTAGGATTTGGTAGAGACTGGCTTCCACGCCGAGCCGCTTGCGAACAATCGCCACTGGCGCCTGGACCGGGACGGCGATCAGGATTTTGGGCTTGACGGCGTTCTCGCCGGCGCAGTAGATCGCTTTGATGCGCCGGCGTCGCTCGAACCATTGGAACCACGCTGTTCGACGCTGCTTGCGCGGATGGATGGGGCCAGTGTTTCGTTGCGTCCAGAGATGAACGTGCTCGTAGCCCTACAAATGCTCCGTGCCCCATCCTTGCGCCTTTTTTCTGGCGCAAGGGTGGGAAACCAACATATCTACGGAACCTCATGATAAGGTCCTGATATTTCCCGTGTTGAAGGTCGGAGGCTGTTTTCCGGGAGCGATTCCGCTTCCTAGTCGCGATTTCAAGGGTAAATGTGCTTCGCGCATCCGCGTTTTGCGTCTCTGGAGGCCATTTCCCGGCCCCCAGAGATACTACGCCCCCAGCGCGGCCAACTGCGGAACCAGCCGCTTGCGATGTTAGTAAAGATTGACCAGGGCGAAGGCCGCCAGATGTTAGCGGTGATTTTTTACCATGCCGCGATGCGGAAGTTGAGAATTGTTGATTCATCGGGCGCTGCTGCGCTGCCCAGCCGGGATTCCCACGGACAGGTCTTGGTCCGTGGGGTGACAGACCTTCTTTCCTCGCCGCGCAATAAGTCGGGCAGTGGATGCGCAGCATGATGGATAAGCTAACCCCTACGACTGCGCTCAGGGCAGGCTTTTGGCGGCCGTTGCCTGTCTTGGGATAATACGGCTCGATCAGAGCTTCCAATTCGGCCCAGGGAACCACCGACTCAATGGTCTGTAAAAACGGCTCCAGCGGCTGGCACGGCTATACTTCTCGAAACTCGGCGGGCAGGCAAATGTTATCTGGCGCATCGCAACCTCCATCTACATGCCGTTGGATGCAAGCACAGCGTGGGTGGATGACTTAATCAGAGGTTCCCTAGGCTTCTTGGATGCTACCCCATCCCATCCACCTGCCACCGGAGTTGCCGTTGCGCTTCGTTGTTGAATCTGCCATATCAATTCAACGACCTTTCGACTAAGCCCTGTGTTTGCGGCAAAACAGTGTGTAACGGGTTCGCGGAATGTCCAGAAGTGAACAAAATGAGGCATACAATCGCTCTGGAATTCAGCGATTCAGCGCGGTACGCCTTCCCTTGTACAATCGAAATCGGAGTCCTGTATGTCTGAGTACGAAGACCAATCGGATTTTGAGCACATTGGCGCAGATCGCCAATTGTCTCCGCCGCGCCCCTGGTACGGCGAGGGCTGGGTACAGTGGACAAGCTTGCTTCTCCTGCTGCTTCTGGGCGTGATCGTCTTCGTGGTCATCCATGAGAACGACGCCAAGGCAGCATCTGCCAAGCGGGCGCTGGCCGCCGTGAAGCCACCTGTTACTGTTACGGTCGCCACGGCTGCCAAGGGAGACATCGGCATCTATCTCGATGCCATTGGCACGGTAACTCCGGTCTATACCACCTCTATCACACCGCAGGCAAACGGAGTCTTGACCGCCGTGCATTACAGCGAAGGACAATTCGTTCAGAAAGGGGATGCGCTGATCGATATCGATCAGCGGCCCTACCAGGCACAGTTGCTGCAAGCCGAAGGCGCGCTGGAACGCGACACTAACATTTTGGCGCAGGCGCGGATGGACCTGGATCGATACCGAACGGCGTGGGCGCGAAACGGCATCAACAAGCAACTGCTGGATGATCAGGAAAAGATTGTGCTGCAGGACGAAGGCACGGTGAAGAACGATCAAGGCGCCGTGAATTATGACCAGGTACAACTCAGTTACTGCCGGATTACCGCGCCGATTGCCGGCCGGGTAGGTCTTCGTCTGGTGGACCCCGGTAACGTGGTGCAGGCGGCCGGAACCACCGTTCTGGTGGTCATCACACAGGAGCAGCCTATTACCGTGGTGTTCACGCTTGCGGAGGACAGCCTGGGACAGGTGCAGGCGCGGATGCGACAGATGCATTCGCTGCCCGTGGATGCGATGGACCGCGCCCAGACGAAAAAGTTAACTACGGGGAAGTTGCTATCCATCGACAACCAGATCGACACAACGACGGGAACGGTCAAGTTGCGCGCCCTCTTCGATAACAAGGACGGCGCTCTTTTTCCGAACCAGTTTGTCAACACGCGGTTGCTGGTGAATACGCTCAAGGGCGTCACGCTGGTTCCCACAGCCGCCGTTCAACACAATGGACAGATGGCATTTCTCTATGTGATTGCGAACGGCGTGGCGAGCGTGCGCAACATCAAGACGGGGGTTGCGGACGGCGGCATGACCGCGGTGGAGGGAATCAACCCCGGCGAGGTAATGGCGACCAGCAGCTTCGATAAGTTGCAGGCCGGGAGCAAGGTCGTTGTGTCGAAGCAGGCGGCGCCGGCAAATACCGCCGAGGGCAATACCCCGTGAATCCATCCGGGCCATTTATTCAGCGACCCGTTGCTACAACGCTGCTGATGGCCGCGATACTGCTCGTGGGTATCGTTGCATATATCCAGTTGCCGGTTTCCGCGTTGCCGGAAGTCGATTACCCCACCATCCAGGTACTTACCTTTTATCCAGGCGCCAGCCCGGATGTAATGGCTACTACTGTTACCGCTCCTTTGGAGCGGCAGTTCGGCCAGTTACAAGGGCTGAGTCAGATGACCTCGACCAGTTCCGGCGGATCGTCCGTGATTGTGCTGCAATTCGTTCTCAGCCTTAACATCGACATAGCCGAAGAAGAGGTTCAATCGTCGATTAACGCCGCGCAGAGTTTTCTGCCCGCGAATCTTCCCTCGCCGCCGGTTTATAGCAAGACAAATCCGGCGGATGCTCCCGTCCTCACGCTGGCCATAACATCCAACTCAATCCCGCTCTCACAGGTTGAGGATCTGGTGGATACGCGCCTTGCGCCCAAACTCTCGCAGTTGAGCGGAGTCGGTTTGGTGAGCATCAGCGGCGGACAAAAGCCGGCAGTGCGCATTCAGGCCAATCCGACGGCGCTGTCGTCTTACGGACTGAACCTTGAAGATTTGCGCACCGCACTGCTGGCCACCAGCGTCAATGCCGCCAAGGGCAACTTCGATGGACCCCATCAGGATTACCAGATCAATGCCAACGATCAGTTGGTGACCAGCGGCGACTATCGCAAGGTTGTGGTTGCCTATCGCAACGGCGCGCCCATCCTGCTAAGCAATGTCGCGCAGGTGGTGGACGGCATCGAGAACAACAAGCAGGCAGCGTGGATGAACGAGACCCCGGCGGTCATCGTCAATATTCAGAGGCAGCCCGGCGCAAACACCATCAGCGTGGTGAAGGCTATCAAGGCTATTCTGCCGCAGCTTGAGGCGAACCTGCCGGCCTCGATTCAAGTAACGCCGCTTACCGATCTCACCACGTCAATCAACGCTTCCGTCTCCGATGTCGAGTTTGAGTTGATGCTAACTGTAGCTTTGGTGGTGATGGTCATCTTTCTCTTTCTGCGCAACCTGTACGCTACGATTATCCCCAGCATTGCAGTGCCGGTTTCATTAGTGGGCACCTTCGGCGCCATGTACGCGCTGGGCTATAGCCTCGACAACCTTTCGCTGATGGCGCTCACCATCTCCACGGGCTTTGTGGTGGATGACGCGATCGTGATGATCGAGAACATTACACGCTATCTCGAGGCCGGAGATTCGCCCATGCAAGCGGCGATGAAGGGCGCTGAACAGATCGGCTTCACCATCATCTCTCTTACCGTCTCGCTGATCGCCGTGCTGATACCACTCCTCTTCATGGGCGATGTTGTTGGCCGCCTGTTCCGCGAATTTGCAGTTACCTTGGCCGTCACTATCATTCTGTCGGCCGTTGTCTCTCTCACGTTAACGCCCATGATGTGCTCGCGGATTCTGCGCCACAC
>Ga0181536_10005152_pt1 | contig 13514 bp, 9 predicted proteins | sample PEATcosm2014_Bin_41_FD_121105 | JGI IMG/M metagenome (GOLD analysis project Ga0181536, IMG submission 121105) | Peatland microbial communities from MTU Mesocosm Facility, Houghton, MI, USA - PEATcosm2014_Bin17_60_metaG | ecosystem: Environmental > Terrestrial > Soil > Wetlands > Peat | place...
AGTTCGAGCGCGGAGGCGAACGAGGACGCCATCACGGTCGCCGCCAGCGCGGGCTCGACCACATAGGAAATCAGGAACGAGTCGATGCGCGACCAGTCGGTCGACATGCCAATCAGCCGCTCCAGCGCGGCGCGCGCTTCCGCCAACGACCACACCGTGCGCTTCTTGAAACGCACGCGCGAAAGCGCGCTCTTCGCGCGTTGCGTGGCATAGGCGCTGAGCAGATCGTAGAGCGTCGCGGTCCATTCCGACTGTTTGATCTCATCGATCGGCTCGGGCGCGCCGCGCGCGAAAACGTCGCGGTTGAGCTGTGGCCGCCCCATCAGGCGGGTCGCCACGTCGCGGAATGCTTCCAGCCGGCGCAAACGATGAGCCAATGCGAGCGCCATTTCCTCCGCGCTCGGCCCCTCGCCGGGCGCCGATTCCGGCAACAGCAAGCGCGATTTCAGGTAAGCCAGCCAGGCCGCCATCACCAGATAATCGGCGGCCAGCTCGAGCCGCAACTGGCGCGCCGCTTCGATGAAATTGAGGTACTGGTCGGCCAGCGCGAGGATCGAGATCTTCGCCAGATCCACTTTTTGCGTGCGCGCCAGCGCGAGCAAAAGATCGAGCGGGCCCTCGAAACCCTCCACGTCCACGATCATCGCCGGCTCGGTGATGCCGCGATCCGTTTCCAGCGTGGTGTCAAAATCCTCAGGCGTCATGAACCGGTCTTCCGTTGCGTCGGCGGCTGCTCGCTCGCCACCATCTGCGTGAAAATCCTGCGCGCGGCAGCCACGTCGAAGGCCTCCGGCGCGTTGCGCTGCGCCAACGCCGCCTCGGCACGCATCGCCGCATCCCCCTCCAACGTCGGCGCCTCGCCGGCGACCGCCGCCATCTCGCCGAGGTCGCCGTTGCAGTGGAGCACAACGTCGCATCCGGCGGCAAACGCCGCGTGGCTGCGCTCCGCGATCGTGCCGGACAGCGCCTTCATTGAGACGTCGTCGCTCATCAGCAGGCCCCGGAATCCAATAAACCCGCGAATCACTTCGCGCACCATTGTGACCGAAGTGGTGGCCGGCGCATCGGGGTCGATGGCGGAAAACACAACATGTGCGGTCATCCCGAGCGGCAGGCCGGCGAGCGGCCGGAACGCCGCAAAGTCGGTGGCTTCCAGGGTGGTCCGGTCGGTATCGACCACGGGCAGCTTGACGTGGCTGTCGGCCGTGGCGCGGCCGTGGCCCGGCAGGTGCTTGAGCACCGGCAGGACGCCGCCGGCCAACAGGCCCTCCGCGATCGCCCCGGCGATGGCGGCGACCTTGCCCGGCTCCGACCCGTAGGCGCGGTCGCCGATCACGGGATCGGCGCCGGGCGCCAGAACGTCGGCCAGAGGTAGGCAGTCGACATCGATCCGAAGAACATTGAGGTCTGCCGCGATCAAGTGACCTCCGAGCCGAGCAACCGAAAGACCACGCGAAACCTCTTGATCGTAGAGCGCGCCATAGCGCGCGCCGGGGGGATAGGCCGGCCAGTGCGGCGGGCCGAGCCGTTGCACCCGGCCGCCTTCCTGATCCACCAGAACGGGCGCTTCCCAGCCAACTGCGTCTCTAAATGATCCTGTTAGTTCAGATACTTGCGCTGGCGTACTTACATTTCGCTTGAAGATGATCAGGCCCCAGGGCTGGGCCTCGCGGAGAAACACGCGCTCATTGGCGGTGATCGTGAGCCCGCTCAAACCGGTTATGAATGCGCGCGCCGCCATCGGCGCGGATTACCCCGTGCCTATGTTAAGTTCAAGCAAAGCCGCTTTAATTTCGCTGGATAAGGCACTGCCCGCCGGCCGCTTTGAGGCCGTTGCACAACTCGCTCGCCTCGTTGGCGTTGGCGAACGGCCCCACCATGGCGCGGTAAAAGGTGCCCTTGGCTCCCAGATCAACTTTGTGGATCAAGGCTTCCCGGCCACCCAACTGTTTAGGGAATTTGGCTTGCAGACTGCGGAACGCGGCCTGTGCCTCGGCTTCGCTCCGTTGCGACGACACCTGTACGGCGTAGCCGCCGGCAGTCTGGGCTGTCTTGGCCGCTGGCGCGGTCACCGCTGCGGTGCGCATGGGAGCCCGCTCGGGCGGCGCATTCGGGTTCAGCGAGAGCGGCGCGTTACGAGACACCGCCGCGGTCGTGCGATGAGTGGGCGCAGCGGCTTGCGCCTCCGCCGGACGTGGCTGCGGCGGCGGCGGATTGGCTACAACGGGAGGATTGTTGGCGGCCTGCGGCGGCGGCGCTGCCTGTTTGACTGGCGCAGGCGCGAGCGTCTGCGCCGGTGCGGGCGGCGGAGTTGGCGCGGCGGCGGCCACCGATTGGTCAGCGCCCATGCCGGACTGGTCGGGACGGATGGCGATGGTGTGAATTTTCTTCGGCTCGCTGGAAATGACTCCGCTGCCGGGTGCCGGCTGGGGCGCGCCCGGCACGACGCCGCCTTGCGGCGGCGGCACCGCCGCAATGGCCGGATTGGTTTTGATCTCGACCGGCTTTTCCTCGCGCGACACCAGTGTTTCGTCCTGGGCGTGATCGGCGACACGATCGGTGATCAACTTGTTGGGCGCCTTGCTCGCGGCCGCCGGCACGATCTTGCTCGGCGCGGTATCGGCCTTGATCACCGGCGGTGGGGTAGGAGAACGCGAAGAACCGAAAATCGCGCGATAGCCGAAGGCGCCAGCGGTTCCAATCACCGCCAATGCAAAGACGGCGGCGATTGCCATAATGCCCACGCGCCGTTTTGGCGGGTGTCCATCCTCGTAGAAGCCCTCTTCCTCGACCCCGTGCTGCGCATTGTTCGGATGATAGGGCGGCGGCTCGAAGCCGGCGGGTTGGCAGCCCGCCTCGCTCTCGGCCGAATAAAGATTGCCGGCAGCGTAAGGCTGGCGCATGCGGCTGGGAGAAGCATAAGCGGGCGGCTCCAGCGCAGTAGGATGCGGGGGCGGCGCGGCCGGCGCATCGAAATAGTCGGCGGGGCCAAAACTCGGCGGCGGCGGTGGCGCGGCCGGCGCGACCGGCGGCGCGGCGGCACGGCGCGCGTTCTGGCGATCGAATTCGGCGAACGGGTCGGTCTGTCCGATCAGGCGGGCCAATTCGGCGAGCGGATCGGAGCCGGAAGTGGCGGACGGCGTGCCGCGCGCCGGCGGTTCATTCGAACGATAGAGTCGCTGCTTCTGATCGTCTGCCATTCGGTCCCCGGTCATCCCCTCGCCCGCTGGCTCAATCTCCCGGCCGGCCTGCGCCGCATCCGGTCAAATCAGATTTACCGCATTTCCTCAGGTGCTTCGACCCCGAGCAATGCTAGGCCGGAGGCCAGCACGGTGACGATTCCCTGCACCAAGGCCAGCCGCGCTACGGTGGTTTCTGGATCATTCTGGATAATGAAGCGTAAATGAGGCAAGTCTTTTCCCCGCGTCCATTGCGCGTGGAATTCGCTTGCTAATTCATAGAGATAGAATGCAACCCGGTGCGGCTCGTGGGCCTGCGCCGCGGCCTCGACGAGACGCGGGTAAAGCGCGATCCGCCGCAGCATCGACAGCTCGCCAGAATCGCTGAGCCGGTCGAGCCGCGCATCTTTCAGCCACTGCGCGCGCTCATTCGCCGCAGCCGGCAGTCCGGGCATCTCCGCGCGCGCGTTGCGGAACACCGATTCCCCGCGGGCGTGGCCGTATTGCACGTAGAAAACGGGGTTCTCGCGGGTCGCCTCGATCACCTTGGCGAGGTCGAAATCGAGTACGGCATCGTTCTTGCGGTAGAGCATGTCGAAACGCACGGCGTCCTTGCCGACCTCGTCGACGACTTCACGCAGGGTGACGAATTCGCCCGACCGCTTCGACATTTTTACCGGCTCGCCCGCGCGCAACAGCCGCACGAGCTGCACCAGTTTCACGTCGAGTACGGCCTTGCCGGCGCTCACCGCCTTCACCGCCGCCTGCATGCGCTTGATGTAGCCGCCATGATCGGCGCCCCAGACGTCGATCAGGTTGCGGAAACCGCGGTCGAATTTGGATTTGTGATAGGCGATGTCGCTGGCGAAGTAAGTGTAGCTGCCGTCCGACTTCAGCAGCGGCCGGTCGACGTCGTCGCCGAAATCGGTGGAGCGGAACAAGGTCTGCTCGCGATCCTCCCAATCCTCGAGATTGCCGCCTTTGGGCGGCGGCAGGCGGCCCTCATAGACCTCCCCGCTATTACGCAAACTCTCGATGGTGTCGCCGACTTTGTTGGCGCCGCCCTCGATCAGCGAGCGTTCAGAGAAGAATACGTCGTGGCGGACATTAAGCGCCCCGAGGTCCTTGCGGATCACGTCCATCATCATGGCGATGGCCTTGGCGCGCATGATCGGCAGCCATTCGGCTTCCGGTTTCGCACTCAGCGCGGGACCGTGCTCGGCGGCCAATGCGCCGCCGACCGGCACGAGATAATCGCCGGGATAAAGTCCTTCCGGGATCGGCCCGATATCCTCGCCCAGCGCCTCGCGGTAACGCAGGAAGGCCGAGCGCGCCAGCACGTCCACCTGCGCGCCGGCGTCGTTGATGTAGTACTCGCGCGTCACCTCGTAGCCGGCGAAAGCCAAGAGATTGGCGAGCGCGTCGCCGAACACCGCGCCGCGGCCGTGCCCGACATGCATCGGCCCGGTGGGATTGGCCGAGACATATTCGACATTAACCTTTTCGCCCCGCCCGATGTCGCTGCGGCCGTAATCGCCGCCGGCCGCCAGCACGACGCGCAGCTCCTCGCCCCAGACATGGTTATGAAGCGTGAGATTGATGAAGCCGGGCCCGGCGACGTCTACCTTGGCGACGAGATCGTCGGCGCGCAGGACTTGCGCGATTTTCTCGGCCAGCTCGCGCGGCTTCTGGCCGGTATCCTTGGCGAGCGCCATTGCCGCATTGGTCGCCATATCGCCATGGGTCGGATCGCGCGGCGGCTCGACCACGATGCGGGAAAGGTCGGCATTGCCCACGAGCGGCGCCGTCGCCGCGCCTACGCGATCGAGCATTTTGGCAAAGAGATGTTGGGGCGCGGTGATGGGCATTGTGGCGCTGCGGGTAATTGAATTCGCGTAGGGAGTCAAAGCGCTATTGGCGCGCGCGCCGCGCGTGCATCGCTGCACGATAGGCGAACACAATCGCCGGCCCAAGGGTGGTGCCGGGACCCGGATAGCTCCCGGCCATGACGGACGCCATGTCGTTGCCGCAGGCATAGAGGCCCGGAATGGGCTTTCCATCGGGGCTCAGCACGCGTGCGTCGCGGTCCGTCGACAGGCCGGTGCTCACGGCGATGTCGGCCGGCCAGACGGCAACTGCATAGAACGGGGCCGCTGCAAGCGGACCGATGCAGGGGTTGGGCCGATGGGTCGCGTCGCCGTTGAACCGGTTCAGCTCAGCCTCGCCCTTGCCGAAATCGACATCGACGCCGGTCTCGGCAAAGCCGTTGTACCGCGCGACCGTGCGGTGCAATTGCGCGGGATCAACCGCGATTTTGACGGCAAGCTCATCGAGCGTGTGGCCGCTCACGAGATAGTTGCTGTCGACGAATTTTGCGACATTGGAATGTCCGGGATAGACGACCCCCAAACCATATTTTTCGATGAAAACGGAATCACAGATCAGATAGGCCGGGATCGTCGGTGCCGTCTTATGGCTCTCGAACATCGCCAGCACGAAGTCATGATAGGAGTCCGCCTCATTGACGAAACGTCGTCCGGCCGAATTTATGGCGATTAGTCCGGGCTTGGCACGGTCGAGCACGAGATGCGGAAACAGACCGTTGCTGCCATCGGGCCGCATTGTGATCGACACCGGCGTCCACAGTCCGCTGCTACCGTGCTCGGGGGCGATGGTCGCGCCTAGCCGCTGGCCGATATCGACCCCGTCGCCGCAATTGCCCTCGTAACTCATCGAGTGCGCAGGAATCGGCTGGGGCATGAACGCTTCGCGAAAGCGTTTGTTGTGCGCGTAGCCGCCGGTCGCGAGGACGACCCCCTTGCGGGCTCTGATCTGGATTTCCTTTCCGCCAACATTCACGCGCGCGCCAACGACGCCGTGTCGGTCGCCCATGACATCCACGATCGACGCATCGAACAGGATCGGCACGCCGCGCCTGCGCAAGCTGTAGAAAAGCCGGCCGACGAGCGCATTACCCATCGTGAGGCGCGTGCCGCGCTGATATTTCAGGCGGTCGGCTAGGTAGCGGACGAACAATCGCGCCGAATGAATAAAATTGGCGATCGACCGGAAACGTCCGATGAGCGGTGCGATATCCGCTTTGCCGACCATCATGCCGCCGAACACCATGAACTCCGAAATAGGCGGACGAACGCGCCGGAACTCGTCGCCCAGCGGCCGGGCATCGAACGGTTCGGGCACGATTGCGCGTCCGGCGATGGCCGCGCCCGGCATGTTGCTGCGGTAGTCGGGGTGGGGCCCACATGGAATAAACTGCACGTCGGTGCGCGCGCACAGGTAGTCGATCGCCGCCGGCCCGGTCTGCAGATAGGCGTCCCGAGTTTCCCGATTAGTTGCCTGCCCGATCAGCGCGGTCAGATACGCATCGGCTTGTTCGGCGCTATCGGCGAAACCGGCGGCTTGGCTCTGATGATTGCCCGGAATCCAGAGCGTCCCGGCGGAGGTCGATCCAGTGCCCCCGACCTGATCCGACTTCTCGCACAAGAGCACATCGAGGCCCTCAAGCGAGGCCACCAGCGCGGCCGTCATTCCGGCCGGACCCGCCCCAGCAATCAATAAATCGACCTCGCGGTCAGCGTGCATCTCGCGTGCCGCTAAACAATCGTCGCCCCGCTGTCGACCGACAAAACCTGCCCGGTCGTGATCACCGACTCGTCCGAGGCGAGATAGACCGCCATGTCGGCGATGTGGATCGGCAGGCCGAGGCCGAGCAGATGCGTGGCGGCGAGCTTCTCGATGTCCTTGGAGCCTTCCAGCAGCTTCTTGACGCGGTCCGACAGCACGACGCAGGGCGCGATCGCATTGACCCTGATCTTGTGCTTCGCATATTCCACCGCCATCGACCGGGTGAGCGCGGCGATCGCGCCCTTCGCGGCGGTGTAGCAGTCGCGCCCCGGCAGCGCGCGCAAGGCGACGATCGACGACATGTTGATGATCGAGCCGCCGCCCGCCTTGATGAGATGCGGGATGCCGAGCGTCAAGCACAGGAAGGTGCCATAAAGGTCGAGCGTGATGGCGCGCCAGAACTCGTCCTCCGACACCTCGGTGACCGGACCGTCGTCGGGCGTGGAACCGCCGGCATTGTTGTGCAGGATATCGAGCTTGCCGTAACGCCTGATCGTTTCCGCGAAAGCGGCTTCGACGTTGGCTTTTTCGCGCACGTCGCAATGCACGAAATGGGCATCGCCGCCGAAGTTCTTGCCGCGCGCGCGGGCGGACTGCGCGGCAGCCGCTCCGGTCGCGTCATCGATCTCGGCGATGACGACCTTGGCGCCCTCTTCGGCAAAGCGTTCCGCGGTGGCGCGGCCGATGCCGCCGCCGCCCCCGGTGATGAACGCCACTTTCCCAGCCAATCGCGCCATGCCGGCGACAGGATAGCACGCGCGCGCGGACGTGCCACCTCAACGCAATTCCGGCGTCGCCTCGAAATATTTGGCGTGCTCGACCAGCGCGTAGCGGTCGGTCATGCCGGCGATGTAATCGGCGATGTGGCGGGCGCGGGCGCTCTCGTCCGCGAGGGCGACGCCTTGCGCCCATTCCGCCGGCAGATCGGCGGGCGTCGCGGCATAATGCGTAAACAGATCGCGCACCACGTTCTCGGCCTCGCCCATCACCCGCATCACGCGGTCGTGCCGGTACATGCGCGGGTGTAAAAAACCTTTGACGGTCGCGTCAGCTTTTTTCATCGACGGCGAAAATTCAACCAGCGGGCCCTTGGCCTTGCGCACCTCGGCTGCCGAGGGCTTGTGCGTAGCCGCCCGCCGGCCCGTCTCAGCGATGACGTCCTCGATCATGCGGGTGATCAGCCGGCGGACCACTTCGTGCACGCGCCGCGCCGGCTCGAGGGCGGGAAATGCCGCGTCGATCACGCGCACGATGTCGCCAATGATTTCCACCGTGGCGATGTCGTCGAGCGTGAACAGATCGGCGCGCAAGCCGTCGTCGATGTCATGGGCGTCGTAGGCGATGTCGTCCGACAAGGCGGCCACTTGCGCTTCCGCGCTCGGCTGCGACCACAGCTCCAAGTCCTGGATTGTGTTGTAGGCGAGGATCGCCGCCGGCACGCCGTGTTGCGCGTAGCGGCCGATGGCGCGGCCTTCGCGGTCGGTGAGCGGACCGTTGTGCTTGACCAGGCCTTCCAGCGTCTCCCAGGTCAGATTGAGCCCGTCGAAGGCGGCGTAACGGCGTTCCAGCTCGGTGACGATGCGCAGCGCCTGCGCGTTGTGGTCGAAGCCGCCGAACCGGGTCAATGCCTCGTCGAGCGCGCGCTCGCCGGCGTGGCCGAACGGCGGATGGCCGAGATCGTGCGCCAACGCCAGCGCCTCGGCGAGGTCCTCGTCGAGCCCGAGCGCGCGCGCCAGCGAGCGGGCGATCTGCGCCACTTCCAGCGTATGGGTGAGCCGGGTGCGGTAGTGGTCGCCTTCGTGATAGACGAACACCTGGGTCTTGTGCGCCAACCGGCGGAATGCGCTGGAATGGATGATGCGGTCGCTGTCGCGGCGGAAGGCGTTGCGGGTGGGGCTCGCCGGCTCGGGCCAGCGCCGGCCCCGGCTCGCAGCCGGATCGGCGGCATAAACGGCTCGCGCGCGCCCGGTTTCGATCGCCATAGCCGCATTGACCTTGTTGCCTGGCGCACTTAACTATCGAGCAAGGCGTCTGCCAATAGGCTCGCATAAGCGAAGGCGGTCAATGGACACCAACGTCACAGTCAGCGAACGGGCGGCGCGGCGGATCGGCGAGATCCTCAAGGGCGAGCCGGAAGGTTCCATGCTGCGCGTGAGCGTGGAAGGCGGCGGCTGCTCCGGTTTCCAGTATAAATTCGGCGTCGAGCGCGCCAAGGCGGACGATGACATCGTCATTGCCCGCGAGGGCGCCGTGGTGCTGATCGATCCGGTGTCGGTCAACTACATGGCCGGCTCGGAGATCGATTTCGTCGACGACCTCATAGGCGCCTCGTTCAAGGTCAAGAATCCGAAGGCCACCGCGTCCTGCGGCTGCGGAACGAGTTTTTCGCTGTAGGCCTATTCCGCCGCGACCGCGGGCGGCGCTTCCGCCACTTCTTCCAGCTGCGGCTCGAGCCGGCGTTTGATCATGCGGTCGAAGCGGTCGAGATAGAGATAGATCACCGGCGTGATGTAGAGGGTGAGCAGCTGCGACAGGCAGAGGCCGCCGACCACCGCCACACCCAACGGCTGGCGCAGTTCGGCGCCGGCGCCGGTGCCGAGCGCGATCGGCAGCGAGCCGAAGATGGCGGCGAAGGTCGTCATCATGATCGGACGGAAACGCAAGGTCGCCGCTTCGCGGATCGCGGCTTCCGCGGACAGGCCGACGCGGCGGCGCTCGATCGCGAAGTCGATCATCATGATGGCGTTCTTCTTCACGATGCCGACCAGCATCACGATGCCGATCATGGCGATCACCGACAGGTCCATCTTGAACAGCATCAAGGTCAGGATCGCGCCGATGCCGGCCGACGGCAGGCCGGAAATGATGGTGATCGGATGGATGAAGCTTTCATATAAGATTCCGAGCACCACATAGGCGGCGAAGATCGCGGCCACGATCAGGATGCCCTGCCCGCGCAATGAATCCTGGAACACCTGCGCGGTGCCCTGGAAGCCCGTGGTGATGGTGGCCGGCAAGCGATCCTCGCGTTCCAGTTTCTGAATCGTATCGACCGCCTGGCCGAGGGAGAAGCCAGGCGCCAAGTTGAACGAGATCGTCACCGCTGGCTGCTGGCCCTGGTGATTGACCTCCAGCGGTCCGACCGTCGGCACGAAATGGGTCACCGCGGAGAGCGGCACTACCGTCCCGTTCGTGGTCTTGAGATAGACGCGCGCCAAATCATCCGGACCGACCTGGAACTCCGGTTCGTTTTCGAGAATGACCTGATAGTAGTTCACCGGCGTGTAAATGGTGGCAACCTGGCGGACACCGAACGCATCATAGAGCGCCTGGCGCACCTGATCGACGGTCAGCCCGTAGACCGCCGATTTTTCGCGATCGACCGTGACTGTAACTTGCGGATTCGTGACATAGAGGTCGGTGGTGACGTCTAGCAAGCCAGTAATCTTGGCGATCTTGTCGCGCAATTCCGGCGCCAATCGATAGAGTGCCGCAGTATCGTTGGATTGCAGCGTGTATTGATACTGGCTCTTGGCGAGCTTGCCGCCGAGATTGATATTCTGAATCGGTTGGAAAAAGATTGCGATCCCAGAAACGACGTTGGCGCTTTTACGCAAGCGCGCCGTGATTTCAGCCAGGCTGTCGCGTTCGGCGCGCGGCTTGAGCGCTACCAGCATGCGTCCGCTGTTGCCGACGGTATTCGGCCCGCCGGCGCCCACCGTTGAATTCACGTAAGCGACCGCCGGATCGGTGCGCACGATGTCGGCGACCTGGCGTTGCAGCGTCGACAATGCCGAGAATGAAACATCGGTCGCGCCTTCGGTGATGCCAATGACATAACCGGTATCCTCGGTCGGGAAGAAGCCCTTCGGCACCACTATGTAAAGCAAGACTGTTCCGATAAGGGTCACCAATGTGATGCCGAGCATGATCGACTTGAAGGCCAGCACGCGATCGAGGGTCCACTCATAAGTCCGCAGCAGGAACTCGAACAGGCGCTCGAAGGCGCTCAGTACGAAGTTCTGTTTTTCGCCGGCGTGATGGCTGTTGAGCACACGCGCGCACAGCATCGGGGTCAGTGTCAACGAAACGAAGCCAGACACGACAATCGCCACAGAAATCGTCACCGCGAACTCGCGGAATACGCGGCCGACCATGCCACCCATCAGCAACACCGGGATGAACACCGCGATCAGCGAGAACGTGATCGACACGATGGTGAAGCCAATCTCGCGCGAGCCTTTGAGCGCCGCCTCAAACGGGCGCATGCCGCCCTCGACGTGGCGCACGATGTTTTCCAGCATGACGATGGCGTCGTCCACCACGAAGCCAACCGACAGCGTGAGCGCTAGCAGCGTCATGTTGTTGATGGAGAATCCGAACGCATACATCGCCGCGCAGGTGCCAATCAGCGACACCGGCACCGCAAGCGCGGGAATGATCGTGGCCGAGAGCTTTCGCAGAAACAGAAAGATCACCATGATCACCAGAGTGATCGCGATCGCCAGCGTCTCCTGCACGTCGCTAACCGCGGCGCGGATCGAGATCGAGCGGTCGAACAACGGCTGCATCTGAACCGACGGCGGCACTTGCGCGCGCATATCCGGTAATTTGGCGCGGACCATATCCACGACCTCGACCGTATTGGCGTCGGGCTGGCGCTGGATAGCAAGAACGATAGCGCGCGCATCGTTAAACCAGGTGGCGATCTGAGTGTTCTCGACGCTGTCGATCACCCGCGCGATCTGGTTGAGCTTGATCGGGGCGCCGTTGCGGTAGGCGACGACCACGTCGCGATAGTCGACCGCATGCTCTATCGCGCCGGTCGCGGTGAGCGTCACGCTTTGCTTCGGTCCAGTCAGCACGCCGACTGGCGTGCTCGAATTGGCGCTGGCAACGACACTGCGCACATCTTCGAGCGCAATATTGCGGGCCGCCGCCTCGACCGGATTGACCTGGACGCGAACCGCGAATTTCTGCGCGCCATAGACCAGCACTTGGGCGACACCCGGCAATTGCGAGATCTGAGGCGCCAGAACGGTCTCTGCGTAGTCGTCAACCGTCGACAGCGGCACGGTGTCTGAACGCAGGCTGACATAGAGCACCGGGAAGTCGCCCGGGTTCACTTTGCGGAATGAGGGCGGTATGGTCATCTCGATCGGCAACAGGCGCGCCGCGGTCGCCAGTGCGGTCTGCACGTCGAGCGCCGCGCCGTCGATATTGCGCCCGAGATCAAACTGGATGGTAATCTGCGCGATGCCGAGCGAGGACGACGAATTCATAGACGAGACGCCGGAGATCGTGGACAACTGCCGCTCGATCGGCGAGGCGACCGATGCTGCCATCGTTTCCGGGCTGGCGCCGGGAAATAGCGCCGTGATCTGAATGGTCGGGAAATCCACCGCCGGCAGTGCCGCCACCGGCAGCAGCCGGTACGCGAAGGCGCCGAACACGATCAGCGACGCGGTCATAAGCGTCGTCAGCACCGGCCGGCGAATGCAGGTTTCCGAGATATTCATGGCTTAGTTACGGGCCGCCTTGGGAGGGCGCGGATCGACGCGCGTTCCGTTCGACAGAAGCAGTTGGCCCTCGGTGACGACGGTCTCGCCGCCGGTCAGACCGCTCGCAATGACTGTCGTGGTGTCGACCGTGCGCTCGACCTTAACCGGTTGGACATGGGCCACGCGGTCCTTCACCACAAAAACGAAATCGCCGGTCTGGCTGACCTGCACTGCGTTCGACGGCACCACCACCGCCTCCTCGATTCGCAAGGTCATCTCGGCGGTTACTAATGTTCCCGGCCAGAGTACTTCCTGCTCGTTCGGCATGGTGGCACGGATCGTCGCCATGCCGGTCGCGGGGTCGACGGTATTCTCGATCATCGTCACCTGGCCGCTGGCGCGCTTCTGCTCGCCGGGAATGATCGCCTCGATGGTGGCGGTTTCCGCAGCCAAGGCTTGGCGAATCTCGGGCAGAACCTTCTGCGGCACCGTGAAGGTGACATAGACAGGAGCCATCTGATTGATCGTCGCCATCGGCGCAGTGTCGGCCTGCCGCACGAAATTCCCGATCTTCACCGCCGCCGCGCTGATGCGGCCATCAATCGGCGCGGTGATCGTGCAATAGCTGAGCTGGACTTTGAGATTTTCCAGGAATCCCGTGTCTGACTTGATGGCGGCACGATAGACGTCGGCCTGGGTCTTGGCGTTGTCGAGATTGGTCACCGGGGTCGCGCTTTTGGCGACCAGGTCGGTGTAGCGCTCCACATCGAGCTCAGCGCGGGCAAGCTGTGCCTGATCGCGCGCGATGGCACCTTCGGTCTGCACGATCTGGGCTTCGATGGCGCGGCCATCGAGGGTGAACAGCAAGTCGCCCTTCTTCACCTCGGCGCCGTCGCGGAAATGCACGGCCATGATCGTGGTATCGACCCGCGCCTTGATGGCAACGCTTGCAATCGGGGTGACGTTGCCGAGCGATTCGACGCGCACCGGCACCGGCTTGCGCTCCGCGGTGGCGACCTCGACCGGAACTACCTGCGCCTGCGCCTGCGCCTGCGAGCGCGCGGCCACGCCGTCGCTCGTCCAAAGGCCGCGGATAAGCAAGACAATGCCAATCAGGGCGAGCGCCGCCACCCCAAATAGCCACTTTCGCTTCGTCATCTACGATTGTCGGCCTGGGCTGTTATGGGCC
>Ga0181536_10005154_pt1 | contig 13512 bp, 9 predicted proteins | sample PEATcosm2014_Bin_41_FD_121105 | JGI IMG/M metagenome (GOLD analysis project Ga0181536, IMG submission 121105) | Peatland microbial communities from MTU Mesocosm Facility, Houghton, MI, USA - PEATcosm2014_Bin17_60_metaG | ecosystem: Environmental > Terrestrial > Soil > Wetlands > Peat | place...
CGCACTCGACGTCATGGCTGGCGCCGAACCGATCGAAGCCGGCTGGAAGCTTGAGCTGCCGCCGCCACGCGCCTCGTCATTCAAGGGCCTGCGCGTCGCAGTCATGATCGACCATCCGCTCTCCGAAGTTGACGCGTCGATCGCCATCAAACTGACCGAGCTCGCCGATTTCCTGCGCCGCGAAGGCGCCATCGTCAGCATGACGGCGCGGCCAGATTTCGATCTGACGCTCGGCCATCGGCTGTATATCGAGCTGCTGCGCGCCACCACCAGCGCGCGCACCGATGCCGCGGCGATGCAGCACTGGCGCGCCGAAGCCGAGCGCTGCTCGCCGGACGACACCAGCTACTACGCGATGATGGCACGCGGCGTCAGCATGACGCATCGCGACTTTCTGGTTTCCAACGAGACCCGCCAGCGCATGCGCCGCAGGTGGGCCGCGTTCTTCCAGGATTACGACGTGTTCTTGTGCCCGGTCGGCGCCAGCCCGGCGCAACCGCACGACCACGCCGGCGAGCGTTGGGAACGCAGCATCACGGTGAACGGCCATCGCGTGCCGACGACCGACCAGATGTTCTGGGCCGGCATCTCGTGCTTCTACCTGCTGCCGGCGACGGCAGCCCCACTCGGCTTTTCGCCGGACGGGCTGCCGATCGGCGTGCAGATCGTCGGCGCGCAATACGCCGACCGCACCACGATCGAAGTCGCGAAACTATTGGAAGTCGCGTGGCAGGGCTTCGTGCCGCCACCGGGATGGGAGTGAAAGACATGGATTTGTCGTTCCAACCGGCCACCAGCCTCGTTTCCCGCTTGCGCGCCGGCGAATTGTCCGCCTGCGAATTGCTCGACCATTACATCGCACGTGTCGAACGGCTTGATCCGCGCATCAATGCCGTGGTGGTGCGCGATTTCGACCGCGCGCGCGACCGCGCACGCGCACTGGATGCCAAGGGCGATCGCCATGCACCGCTGTTCGGCGTGCCGATGACGGTGAAGGAAAGCTTCGACGTCGCCAGCCTGCCCACCACGCGCGGCCACGTCGCATTGGCTGCGCATCGTGCCGGCGCCTCGTCCTTGGCGATCCGCCGGCTGGAGGCCGCGGGCGTCGTGGTGTTCGGCAAGACCAACGTGCCGGTCGATCTGGCCGACTGGCAAAGTTATAATCCGGTGTACGGCAGCACCTCCAATCCGTGGAACGTTGCGCATACGCCAGGCGGATCGTCCGGCGGGTCGGCGGCGTCGATGGCCGCGGGTCTTGCGGGTCTGGAGGTCGGCACCGACATCGGCGGTTCGGTGCGCGTGCCGGCGCATTTCTGCGGCGTGTTCGGCCATAAGCCGACCTGGGCATTGTGCCCGATGACGGGCGACCCGGCGACCAGCCCCGCGGCACCGACGGATATCTCGGTGCTGGGCCCGATCGCGAGATCCGCTGCTGATCTCGCGCTATCGCTGGATGTACTGGCCGGCCCCGATCCCGCGGAGACCGGCTTGACGTTCAACCTGCCGGCGCCACGCACGACGACGTTGCGCGAGTTGCGTGTCGCGGTGTGGTCGCAAGCGCAGGGGCAGGAGACCGACGCCGAGCTGGTGGCGAAACTGGACGATCTCGCGGCGTTTCTGGAACGTGAAGGCGCCACGGTCAGTCGTACGGCGCGGCCGCCCTTCGACGCACTTGACGCGTATCATCTTTATCTCAAATTGCTCGATACCGCCTGGAGCGGGCGGCTGACAGAGCAACAGCTTGCCGACCGGCGGGCCGGCGCCGCCCGACGCCCGCCGGATGACATGAGCGCGGATGCGATCATGCTGCGTTGCGTGGACATGCCGCATCGCACCTGGCTCGGGCTCAACGAGAAGCGGGCGAAGTATCGCCGGGCGTGGAGCGCGTTCTTCCAGGAGTGGGACGTGCTGCTGTGCCCGCCGATCGCCACCGCCGCGTTGCCGCACAGGCAAGACGGCAACACGTGGGAACGCAAGCTGACGGTGAACGGCCGCACGATCGCGTACAATGACCTGCTGTTCTGGCCGGGCCTGACCGGCGCCTATCACTTGCCGGCATCGATCGCGCCGTTGGGGTTTACCCGTGCCGGCCTGCCGCTGGGTGTGCAGATTGTCGGACCGATCTACGGCGACCGCACGACGATCGCGGTGGCGGGCATGCTCGAACAGGCGTGGCTGGGATTCAAGCCGCCGGACGGGTGGGAATAGAGGAAAGTCAGCGCATGTCGATCCTGCCGCTCGAGGACCTGACGATCCTCGAATTCACCCACACCGTCATGGGTCCGTCTTGCGGTATGGTGCTGGCCGATCTCGGCGCCGACGTGATCCGGATCGAACCGGCACCGGATGGCGACCGCACCCGCCGGTTGCACGGTTTTGCCACTGGGTTCTTTGTCTATTTCAACCGCAACAAGCGCTGCATCTGCATCGACCTGAAATCGCCGCAGGGCCTCGCCGTCGCCAAGGACATGGCGCGCAACGCCGACGCGTTGATCGAGAATTTCGGTCCCGGCACGATGGATCGGCTGGGCCTTGGCTGGGACACGGTGCACGCGTTGAATCCGCGGTTGGTGTATCTGGCGATGAAGGGCTTCCTGCCCGGCCCCTACGAACATCGGCCGTCGCTCGACGAGTTGGCGCAGTTCATGACCGGGCTTGCCTACATGACCGGACCGCCCGGACAGCCGCTACGCGCCGGCGCGTCGGTGGTTGACATCATGGGCGGGGTGATGGGCGTGATCGGCCTGCTGGCGGCGCTGCGGCAGCGTGACCGCGACGGTATCGGCCGCAAGGTCACCAGCTCGCTGTTCGAATCGTCGGCGTTTTTCGTGGCGCAGCACATGGCGGGTGAGGCGGCGACCGGCACGCCGGTGCCACCAATGCCGATCCGCCGCGGCGCCTGGGGAATCTACGAGACGTTTCCCACCAAGAACGGCGAGAAGCTGTTCATCGGTATCACGTCGGACAACCATTGGCGCAGCTTCTGCAAGGACTTCGCTCGGCCGGATCTGTTCGCCGATCCGCGCTTCACCTCCAACGCCGACCGGGTGGCCAACCGTCCGGCGCTGCGCGAATACATCGCGGCGATCGCGCTGGAATACGACATCGCGACGCTTGAGCGCATGATGGATGCAGCGAATATCCCGTTTTCGCCGGTGCGCACACCGTCCGATCTGTTCGACGACCCGCAGATGAATGCGCACGGGCGGATGCTGCCGATCCGCATGCCGAAGGGCAACGTGGCGAAGCTGCCGACCACGCCGATCTGTTTCGACGACGAGGCACCCGGATTGCGCCGCCAGCCACCCGCGGCGGGCGAGCACACCGAGGAGGTATTGCGCGCGCTGGGCTACACGCAAGAGCAGATCGCGGCGTTGCGCGCCGGCGGCGCGGTGAGCTGACGCGGGGCGCACGATGCGTGTGGTGATCGTTGGCGGCGGTGTGTTGGGAGCGAGCACCGCGCTGCATCTGGCGCGCGCGGGCGTGGATGCCGTGCTGGTCGATGCGGCGCATGCCGGGCGCGCCACCGCGGCTGGCGCCGGCATTGTCTGCCCGTGGGTCTCAGGTGCCGATGACGGCGCGTTCTACCGGCTGTACGCGGCCGGCGCTCGTTATTATCCCGAACTGGTCCGGTTGCTGGGTGGGTGCGGTGAGTATGACCTGGGCTACGCGCGCGTCGGCGGCCTGTGCGTGTCGGATGACGCGGCAGAGCTGGACTTCATCGCGGATTATGTGCGCGCGCGGGCGGCGGAGGCACCAGAAGCCGGCGAGGTGCGCCGTCTCTCCACCACGGAAGCGCGCGCGCTGTTTCCGCCGTTGCGGGCCGGCCTTGCGGGCGTGCTGGTCAGCGGCGGTGCGCGTGTGGATGGCAGGCGGCTGACCGCCGCGCTGTGGCGCGCCGCACAGGGACTCGGCGCCGATTTGCGCGAAGGCATAGCGGAACTGGCGATTTCGGACGAGCACGGGTTCGGCGTGCGGGTTGCCGGCGAAACGCTGACCGCCGATGCGGTGGTTGTCGCCGCCGGCGCCTGGGCACCGGCGCTGCTGCGCCCGGTCGGCATCGCGCTGCCGGTTGCACCCATGCGCGGCCAGATCGTGCATTTGCGGCTGCCGGGCAGCGACACCGCAGGGTGGCCCGTCGTGCTGCCGCAAAGCGCGCACTACCTGCTGGCGTTCGAAGACTCTCGTGTGGTCGCCGGCGCGACGCGCGAAAGCGGTGCGGGATTCGACTATCGGGTTACTGCCGCGGGGCAAGCCGAAGTCTTGCAGGAAGCGTTGCACGTCGCGCCGGGATTGGCGGCGGCGACGGTCATCGAGACACGCGTCGGCTTTCGTCCAGTGTCGGCCGATGGTTTGCCATCGCTTGGACGCGTGCGCGGTGTGGACGGACTTTACGTCGGCAATGGACTCGGCGCGGCCGGGCTGACGATCGGGCCACTCGCCGGCAAGCTGCTGGCGGAGCTGGTATTGGACCGGGAAATTGCGATGGATCTGCGGCCGTTCGATCCGCTGCGGAGAGTACAGTAGCGGCTGCGGACGCTGCATCGGTGACATCGGCCTGTCATTGCGAGGCGCGCAGCGATGACAGGCCCGCCCCCTACACCTCTTCCTGTGCCTCGATCTTCGCCGGATCGAGCGCCATTCCCAGTCCCGGTTGTGTCGGCACGCGCAACACGCCGCCCTCCGGCACCAGCGGATATGCCAGGAAATGCTGATTGATGGCGTTCCACTTCACCAGATACTCCTGCAATGGAGTCAGTAGCGGCGACTGCGCCAATGAGAAGTGCAACCCTGCTGGCGTTGAATGGCCATGCGGGATCACCATCAGGTCGTGCACGCTGGCATACGCCGCGATCTTCAGTGTCTCCGACAATCCGCCGGCCCAGTAGATATCCGGCTGCAACACATCCAGCGCGCCAGCATCGATGAAGCGTTTGAAGCCCCAACGGGTGTATTCATGCTCTGCCCCCGACAGCGGAATCCGTGTTGCCTGCTTCACCCGGCGGTAGCTGTCGATGCGGTCTGGCATCACGCATTCCTCCAGCCAGCGTGGGCGAAATTCGGCGATACGCTCGGCGAGTTCCACCGCGTAGATCGGGTCGAATGCCTGCCAGCAGTCGAGCATGATGTCGGCGTCCTCGCCCAGCGTCTCACGCAGCGTGCGAACCAGGGCGACGTTGTCGCGCATGCCTTCAGGCCCGCTCATTGGTCCGTGACGGAAGAACCATTTCTGTGCGCGATAACCGAGCGCCCGGTATTCCGCGGCACGTTCCTTCACCCGTTCCAGGTCGCGCACCGCGAAGCCGAGCATCGACGCGTAGCACGGCATCGCATCGCGCGTGGGTCCACCGAGCAAGCGGAACACCGGTTGGCCGAGCCAATTGCCTTTCAAATCCCAAAGCGCGCAGTCGATCGCGCTGATCGCCAGCATCGCGTCGCCCTGGCGGCCATGCACCATGATGCGGTGCATCTGGTCCCACAGCATTTCATGCGCGATCGGGTCCTGCTCCAGCAGGATCGGGCGGAGCCGTTTCGCCACGAACAACGCGACCATCTCCGGCAGCGGCCCGGCGATGCCATGCGGACCCTCGTCGGTTTCGATCCGCACAAAGTATTGTTCCATGCGGAAATGCGTCGCATCGCTTTGCACGCCGCCTTCGAAGTCGTCGCGCATCCGGTATTCCGGATAGATGTCGATCGGCCGCACCAGGCGTTCCTCCCAGAACGGGCCGGTGGTGTGCATCGTGCCGCGCAGGCGCAGCACGCGGACGGCGGTGATCTGCATATTGGACACTCCCGAAATGACTGTCGCAACCGGCGAACGCGGCACTGTGCCGGTCGTTCGTGGCGGCTTCAACCGAGCCGGCGCCGTTGCGTAGCGGGGCGCACGCTGGTGTTGTGATCCTGACGTTGGTTGCCCGTTCTCTTGTGTCATTGCGAGGAGCGCAGCGGTGCCCGGGCTTGACCCGGGCACCGCTACGCGCCTCGCAATGACGGGTGATGGCGGCCTTACGTCTTGCCGATCCCGGCCGCCGATGCGCGCGCCCGCGTCGCCGCTGTGCGCGCCATGTTCGCGCACAGTCCGGTGTAGGCGGTCGGATCGAGCAGGGCCTCGATCGCTCCCGCGTCCAGGTGCGCGGTGACTCGGGGGTCCGCCTCCAGCAATCCGGCAAACGACCGGTTCTCCGTGAAGGCATTTTGCGCCGCGTCATAAACCACGTCATGCGCGTGCTGCCGTCCGATGACGGCGCCGAGTTGCAGCATCACCGCCTCGGCCATGATCAGCCCGCCGCCGAGATCAAGATTGGCGCGCATCCGCGCCGGATCCAGCCGCAGCCCACGCATGATCTCGCCCAGTCGGCTAAGCATGTCGCCGGTCGCGATGCAGGCGCGCGCTTCGGCGGAGTCCATCATCAGGCTGGTGGTGCGATCCGCTTCGTGTTCCGTCTGCATCGCCTCCAGCGCGAGCGGCACCAGCGCGCGCACCTCCGACGACGCGGCAATGATGTCCTGACACAGTTTCGGGTTGCGCTTCTGCGGCATGGTGGAGCTGCCGACAGTGCCGGGCGGCACCGGCTCCTCCACTTCGCCGAACTCGGTCTTCATCAGCGTGTAAACCTCGCGACCGATCTTGCCGCAGGTCGCCGCCAGCAGGCCGAGCAGACAGATGTTCTCGGCGAGGTGATCGCCGAGGGCGCGCGACGGAATAGTCATCGGCAGCATCCCAAGCTGCCGCCCGATCCCCGCCTGCACCGGCGGCCCCTGCTCTCCCAGCGAAGCGAACGTGCCGGCGCCGCCACCCAGCATAGCGACGAAAATCCGAGGCGCCGCCTGGCGGAATCGCTCGACGTGGCGGATCAGCTCGTCGATCCACACCGCCACCTTGTAGCCGAACGTCGCCGGCACCGCGTGCTGGCCATGCGTGCGTCCGGGGATCGGCATGTCGGCGCCACGCTCCGCCAGGTCGGCCATCGCGGCCAGCGCCCCGCCGATCAGGTTCAGGAACACGCCATGCGCCTGGCGCAGCACCAGCAGATCGCCGGTCTGGGTGATGTTCTGCGTGGTGGCGCCCCAGTGCACCCAGCCGCCATGTTTTTCGCCGACCACGCGGCTGAGTTCCCAGACCAGCGGCACGATGGTGTGGCCGGTGCGGGCGAAGCCCTCGTCGATACGGGCGCGGTCGAGCAATTCCAGGCGGGCGGCGCCGGCAATCGCCTCGGCGGCGTCCTGCGGAATGATGCCGAGTTCGGCCTGCGCGCGGGCCAGCGCGACCTCGACATCCAACCAGGCCTGCCAGCGATTCTCCAGGCGATACAATGCGCGGATGCCAGGGTCTGATACGCGCGTGGCCGTCGGCAGGGTATCGCTCATTTCGGCGTCTCCTCTCGGGTCATTGTTGCCAGCAGACTAGCGGGACTTAACGCGGGCGGCACCCTCACCTTATCCTGTCGCGCTCGCGGTCCCCTCACCCTACCCTGTCCCGCAAATGGGAGAGGGGACAGGAACATCGCATGCGCACTGTCAACGTCAGGCTACGGCCGGACTCTGTCATCGGCACCACGGATCGCCGGCTGTTCGGTGCGTTCGTGGAGCATCTCGGCCGCTGCGTGTATGGCGGCATCTACGAACCGGGCCATCCGCAAGCCGACGAACGCGGCTTCCGGCGCGACGTGTTGGCGCTTGTGCGCGAACTGGCGCCGACCGTAATACGCTATCCTGGCGGCAATTTCGTCTCAGGCTACAACTGGGAAGATGGCGTCGGTCCGGCGGAGAGACGGCCACGCCGGCTCGATCTTGCCTGGCTGTCCACCGAAACCAACGCGTTCGGCACCAACGAGTTCATCGACTGGTGTCGCACGGCGGAAGTCGAGCCGATGCTCGCGGTCAACCTCGGCACCCGGGACGGCGACGCGGCGCGGCGATTGCTCGAATATTGCAACCACGCCGGGGGCACCGCGCTATCGGAACAACGGCGCGCGCATGGCTGGGACACGCCGCATGGGGTGAAACTGTGGTGCCTCGGCAACGAAATGGACGGCCCGTGGCAGATGCAGGCGAAGACCGCCGAGGAATACGGTCGCATCGCTACCGAAACGGCGAAGCTGATGCGCTGGGTCGATCCGGGGGTGGAACTGGTCGCCTGCGGTTCGTCGGGTCCCAACATGCCGACCTTCGGCGCCTGGGAGCAGACGGTGCTGGAGCACTGCTTCGAGCAGGTGGACGCGATTTCGCTGCACCTCTACATCAACGACTACGCAAGCGACACCGCGGCCTTGCTTGCTACCGGCGTGCTGATGGACGGTTTCATCGAGCGTGTCGTGGCGATCGCCGACGGGGTGGCCGCGCGACGCGGCGCGGCGAAGCGTATCATGCTCAGCTTCGACGAATGGAATGTGTGGTACCGCACGCGGCGACGGCAACAGGACCGCACGCGTCCCGGCTGGCCAGTCGCGCCGCCGATCATCGAAGAGCACTACTCGATGCAGGACGCGCTGGCGTTCGGCGGCATGTGCATATCGCTGCTGAATCACGCTGACCGGGTGAAGGTCGCGTGCCTGGCGCAGTTGGTCAACGTGATCGCGCCGATCATGACCGAGACCGGTGGCCCGGCGTGGCGGCAAACGATTTTCCATCCGTTCGCGCAGTTCAGTCGGTTCGGGCGCGGGGCCGTGCTGCGCGCCGACAGCGATTCGCCGGAGTACAGCGTGCGATACTACGACCCGCGCGGCGCGGCGGATCTGTGGTTCCCGCTGACCGCGCCGTATCTCAGCCTCGCCGCAGTGCACGACGCGGCGGCCGGCGCGCTGACGCTGTTCGCGTTGAACCGGGCTACGACGGAGGAGATGCCATTGGAAGTCACCGCAAGTGGGTTCGGTACGCTGGAATTGGACGCAGCGACGCAGTTGCGCCACGCCGATCTGCATGCGGTGAATACGAAGGAGAATCCGGATCGGGTGCAGCCCGGCGCACTGCAAGGTGTGGGCGTGTCGCAGCACCTGGTGCAGGCGACGCTCGCGCCGGCGTCGTGGAATGTGATCAGGTTGCGGGTTGGACCCAGTTAGACGATACGGCGCAGCGGGGGGCCTCTCCGGCAACCTCATCCTGCCCTCTCCCACCGAGCGCCGGAGACGAAGATCGGGGCTATTCGATGTCCCAGGCGCGCGTGCCCTCCTGCATGCGCATGTGGAACACCAGGCCCTTGCGGATCGCCCAGATATTGACCTGATGATGGATCGGAATGATCGCGGTGTCTGCCATCGCCATCTCCTCTACCTGGCGATACAGCGCCTCGCGCGCCGCGGTATCGATCGTCGCCAGCGATCGCTCGACGATCGCGTCCACCGCCGGATTGCCGTAATGCGACGGATCGAGCACCGCCCCGCGTCCCTTCTCCGGGTTCGATGACGCCAGCAGTTCGATCAGCGGGCTGGACGCCTCGCCGGTGTCGCTCGCCCAGCCGCTCAGCCGGATGCTGAACTCGGCTCGCACCGCGCGCGGGAAATAGGTCGCGGCCGGCATCGTTTCCACCACGGTCTTGACGCCGATGCGCGTCCACATCTGCGCGATCGCCTCGACAATGGCGCGGTCGTTCACGTAGCGGTCGTTCGGTCCGTGCAGCGTCAGCGCGAAGCCGTTCGGATACCCCGCGGTGGCCAGTAATGCCTTTGCCGCTGCGGGATCGAATGGATCGACCTGGATCGCCGGATCATAGCCGCTGGCACCTTCCGGCATGAGCTGCCCGGTTGGCGCCGACAACCCGTCCATGATGTGGTCGCGGATGCCCGCGCGGTTGATCGCCAGCGACAGCGCATGCCGCACCCGCGCATCGCGCAGCGGATTCGTTGCCAGCCGATTCCCCGCAACGTCCGTAACAAACGGCGTCCGTTCTCGTCCGGAATCGACAAACACGTAGATCAGGCGCTGACCCGGCGCCGACACCACCGACAGTTTCGGGTTGTTCCGCAGGTCGGCAACATCGTGCGTCGGCACCTGGTCGATCACGTCCACGTCGCCCGCCTGTAGCGCCGCGTTGCGCGCGCCGTTGTCGGCGATCAGCCGGTAGCGCACGGTGTCCCACGCCGGGTGCCTGTCCCACCAGCCGTCGTTGCGCTGGAACACCGCGTGGTCGCCGACCAGGAACTCGGTCACGCGATACGGCCCGGTGCCGATCGCCGCCTTGCCGGCGTTGTAGTCGGCGGTCGTCGCGCCCTCGCCGTGCTTGCGGCTGACGATGCGTACCGTGCACATGTTGAACGGCAGCAGCGGCGACGGTGCCGCGGTGTGCAGGCGGATCGTGCGGTCGTCCACCACCTCGATCTGCTTGATCGGCTTCACCGCGAAGTTGAAGCTGGACGGGCTGTTCAGCACGGTCGGGATTCGCCCGAAGGTGAACACCACGTCGTCCGCGGTGAACGGCGTGCCGTCGGTGAACGTCACCCCCGGACGCAGCCTGAATTCCCACGTGGTGGCGTCGATCGCCTTCCACGATTCCGCAAGCGACGGCTCCGGCTGGAACTTCGGGTTGAACCGCGCGAGTGGCTCGAACACGTAGCTGGTCAGCACGTTGTTCGGGCCGAGGTTGAAATAATGCGGGTCCATCGAGCTGAACGCCCCGCCGACGCCGATGGTCAGCGTGCGCTGCGCCGCGGCGGGAAATGCCAGCAACACAATTCCGGCGACCAGGCTGACGATGCTGCGGCGCATTGCTTCGCCCCCTATCGCCGCGTCGCGGTATAGCGTGCGGCCGCGTCGAACCCGGCCTGCATCCGCGCGTGCCTTTCCTCGACCCGGGTGCGCGCCTCCGGATGGGTGAAGATAAAATATTCGTCGTGGCGAATGGCGTGCACCACATGCTCGCCAACCGCATCCGCGGACAGCCCGGCCGCCGAGCGCTTGCGCGCCGCGTCGAGATCGGACCGTTGGTAGCTGCCGCCGAAACGCTCGGGGCGACGCTGGCCCGAGTCGTACAGCGTCGTGTCTACCTGCGCCGGACACAGCACCGAAAGCCCGATGCCACTGCCTTGCAGTTCCATCGCCAGCGCCTCCGACAAGGCGATCACGCCGTGCTTTGTCATGGCGTAGGCGCCGATCCCGGGGATTGCGGGATGTACTTGCAGCCCGGCCATCGAGGCGGTGTTGACGATGTGTCCGCCCTCGCCGTGCCGCCGGATGCGTGGCACGAAAACCTGCACGCCGTTGACCACGCCGAACAGGTTGACCCCGAAGATCCAGTTCCACTGGGCCGGCGTCATCTCCAGCAGACTGACATTACCCAGCGAGATACCGGCGTTGTTGCAGACGATGTGCACGTTGCCGAACGCCGCCTCCACGGAGTCGGCCGCGCGCGCGACGGCGTCGGCGTCCGACACGTCCAGTGGCAGCGCAATCGCACGCACGCCCAGCGCGGCGATTTCCGACCGCGCGCGTTCCAGCGGCTCGGGCTGGATGTCAGCGAGGGCGACATGCGCGCCGGCACGCGCCAACGCCCGGCAGATGCCAAGCCCGATGCCGTTCGCGGCGCCGGTGACGAATGCGACCTTGCCAGCGATGTCCTGCATGCCACACCTCCGTACAGCGTAACAACTGTGTCACGTCCGCCCCAGGATCAGTTCCGGCGTGCGCCGCTGCACGCGCAGCCGCAACAGCAGGGTGCAGGCCGTGGCGATCAGCGCGGTGGCGCAGGCGCAGAGCAGAATCTGGCGTGGCGGCCAACCCAGGCCGAGCAACAGGCCGCCGAGCGCCGGACCGCTGATGCCGCCCAGCCGCCCGATGCCGAGCGCCCAACCCATGCCGGTGGTGCGAACGCGGGCCGGGTACAGCGCCGCCACCATGCCGTTCGCCGCGGTCTGGCTGCCGACCGTGCAGCTTCCCATGCAGAAGATCGCCGCCAGCAGCAGGAGATACGGCATGGTCAGCAGGCCGACCGCGCCGATCATCAGCACGCCGCTGGCCAGGCTGACCGCAATCACCCGCGAGGCACCGAAGCGCAGACTGAGTGCGCCCAGCATCAACGTGCCGATGATGCCTCCCGCGGCCTGCATGCTGGCGGCGAATACGGCGCCGGCCGGCGAGAAGCCCGACAGATGCAGCACGGTCGGCAGCCAATAACTGATCAGGAACATGCTCAGCAGATTGGCGAAGAACAGCACCCACACCAGCAGTGTGGTCGGCGCCAGGCCGTCACGGAACAGGCCGGCGACCGGATTGCCGGTGGCGACGTCCACGGCGTGGCCGCGTGCGGCCGGTTCGACGTTCAACGTGCGGAACAGGCGTTGCTCGCGTGGCGAGAAGCGGCCGCGGCGGAGCAGAAAGCGCGGTGATTCGGGCAGCCAGAGCAATTGGACCGGGATCAGCGCCAGCGGCAGTACGCCACCGACGACGAAAATCGACGTCCAGCCGAAGCTCGGCAGCATCATCGCGATCAACTGACCGCCGAGGAAGCCGCCGATCGGATTGCCGACAAACACCAGCATGATGACGACCGCGCGCATGCGTTCCGGTGCGTAGTCCGACGACAGCGCCACCGTGGCCGGCATCAGCGCGCCGATGCCGATGCCGGTGAAAAAGCGCAGCACGGTCAGCGTCGGCAGCGATCCGGCAAAGGTGCTGGCGAGTGAAAACAGGCCGATGAACAACAGGCCGGTGATGATGACCGGCTTGCGCCCCAGCCGGTCGCCGGCCGGCCCGGCCGACAGGGCACCCACCATGATGCCGACGCTCGACATGACAAACGCGGAAGCAAATGCGGCGGGCGGTACATTCCATGCGTGCGACAACGCGGGCGCGGCCATGCCGATCGCATTCAGGTCGTAACCGTCGAACGCCTGCGTCAGGCCGCACAGCAAGGCGACCTTGAGCTGCAATCCGCCGAACCGCTGGTTCTCCAGCGCGGCCTCGGTCGCGGAAAGCGGCAGTGCCGGCATGCTGTGTCTCCCCTTTGCTTGCTACTCCCTCCCCCCCTTGTGGGGGAGGGTCGGGGAGGGGGGGCCGAACCGCGATGGCCGATGTGGTTCGACCCCCCTCTCCCCAACCCTCCCCCACAAGGGGGGAGGGAGTCTCTTATGCCCTTTGTCGTCGTGCCTTACGCCGTCACCGCCTCGGCGGCCGGCACGCGCTTGACCTGGTGCGCCTGCACGATCGGCAGCACGTCGCGCGCGAAACGCCGGATCTGCTCCAGGAACATCTCCTGCGGCATGGCGCCGCGGTTGAAACCGAGCTGCACCGTGTTGGCGCCGGTATGATCTCCCAGCGCGATGATGCGCTGCGCTACCTCCTGCGGCGTGCCCCAGGGCAGGCGTTCGGCCAGGCGCGCGACACCCTCCATCGTCATGTTGCGAAAATCCTCGCGGGCGTGCTGCGCGGCATGCAGATTCTCCGGACGGACGTAGTCGGTGGACGCGTCGGAGGTGTAGCCGAACTGCCGTTGCAGGCTGGTCTCGGTGAAGTTGCCGTGGCTGAACAGCGTGCGGTTGAAATACAGCAGGTACGGTCCGCATTCCTTCACCGCCTGCG
>Ga0181536_10005161_pt1 | contig 13499 bp, 9 predicted proteins | sample PEATcosm2014_Bin_41_FD_121105 | JGI IMG/M metagenome (GOLD analysis project Ga0181536, IMG submission 121105) | Peatland microbial communities from MTU Mesocosm Facility, Houghton, MI, USA - PEATcosm2014_Bin17_60_metaG | ecosystem: Environmental > Terrestrial > Soil > Wetlands > Peat | place...
CTCGTGCGTGATCGCTACCGGCGTGGTTTTCTTCGCTATCGGCGCCATCAAGAGCCGATGGTCGCTGACCGCGTGGTGGCGGTCGGGATTGGGGACTTTCTTCATCGGCATGAGCGCCGCCGCGTTGGCCTTTGGCGTCGGGTTTGGCTTCAGGATGCTATTCAATCTGTCCGCGGGTTGAATGTGGTCCATGATTATTGACGGCTACGACCGCTCTGGTTCTAGCTGGGAACAGTGCCACTCGAACCGTGCAGCAGGCAGACTGCAGGCGCAGTGCCGGGTCCGGAACCTGCGTGATTGCATTGAACGCAGCACAGTACTTCTCAGCACTTCCCAGCGCAGGAAAACACCAAACCGGTATTCAGCGCATCGCCGCGAGAATGTCAGGCACGGACGACGTGCCCCACGGCGCTAGTGTTGCCGATTTTGCCATGGCCGGGGCTTTCAACGGCATATCCGTGCTGCTGTCGCTCTTGCCGGGCGCCGGAAACGCCAGCCGGTAATCGCCTTGGTAATGAAGGGGCACTCGTGTGTCTAAGGATATGACAAAAAAGCTTGAAAGGTTGGATTTGCCCTGAGCGCATCGCGCGCCGCTTCAATGACTAGTTCCACTGTCTCCGGTGCCATCTTGAATCGCGTCGGAATTGAATGGAGTTCATCTGCGCGCTGTCTGCCAAGCTGGTCAAAATTGACAAGTCCGACAAAGAATTTCAGGTCTCGGCAATTCGACCCGTTGGATGCGCCATATTTGTGCAGTTCCTCCTCTGAAAGAGCGCATCGCCAGCGAACGAGTCCGTCGCGCCACTCGGCCATCGTGCGATCGAACGCCGTATAGCTTGAGCGGACGCTCGAATCGATCGCTGTATTGGCGGCAGCCATGACAAGTTCGGGTGCCGTGGGACCTTCTGCAGTCGCTGTCCAGTCTCCCGACGGTCCATTGCCCCCGTCGATGACGAGAAACAAAACGCGGCGTATTTTCGCCGCCTGCCTCGCCGTCAAAGGAGCGTACGGCGTGTTTGCCGAGAGTCTGGCAATCGTGAAGCCGGAAAGCCCATAGTTATCGACAAGCCCGCCATCCAGAAGCTTGATGTAAGGCATGGAGCCGTCCCGGTAACGGATCAGGGCATTGGCATAGGCCCTCAGAATGGGAGGAGCCCGTGCGTCGCTCCGCTGCCGTTCGATCCAATCGGGAATTGGGGCTGTACAGCGATCCGAAAACGTTCGTAGCACGACAGGAGCAAAAATCACGGGCATCGCAGCCGAGGCCGCAACCGCGTTAGCAATGGGGTATGACGCAAGATCACTGCATAGAGCATCGAACGTCTCGTTACTGAATACGAATGGCGTACGATTGTATATGTCCGAAGCGTTGATCCAGACGCGCGGCCGATGTTCGCGACCAAGCTCCCGGAAGGTGGCACCGTGAAACAGATTGTCATCGAGCCAACGCGGGAACTGCTGAACACCATTGATGCCGCCTTCATAGGCGCGCGCGACACTTATTGGATTAAGCATGCTTGAGAGGGATTCCTCTGCATCGCGCATCAAAAATCGCTCATGAAAATCGGTAAGCGCGGCTCGCCCGTTCAGGCCAAAGTATGCCGCCGCGATCGCGCCGCCGGAAACGCCCGATACGAAGTCCACGTGATCGATTAGTCGAGTAGGGGATTTTTTCGGGCCGATCTGAGTGCGATCAAACTCGGAAAGAATACCGTAGGAGAAGGCCGCAGCCCGCATGCCGCCACCGGAAAATGCCAGTCCTACAAATACATCTTCGTCGTTCGCGGGCAGCGTGCGATCACTATCGATAAGGCTGCCCGCAGGCGTCGCCAACGGCAGGTTCGTCGGATCAACGTGCATCGTCGCACAGCCGGCGAGCACGATCGCACACAGTACGCCCAGCAACTTCACGATGTCCGCAATCCCCCGAGGCTCGAATAACAGAGATTGCTCTGAATGATGATGAGATTGAGGCGCGCCCGAGACTTCGCAAGGGTGTATTGAACTTAACCAGAACAAAAGCGATCAGATTTCTATAATCGAAGGAAATGATTCGCCCGCGCGCAAAGCTTACTGATGCTTCAGCTCTTCAGCTTGCCGTTTTTCCGCCATGGCGACCTCCTGCACTTTCAGCGCATGGCCGCGAGAAAATCAGGCACGGAACACGTCTCCCGCCAGCCACCGCGCTAAGCGAAATTAGCATGACGAGCCCAAGCGTTGCTCAAACCCGCACCGAAGCTCCCCGCTGTTCTTCGGCCCTGCCGGATGCATCCGGAGACCCAAGATTAGAATGAATCCCTTTCACCCGCGTCAAGCGGCGGTTCTTTTGCCGTGAGACATTTGCCGCCGATTATGTCACCTGTGGCGGTCGTGCGAGCGGCTAAGGTCCAAGAGCATCCAGCGGAACATGGTAAGACGTGAACAAGCGCTAATCTTTCCTTATTGCAAAAAACCCGGCTCCGCCATATCGGAGGAAAATGAGAAACCTATTCACCCGGGCGGAGAACTTGTCACCACGTTGATATCCGTATCTAGCGGCTTTTGAGTGGGAGAGGGAACCGAGATCTTTTGCACCATCTGCAATAGTAAGATCCAAACATAGGCCGCGAGCGAAATTAGCACACTTCCCAAAAAGCGGCCGAGAAGCCACCAGCCGCGCCAACCGAAAGACCGAACGGGATGACAATTGCCAGTACAGACAATCGAGCCGGCCTTATCAGAGAGGCACTTTTGTTTGAATGGATCACCATTGCATGGATGGTGATCGAAGCCGTCGTCGCAATTGGCTCCGGCATTGCGGCGCACAGCATTACCTTGACGGCTTTTGGTCTCGACAGCGTCATCGAATTGATATCGGCGGTCGTGCTGATTTGGCGTCTGGGCGTTGAGCTAAAACACGGCAAAGAGTTCTCGGCGACGGCCGAACGGCGCGCCAGCAGGATCGGCGGCGGTCTTCTGTTCGCATTGGCGGCTTACGTCGTGCTTGGCGCGGCATGGAGCATATGGAATGGACAGGGCGAGGAATTTTCAATGGTCGGCCTCGCATTGGCCGTTGCCGCCATTCCAATCATGTATTTTCTCGCCAAGCGAAAAATCCACCTGGCGGAAAGAATCGGCAGTCGGGCGCTTCGGGCCGACGCCGTTGAATCGATAACCTGCGGCTGGCTGTCCTGCGTGGTCGTGGTTGGCCTCACCGCGCAATACCTGGTCGGGGCATGGTGGATTGATGCGGTGACCTCACTCGGGATCATCTGGTTTGTCGTCAAAGAAGGGCGAGAGGCTTGGCAAGGCGAGGCGTGCTGCGCCGACTGCCATTAAGGATTCCTACCATGCAACCGGCAACCGATAGTTCAGGCCGGCCCGCACCAGGTTATCTTGCATCCGGCCGGTGACCGTAACGAACGGCGGGCCGACTTGCGCCACATTGATATTGCCGGCGTCGACGTAAAGGTATTCCACCCGCGCGCTGAGATCATTGGTGATGGCGGCCTCGAGGCCGCCGCCGGCCGTCCACGCGCCATGCGTGAAGCTCGTACTGGCGGAGCCTATGGCGCCCACATTGACGGTGGAAATAAGCTGGGTGGCCGCGCCGCCCGCCGTTGCGTAGAGCAAGAACCGGTCGAACGCGACCCCGACCCGGCCGCGTAATGTTCCGATCCACGGGATTTGATCGGTGCCCGACAAAATTCCAGCGCTGATCGATTTCGTCGCCATGGAGCCGTCGAAATCGGCTTCAAAGCCCAACACCATGGCGCCGATTTGGTAATTAGCGCCGATCTGGGCGCCACCCATACCGCCGGGTATGCTCGCGCTGCCCGCTCCGCTCGCGCCGCCGGAGAGCGCGTTAGCGACCGTAGTGGATGCGTAGCCCGCATTCAGACCAATGTAGAGGCTAGTCCAACTGTACGGTGCCGGCGCGAGCGGAGGCGCTAAGTCGGCGCCCCACGCCAGATTGGTGACTGCCAAAAGGCCGACGGCTGCCGCGACTACTTTTACGCTCGACGACATGACACACCTCATATCTTCTTTGAAATGCCGATGAAGTAGCCGCGGCGCGGCCCGTATTGCGCAGCAAACTCACCGACGCCGGTGCCGCTCCTGAGCTGATAGATCGTGTCGAACAGGTTGACGACGTCGAAGCGCACCGTCAGCGGCTTACCGTCGGGCATGGCGAATTCGTGCGAGATGCTGGTGTTGAACTGCGCATAAGGCGGTTCGGTACCGATATTGCCGTCGCCGGTGCGCAGCCCCGAGCCGTAGATCATGTCGGCGGAGAGTTTTGTGCCGCACAACGAGTCCCACCACTGTTCGCCCGGGGTCGAAGCCCGGCCGCAAAATTGATAAGCGGCGCCGGCCGAGCCGGTCACAAGCTGGGTATGATCGGTGACGATCCAGTGGGTCGATAGGTACTGAAACGCCGTCAAGCCGCCGAGATCGGCCAGTGCGATTGAGTTGTCGAACAAATACTGATTCGACACCGGCTGGGTGGCTTTCTCCTGACCCACCGCGAGGTTGCCATAGGCCTGGAAGTTGCCGCTCTTGAATTTCGCGCTGAACTCGATGCCTTGGACGACACCGTGGGCGTAATTGAAGGCGCTGAGTACCAGCGCCTGGCCGAAAGTGCCGTTGTCGATCAGGTCCTTTGCGATTTTGTAATAGGCGTCGAGGCCGAGATCGAGCGTGGGGCAGTCTTTTTCCACGGATGTATAGCATTTGAACGGGATCTTCTGGTCGACGCCGGCGTCGAAATAGTGCGACCGCTCCGGCAGAACCGGGTTGCCTAGGGGATTAGTCACCGCCGCTGTCGTGTTGTTGAACAACGCGAAATTGGCCGGCGCCGCCTCGACCGGCACCGGCGGCGTGAAGTAGCGCGCATAGCCGGCGTGGAACGTCGTGTCCGCGAACGGCTTGTAGGTGAAGCTCAAGCGCGGGCTTAATTGGTTGGCGTCAACAAATTGCCACATCTGGTCGAAGCGCAAGCCTGCATTCATCGTCAATTTATCGGTGATTTTCCATTCGTCTTGCGCATAGATGCCGGCGAGCCAGCCGAGCTTGTCGACGTCGTCGGTGATCGCCACCGGTGCTCCGCCGTCGGTGCCGTTGCAGAGTGTGCACGGCTGGACCAAAGACGTATTGTCGACCCAGATTTGTTCGGCACTGGTGGTGAAGCCCATGCGCAGCGTATGCGCGGGGTTGATGAGGTACGAGGCATCGCCTTGCACGCCGTTGGTATAGGCTTGCCGGCTGATGTCCGAGGCAACGCCATTCAACAACAGGTCCCCGGTCGGGTCCGGAATAAAGTGCAGATTGTCATAGCGGGTGAAATAGGACAATTGCCCATCGAAGCCGTTCACCGATCGCTGAAGCGCCAGCACGCCGTACTGGGTGTCCTCGGTCTGATTCTCGTTGAGCTTCGATGAATCGAAAGTGCTCGCTCCGAACACCGGCGGGGTGATAACGCCAGACAGCGATGCGTTGTATACGTTGGGAATCTGGAAAGCGTTGGTCGCGGTGCCAGCAATCAGGCTCAAGCGCGTATAGGGGTCGACGAAGGTCGACATATAGGCAAAGCCTCTCTCCTGCTGCGAGAAATCGTGGATGGCATTAAGCGTCGGCAGCGGATTTTCGACGCCTTCCGTGGTCTGCAGATAGCGGCCGGTGAAAAAATATTGCACGCCGCCGAAACAGGTCGAGTCCGCGGCTGATGGCTTTGCCGTTGCCGACGCGCCGATAGTCGCCGGGCAATTGGCGCCGAATGTACCGCCATATTCGAAACTAGGCTCGATTGTTCCGCGGCTGCCGCCGTAATAGCTCACGCTGCCCGAATTGTTGAACACGTCGTTGCGGGTCGTAATGTCGACGAGACCCACCGTGCGCAGCCCAAACTCGGCCGGCAGCGCGCCGGTGACCAGCGTCATGGAGCCGATCAAGCCAGAGTCGAGAACGCTGCTGAAGCCGGTGACGCCGTCGGGCAGCATGACGCCGTTGATGCGGAACTGCACGTTGGCGTGATCGTTGCGGACATGAAGGAGGCCCGCCCCCGCAGTATCCTGCGAAACGCCCGGCGCCTGGAGTATCACCTTCTCGACCGTCGCATTGCTGCCTTGCGGCAGCGCCTCGATGGTGTCGTGGCTGATCGTGTCGGATGTGGTGCCGATGGTGGTGTAGAGGTTGCTGCGCGACTGATCAAAGGCGTTGGCCTTGGCGTTGAGCTGCTCCGCCGGCGTAACTGGCGCCACCGTCGCCGGCGCAGCCGCGACGGGATGCGGCGCCGGGCGGGGCTTTGGCTTCGGTTTTGCGCCCGTGACGGTAACTTGGGGAAGCTGCACTTGCGCCTGCGCCTGTGCCGCCCCGCCGAGGCCCATCAGCGCAATCAACGCTGAACAGCCGAGTAGAGACGCGCGATATACCCGATAATCACGAACAGACATGATACTGCGACCCCGAATGCTGGAAGGAATGGCCAAGCGGCCGGCCCATTGGCGGTCGTGCTGTCGCGGCAAATCGAGATGAGAAGGAGATGCCGCCTTCAAGCTTGCGGATATCGCCGACGCAAAAAGAACGAGAGCGCAGCGATGCCGAAGCTCAGCACCAACCGGCGGTCAGGCGGCAGGCGGAGCGCGCGATTGGAACGGCGCCCGTCGCGGCGCGATGAACACCACTGCGACGCGGTCGACGTGCTCGATGGCGTAAGAAACGAACGGCAGCGGCACTTGCGGCGCCTCGGCGACGAACGAGGTGCCCAATAACGACATGGTCGCGCAGATCGCGCAGTAATCGTCTGAGTGTTTGGCAGGACGATCGGAAGGAAGCCGCTGGGACTCATCCGCCGCCGGCACCGCAATTGACACGGCCGCTGCGGAGGGGCGCGCCGGGCCGTAAATGTCCTCGCGATGAATGTGGCCGAACGACAGGACGAGCTGCACCGCCAGCGCGAACAGCGCCAGCCGGCCGCCGAATACTCTGTTCGCCCTGAACCACCGCATCACGCGTACTCAGGTTTCATCATGCATTCCCGGCGACGCCCATCAGTCTATGACGGACCCGCCGTCACGCAACGAAATATGGTCTTGATCGCGCGCCAAGCCGGAACGATTGACGCGCGCTGTGGCATAGAAGCGACAGTTCTGGGACGCGGCGACAACTGCTCGCGGCTGGCGATTTTCCAGACGCAAGCGAAATGCCAAGCAGCCGCATTCGCATATCCCCTTCCCTGCCTGCCGGACATGACCGGTCGCAGACTTCACCCGACGGTGATCGTAACGTTATAACGTAACGCAAAGCAAGAGGGTCCGCGGAAGCAGCCTTGCCGATTTTCATGAGGTCCGCGGGGCGCGAGGCGCCGCATTGGCTTTTAAAAGCCGACCAGCCGCTCGCTCGCCATGTAGCCGGTGAGCAACAAAACAGCCGGGTCATCCAGCCTTCGAGCCCGAGCCCATTGAGTTCTCGCGGCGCGCCGAGCGAGCGCTAACGACTCTTGCCTCCTCAGCTGGTGCAACAGGCGCTTTAGAATGTCGCCGCCATCGTCAGTCGAACAGTCAACGGCTCGATCGGATGCAGAACATATCCGATTGCCGATAGGCGAGCGGCCGTTCACATAACCTGCCTCAGGATTTGGCGACTGCTGGACCGCGTCAATTGAATTTGTAGTTCACCCCGAACTCGATCGTGTTCACGTTGGTCGTCGAATTCGTGGCAAGCTGCGAAAACGGCAGCGTCATGGTGGATGATCCAAAGCTCCATTGGGCATCCGGCGGTGTCGCGAGCGGAACCGGAACGCCGAAAGTATGGTATTATTTGCACTGCTGGCTTCGCCACATTCGGATATTCAAGGAGCGACGCAAATCAAAGCGCCGCTTTTCGCGTCAGGCCGCAATTCATTGAAATGGAGCTTGATTTTCGAATGGTAAAGGGTCGATGATTTCCCGCCCCGCGTGAGGCGCCGCAGGCGACACGCGTTTCGCGCAAAATGGTACGCGGCAACAATGCCGGCGAAATTTGGGAGGAAGAATTGGCTTCGCTCGCTATCCATGGGATTCGCAAGGCGTTCGGCTCGGCCATCGTCATCCACGGCATCGATATCGCGATTGCCGATGGGGAGTTCGTCGTGCTGGTGGGGCCGTCGGGATGCGGCAAATCCACATTATTGCGAATGATTGCCGGATTGGAAAATATCACCTCCGGCGAAATCCGCATCGGCGAGCGAGTGGTCAACAATCTGCCGCCGAAAGAGCGCGACGTCGCCATGGTATTCCAAAATTATGCGCTCTATCCGCACATGACCGTCGCAGCCAATCTCGGCTTCTCGCTCAAGCTGCGCGGCGCCGCCAAGCAGGACATCAATGCACGCGTGCGGCGCGCGGCGGACATTCTCGGGCTGGTACCTTACCTTGAACGTTTTCCGCGACAGCTCTCCGGCGGCCAGCGGCAGCGCGTCGCCATGGGTCGCGCCATCGTCCGCGATCCACAGGTGTTTCTGTTCGACGAGCCGCTGTCGAACCTCGATGCCAAGCTGCGCGTTCAGATGCGCACGGAGATCAAGGAACTGCACCAGCGCCTGAAGACAACGACGGTGTACGTCACTCACGATCAGATCGAGGCGATGACCATGGCCGACCGAATCGTCGTGATGCACGACGGTTTGGTCGAACAGATCGGCGCCCCCCTCGAACTTTATGACAGCCCCCAGAATCTATTCGTTGCCGGCTTTATCGGCTCGCCGGCCATGAATTTTCTCAAAGGCACCGTTCGCGTAAACGGCAAGCTGGAATTTGAGGGGCCGGGCCGGACCCGCTTGCCGCTTGCCGCGGCACCCGCCGGCAGCGACGGGCGCGCCGCGGTCTACGGCGTGCGTCCCGAGCATCTTTTTTTGGCGGACGACGGTGCTGAAGCGGTGGTCCAAGTCATCGAGCCGACCGGCTCGGAGATTCAAGTGGTCGCCAAGCTTGGTGGCGAGGAAATCGTGGCGGTGTTCCGCGAGCGCCATCAGTTCAAGCCCGGGGAGATGATTCGGCTCAGAGCCGATCCGCGGCTCGTGTATCTGTTCGACGAGGCGACAGGAAAGCGTATCGGAAACTAACGCCACAACAGGGAGGAACGATCATGACTATTGTTACCCGCCGCACTCTTATGAAGGGCAGCACAGCTTTGGCCGCCGCCGGCGCGCTGACGGGCCCGGCGCTGCTCGAATGGGCAAAAGCCTGGGCGCAGTCGGCGCCATGGAAGCCGGAAAGCGGCGCGCAGCTCTCGCTGCTGCGCTGGAAATATTTCGTGCAGTCCGAGGATGACGCGTTCGTCAAGGTCATGGAGGCCTTCACCCAGGCGACCGGGGTGAAAATCACGATCTCGCGCGAATCCTACGAGGATGTGCAGCCGAAGGCCGCGGTCGCAGCCAATACCGGCGCCGGCCAGGATCTGTTCTGGGGGCTTTATTCGCTGCCGCACCTGTTCCCCGACAAGTGCCTCGATGTCACCGACGTCGCCGACTATCTCGGCAAGAAATACGGCGGCTGGGTACCATCCGCCGTGGCCTATGGCATGAGCGGCAACAAATGGATCGATATTCCGATCTGCTACAGCGGCAACATGATGAATTATCGCATCGAAGCGATGAACAAAGCTGGGTTCCCGAAATTTCCCGACAAGACGGATGCGTTCCTCGAATACGCCAAGGCGATGAAGAAGAACAACACGCCGGGCGGCTTTGCGCTCGGCCATGCGTCAGGTGACGGCAACGCCTGGGTCTATTGGTGCCTGTGGGCGCACGGCGGCAACGTTGTCGACAAGAACGACAAGGTCATCATCAACTCGCCGGAGACCGAGCAGGCGCTCAATTACGGCAAACAGCTCTTTGAAAACATGATCCCGGGCACCGCCTCATGGAACGACGCGTCGAACAACAAGGCGTTCCTGGCCGGCGATATCTTTTGGACCGGCAACGGCATCTCGATTTATGTTGCCGCCAAGAACGATCCGACCAAGACTGACATCGCCAAGGACATGGATCACGCGGGGTGGCCGGTCGGGCCGGTAGGCAAGCCGACCGAATTGCACCTGATGTACCCGATCCTGGCAATGAAATACACCAAGTATCCGCAAGCCTGTAAGGCGCTGATGGCGTTCATGCTGGAGGCGGATCAGTTCAACAGATGGCTCGAGGCGGCGCAGGGCTATCTGACTCATACCCTCAGTGCCTATGACAAGAATCCGGTGTGGACCGCCGATCCGAAGACGACAATCTTCGGTGAGGCCGGCAAGCGCACGCTGACCGCCGGCGGACTCGGCTCGGTCGGCGAGAAGGCTGCGGCGGCGATTGCGGATTTTGTCGTGCTCGACATGTTCGCGAGCTACTGCACCGGCCGCGAGGATGCCAAAGGCGCGATCAAAATCGCCGAACGGCAACTGCAGCGGATCTACCGGTGAACCGCTGAACTTCCTCCCCCCGCATGCGGGGGGAGGCTCGCGCCGTACTGGAGAATCGATATCTGGAATGGGCATGGCCGATCTCGCCATTCGCGTCCACAGTCCGGCCCTCGGCGCGGCACCCGCCTGGGACCGGCTCAAGGTCGATCGCAACTGGCTCGGCTTCTGGTTCATGTTGCCGGCGGCGGCATTTCTGATCCTGTTTCTTGCCTATCCACTCGGCCTCGGCGTGTGGCTCTCCTTCACCGACGCGCGAATCGGACAGTCGGGCGAATTCATCGGGCTTGAGAACTACGAGTGGCTGTGGGGCGACAGCATCTTCTGGCTCTCGGTATTCAACACGCTGCTCTATACCGGCGTCGCCAGCGCGATCAAATTTGCCGTCGGCCTCTATCTCGCTCTGCTGCTCAATCGGAATCTGCCATTCAAGGCGATCCTGCGCGCTGTCGTTCTCATCCCGTTCATTGTGCCGACGGTGCTCTCGGCCATTGCGTTCTGGTGGATCTTCGACGCGCAGTTCTCGATCATTTCGTGGTCGCTACGGCATCTTGGCTTGATCACCGCCAATATCGATTTTCTCGGCGATGCGTGGAATGCACGCTGGTCGGTGATCTTCGCCAATGTCTGGCGCGGCGTTCCTTTCGTCGCCATCACGTTGCTCGCCGGCTTGCAAACCGTCCCGCCTTCGCTTTACGAGGCCGCCACAATCGATGGTGCCAGCCACTGGCAGATGTTCCGCTACATCACCTACCCTTTGCTGACGCCGATCATCGCAGTGGTGATGACGTTCTCCGTGCTGTTCACCTTCACCGACTTCCAGCTTATCTGGGTGCTCACGCGCGGCGGGCCGGTCAACGCGACGCAGCTCATGGCGACGTTGTCGTATCAGCGCGCCATTCTCAGCGGACATCTCGGCGAGGGCGCGGCGATCTCCACGGCCATGATTCCGTTCCTGCTCGGCGCCATCCTGATTTCTTGGTTCGGACTGCAACGCAGGAAATGGCAGCAGGGCGAGAGCAATGACTGAGGCCATCACCGTCAAGGCCGCCAATCCGCCGGCCGTGCTGACCGGGCCCGCGGCCGATCATTCCGAGGGCATGAGCTATCTGGAGACGCTGCCACGCCGTCTTGTCACGCTCTATCTGCCGCTGTCTCTCATTCTGATCGTTCTGTTGTTTCCCTTTTACTGGATTGCGCTGACGGCGATCAAGCCGGACGATCAGCTCCTCGATATGGATCATGTCAATCCGTTCTGGACGACGGCGCCGACACTTCAGCACATCTACAAACTCTTGTTCGAGACCTATTATCCGCTGTGGCTATGGAACACGATGTTCGTCGCCGTGTCGGCGACGGTGCTGTCGATTATCGCGAGCGTATTCGCCGCCTATGCGATCGTCCGCTTGCGCTACCGCGGCGCGCAGTGGGTCGGCGGCGCCATCTTTCTCGCTTATCTGGTGCCGCCGTCGATCCTGTTCATTCCGCTATCGTCAGTCGTGTTCCGGTACGGACTGTTCGACACGCCGTTTGCCCTGATCCTCACCTATCCGACGATCCTGATCCCGTTTTCCACCTGGTTGTTGATCGGCTATTTTAAGACCATCCCGTTCGAGCTCGAGGAATGCGCCCTGATCGACGGGGCCAGTCGATGGCAGATTCTGCTACAGATCGTCCTGCCGCTTTCCATTCCGGGATTGATCTCGGCCTTTATTTTTTGTTTCACGTTGTGCTGGAATGAGTTCATTTACGCGCTCACCTTCCTGTCCTCGACACAGAACAAGACAGTGCCTGTCGCCATCGTCAACGAGTTCGTCGATGGTGATATCTATCGTTGGGGTTCTCTCATGGCAGGCGCGCTGGTTGGCTCACTGCCGCTGGTGGTTCTTTATGCATTCTTCGTCGAGCATTACGTTTCAGCGATGACCGGGGCCGTGAAGGAATAGAACCGTCACTCCGGCTTCCAGGGCGTCACTCGAACAGTCAACGGCTCGATCGGATGCCGGACAAACCCGGACTGCCGATGGGCGAGCGGCCATTCACATAACCTGCCTCAGGATTTGGCGACTGCCGGTCCGCGCCAATTGAATTTGTAGTTCACCCCGAACTCGATCGTGTTCGCGTTGGTCGTCGAATTCGTGGCAAGCTGCGAAAACGGCAGCGTCATGGTGGATGATCCAAAGCTCGTATAGCGATACTCGGCGAACGCGTCCCAATTTTGCGCGAATGCGAAGGCTACTCCGCCGCCCGCTGTCCAGCCGCCGAGGTATGTGTTCACGGCCTCTGCAGTGCCCGCTGTCGCGTTGTTGACCGTGCCGGTCAGCTGGGTTCGGATGGCTTGATTGCTCGACCAAGCCCAGCCACCCGTGCCGTAAAGCAAGACATTGTCGACGGCGTAACCGAGACGCCCGCGCACGGTTTCGCTGTCGAAGATGGTGCTTTGGTTGGTGCTGGTGCCGGAGGCATCGGTGGTCGTGGTCGTCTTGGTTGCGCCGGAGGATATGTCAGCCAATAGGCCAATCACGACGCGGGACGGCATCATGTCGTCGAAGCCCACCTGAATGCCACCGTGCCAGGCCGATAGACTGCTGTTGACGGGAGCGAATGCGGCGCCGTTCGCGGTGTCGATGGTGCTGCTGTTGGTGTCGGACCAGCTGTCATCGACATGACCGCCGATATAGAAGCCGGTCCAATCGTAACTCGCCGCCGGGGCCTCGTAGACTGGAACTGCCCGTCCGAATTCGGCGGCCATTGCCGGAATGTCGATCGTATCGATTGGTCCGGCGAGCGTGAGCCGGATGGCCAGCGGCTCGATCGGGTGCAGGACATAGTCCATCACGCCATTCTGGCACACCGCCGCCGGCGCGGTCGGCGGGCCGCTCGCGGGAAAGCACATGGCGAACAGGCTGTCGGTCTTGAGCAGCGCTCCATACGCATAGGTGGCCTGGTCGGTCGTCGAGTTGAGCAGATTGAGCGCGTCGAGCTGAATGCGCCAACCGTTGTCGAACCGGTAGCCGACCTCGCCGTTGATGATATTCATCGGCGGCGACTGGAAGACGCCATCCTCGGTGAGCGGCCGC
>Ga0181536_10005162_pt1 | contig 13498 bp, 13 predicted proteins | sample PEATcosm2014_Bin_41_FD_121105 | JGI IMG/M metagenome (GOLD analysis project Ga0181536, IMG submission 121105) | Peatland microbial communities from MTU Mesocosm Facility, Houghton, MI, USA - PEATcosm2014_Bin17_60_metaG | ecosystem: Environmental > Terrestrial > Soil > Wetlands > Peat | place...
AGCGCGCTCGCCTCTCGGCGCTCCACCGCGGCACTCGCCAAGGCTCTTACCCCTCGGCTCAGCTCCGGGCCCGCGTTTCCTGAAATTACCGGGTGCAAACGGGAGGACCCTCCCCGGCGTCAGTGCAGCGAGCTCCTCGCGGACCGGTCGTAGTGCCGGTCGGTCGGTTCCCGAAGCCGCCCGGGAGCGGGGTTACGAAGCCCGCGCGCGGGGACCGCTCTCGCTCCGTTTCAGGATCGTCTCTAGAAACGCCCTTCGATGAGCAAGATTCGGCATATGTACCTTAAATGGTGACCCATGTCAATAGAACAGTGACCGAAATTTTGCCGCCGTCCTGACCGTTGCGTTTCCCGGGCGCAGCGCGGCATGGAGCGGAGCGGAATGACGCGCTGCAGACCCGGGATCGTTACACACGCCGAGTCCAGAGCGATCCCGGATCAGCGGTGCAACACTGCGCGCCAGTGGCGCTCCGTGCTGCACCGCATCCGGGAAACAAAAATCCTAATGCCGCTTGAAATACTGCACCTCGCGCTCGTGGCGCTCGGCCGCGGCGCGGGTATCGAAAGTGCCGAGATTGCGGCGCTTGCCGGTCTTCGGGTTTGTCTTGCGCGAGTAGAGCCGGTATTTGCCGGGGGGGAGCTTGCGGATCATGGCGGGTTCTCGCGCTAAGCAATTCTCGCTCGATAAAATATCACGGCGGCCTCTGAGTTCCGAGCCGCACCCGGCTTTCTCACTAACCGGCCACCTTCCCGAACCCGGCACGCTTGAGCCGCACGATGGCCTGGTCCAGCGCAGAGAGAAAGCTGGAGCGGTCGCGCGGCGCGAACGGTTTTGGGCCGCCGGTGATCTCGCCGGCGCTGCGCAAGCTATCCATCAGATTACGCGTCGCCAGCGTCATGCCGATCGAGTCGGCGGTAAACGCCCGGCCGTTCGGCGCGATGACTTCTGCGCCTGATTTCACGCAGCGGCTCGCCAGCGGCACGTCCGCCGTGACGACGATATCGCCGCGCTTGGCGCGCTCGGCGATCCAGTTGTCCGCCTCATCCATGCCTGCGCCGACGACCACGCGCTCGACAAACCCATCGCGCGGCACCGCGATGGGGCTGTTGGTGACGACAAGGACTTTAAGCGCGACGCCCTTTCGCGCATGGCGCTCGGCGATGCGATAAATCTCCTGCTTCACCGGGCAGGCATCGGCGTCGATGTAGAGGGTGATGGGTTCTGATGGCGGCAGGAAAGAACTCACACCCGTCCCGAGCGTTGCGACAGGCCAAGCTTCATGCGCGCTTTGCGCGCGTCGCTGGCGCGCGGCACGACGCGATGGACGATCACGTCGGCCTTCTCGCCGCGCGCATATTTCAGCGCCTCCTGCAAGCTGGCGTGGATATCGTCGGCGAGGCTAGCTTTGGCTTTGTTCATTTTTGCTTTCTTCGCCATAAGTTCACTGCTTCCTTTGCGTGATCCGCGAATCCAACCTGCTTATAGATATTACGAATAAGGCGACACCCCAAATCGTCATGGCCGGACTTGTTCCGGCCATCCACGTCTTGCTTTAATCCGCCCATGGCGGGCGGCTGGGTTTATTTCATGACCAATCGGCGCAATGGCATCTTGTATGCCGGCGTCACCAGCGACTTGCCGCGCCGCGCCTTCGAGCATCGGGAAGGACTGTTCGATGGATTCACCAAACGTCATGGCTTGAAAAGATTGGTTTATGTGGAGCACTTCGACGATATTCGGTCTGCAATTCAGCGCGAGACAACCATCAAGCACTGGCCGCGCGCCTGGAAGGTCCGCCTTATCCACTCGATGAACCCGGAATGGGATGATTTGTATGAAACGCTCATCTAATGCCCGTCATGCCCGTCCCCGGACTTGATCCGGGGATTGTCGCGGGCATCCACGTCTTTCTATGGGATTGCAAGAAAGACGTGGATGGCCGGAACAAGTCCGGCCATGACGCTGTAAGGGCGTGCTTTGATCGCGACATCCGCGCATGCCGCTCGGCGACGCGATACACCTCCTACTTCACCGGGTAGGTGTCGGCGTCGATGTAAATGGTGATAATCACCCGCGTTTATCCCCAGCCGTCATGGCCGGACTTGTTCCGGCCATCCACGTCTTGCTTTAATCCGCTTATGGCGGGCGGCTGGGTTTATTTCATGACCAATCGGCGCAATGGCATCTTGTATGCCGGCGTCACCAGCAACTTGCCGCGGCGCGCTTTCGAGCATCGGGAGGGACTGATCGATGGATTCACCAAACGTCATGGCTTGAAAAGATTGGTTTATGTGGAGCACTTCGACGATATTCGGTCTGCAATTCAACGCGAGACAACCATCAAACATTGGCCCCGCGCCTGGAAGGTTCGTCTTATCCACTCCATGAATCCGGAATGGGATGATTTGTATGAAACGCTCATCTGAGCGCACCGTCATGTTCGCACTTATAAGCCGGCGGCAATCCTCTAAAGCCAACAAAGTGAAGACGTGGATGGCCGGAACAAGTCCGGCCATGACGCTGTAAGGGCGGCCTTTGATCGCGACACCTTTGAGCGCATGGCGTTCGGCGACGCGGTAAATCTCCTGCTTCACCGGGCAGGCGTCGGCGTCGACGTAGATGGCGATGGGTTGGGGCAGCGGCGACGCGCTCAAATTCTACCTAACCCGCTATGCCTGGGTTTCTAAATGGGACAGCGCGCCTATCGGAATTACTCCGTGCTCCTCGGTCTGTTCAGCCTCTTCAATGCTGTCCGCTCCCGTCACTGCGACTCCGGCAACTCGCCGATACCGATTCACCACTGGGCCGCCACTGTTGCCTGCGATAATCGGCGCGGAAATATTGAACCTTCGAATTGCGGATTTAGTCGTGAAGCTTTGTATTTTTCCTTCCTTCACGCTCAGTTCCTTGCCCGGGGCATGTCCGGGGTAGCCAAACAACTTCACAGCCTCTCCCCGCTGCAGGGTTGATTGAAAAGCTTGCGGTGTCAGTTCAGCATACGTTGGTGAGCCTTCGGCAACTTCGAGAACGGCCAAGTCTATCACGCCATGCTTTGCTTTCAACGTTAGAGGAAATTTCTCAGTCGGCGCATTTGGATGATATATGAATGGTTTAGTCCCTACACAGTGAGCGCAGGTGATTACGCCGTGGCCCTCCAAGAAAAAAGCAGTACCCTGAATTTCAGATTCGAAATCCTCTATCACCCAGATTGCAAGTTCAGCTATGCGCTCCCAAGTAATCGTCTTTATTGGTATTTTGTTAGATGAATCTAAATCGTTGAACTGATCACGTAGCCTGATGTACAGGGGATCGTCCCAGCCGCGCACTGATCCAACAAATTGGATTCGGCCGTAAAGCGTTCGATCTAATTGGCCGCCCTTCACCCCGCCATACGTAGTTTTAAATTTTTGTTGCGCCTGATCAAAGCCGTGCGTCTGCCACGCATGGATAGCCCCGCGAATATTTCTAATATAGCGCCTATCTACGTTTACAAATCGGTTGACTGTTAGTCCCGTCACATCCTGTCTATCCGAGCGCGAGAGAAGTCGCGTCTTCGATTTATTGATCTTGAATCCGTTCTTTTCAATCAAGTCGGTTAAGCCGGATGATGGTACCACCGTTCGTTGTTCTTCAGTCTCTCCGAGGGTGGCTAATTCAGTAGGAAAAATCCTTTGGCGTGTAGAGAAAGTGATATCATCCGCATATCGGGTATAAAAGCAGCCATTCTGATTGGCGAACGCCTTCAATTGACTGTCCATTCGCCCACAAATCATGTTCGAAATGATCGGCGAGGTTGGCGCACCTTGCGGCAACTTGTTTTCATGGCAACAAATCTGTGCCAACAACGTTGCGACCGAAGTGGGAAGCTTGAAGGGTTCGGCCAAAAATATTCCACGGACGCGTCCAAAATTTATGGAGCCAAAAAAATCTTCTAGATCGATATTGAGTACATGATTTTGTCGAACGTGCGCTTCCGCATTAGTGGTAATGCCTCTCCCAATTGCAAAGCCATGAACACCTTTTCGCTGCTCGTAGATCGCGTACAACAGCTTGCTAAGCCGACGTTGAACTGTTTTGAGTCCGGTCGCAGGACTTGAAATTAACCTCGTCCCGCCCTTCCGTTTATTTATTGTAAATGAAACGTAACGACGCTGAGTTGGTAAGCGATAAAGATAATAGACAAGATGCTTGTTGAACGTAACGCCTAATAGCAGAGCCAGTTCGTGACGATTGCGCGCGCCGCCAAGCTTTTTTAGTGCTTCTTTTCTTTCATTCTCGGTCGGCATTGACCGGCTCTTCGGTATTCTTCCTTATCCCAATGGACATAGCGATGCGCAAGGCGAGCGACCGCATATGGTCCAGGAGGGCGAATGGTCTCACGTTCTTAATCGCAGCGCTGTATCGACGCTACAAATCAATCACCGAAGAGCCGGTGGCAGGACAATAGACGGAATGAAGCTCGAGGAAAAGAGCGCAGATAATGCGGCTCAGGAAATTTGGCCGCAAATGGGAGCTTCAAGGGTCACACCCGCTCCACAAAACTATCCACCACCCGCTTCTCGCCCGACTTGTCGAACTGGATGGTCAGCTTGTTGCCGTCGATGGCGGTGACGTTGCCGTTGCCGAATTTTTGGTGGAAGACGCGGTCGCCGAGGGTGAAGGCGGACGTCGTGCCGGTCGATTTCGCCACCAGCTCGCCTTCGATGGTGAGCGGCAGGCGGCGGGTGGTGCTGCGCTCCTCCCGGGCGCGCCAGGGGGAAGGCGAGGAGGTGTCGTCGTCCGCGCTAGGGCCGGAACGCCGCGGGCCCTCACCCGCGCTTTCAGCGCGACCTCTCCCGCGAGGGGAGAGGTGAGATAGATCGTCGTCCGCGGCGTAACGCGACCCGGTCTCCGAAAAACCGCCGCCCCCGCCGCCGGCTTTTTTTGCCTGCGCGCGCTGCCAGCCGGGCGTGCCGTAGTTTGAGCCGAACGCCGTGGTGGCGTCGAAGCGCGATGAGCCGTAGCCGCCATAGCCGCCGAAGCCGCCCTGCGACTCGGTCACCTCGACATGGGCTTCCGGCAGCTCATCCAAAAAACGCGAGGGGATATTGGTCTGCCACAGGCCGTGCATGCGGCGGTTGGTGGCGAAATAGATTTTGGCCCGCTTGCGCGCCCGGGTGAGACCGACGTGGGCGAGCCGGCGCTCCTCTTCGAGCCCGGCGCGGCCCTGATCGTCGAGCGTGCGCTGGTGCGGAAACAGGCCTTCCTCCCAGCCGGGCAGGAAGACAGTGTCGAACTCCAAGCCCTTGGCCGAGTGCAGCGTCATAATGTTGACGGCGTCGGCCTCGGCGGCCTTCTCGTTGTCCATCACCAGCGAAATGTGCTCCAAAAAACCTTGCAGGTTCTCGAACTCTTCCATGGAGCGCACGAGTTCTTTCAGGTTTTCCAGCCGGCCGGCGGCGTCGGCGGAGCGATCCTTCTGCCACATCTCGGTATAGCCGGACTCGTCGAGGATGATTTCGGCGAGCTCGTTGTGCGGCAGGCTGTCGCGCTGCTTGCGCCAGCGGTCGAACGCTTCCAGGAGCGCGCGCAACGAGCCGCGCGGTTTCGGCTTGAGCTCGTCGGTCTCGATCACGGCGCGCGCGGCTTCGGTCAGCGGCACGCGGCGCTTGCGGGCATGATCGTGCAGCAGCTGCACACTGGCGTCGCCGAGGCCGCGCTTGGGTACGTTGACGATGCGCTCGAAGGCGAGATCGTCGGCCGGCGAATTGACCACGCGCAAGTAGGCGAGCGCATCGCGGATTTCGGCGCGCTCGTAGAAGCGCGGGCCGCCGATCACGCGATAGGGCAGGCCGAGCGTCACGAAGCGGTCCTCGAATTCGCGCATCTGGAACGAGGCGCGCACCAAAATCGCGATCTCGTCGAGCGGATGTGGTGCGCCCGATTGGCCGCCGCGTTGCAGCTGTTCGATCTCCTCGCCGATGGCGCGGGCCTCCTCCTCGGAATCCCAGGAGCCGGTCACGGTGACTTTTTCGCCCGGCACGTCATCGGTGCGCAGCGTCTTGCCGAGCCGGCCTTCGTTGTGGGCGATGATGTGCGAGGCGGCGGCGAGGATATGGCCGGTCGAGCGGTAATTGCGCTCCAGCCGGATCACTTTCGCGCCGGGAAAATCGTGCTCGAAGCGCAGGATGTTGTCGACCTCGGCGCCGCGCCAGCCGTAGATCGACTGATCGTCGTCGCCGACGCAGCAGATGTTTTTGCTGCCCTCTCCCACCTTTCCCTCTCCCGTTCCGGGAGAGGTCGGCGAGCGAAGCGAGCCGGGTGAGGGTATGGCCGCGTGAGCACGGCCCTCACCCGCCTCGCTCACTGACGCTCGTTCGGCGTCCTCTCCCGGAACGGGAGAGGGTTTATTCGTCCTTTGCGCCAACAGCCGCAGCCAGAGATACTGCGCGACGTTGGTGTCCTGGTATTCGTCGACCAGGATGAATTTGAAGCGGCCCTGATATTGGCGCAGCACCTCGGGGTGTTCGCGAAACAGCCGGATGCTCTCCAGCAGCAGATCGCCGAAATCGGCCGCGTTGAGGATTTTCAGCCGCTCCTGAAAAGCCTTGTAGAGTTTTAAGCCCTTGCCATTGGCAAACACGGCTGCTTCGCCCGGCGGCACTTGCTCAGGCGTGAGGCCGCGGTTCTTCCAGCCGTCGATCAACATGGCCAAAACTCGCGCGGGCCAGCGCTTCTCGTCGATATTCTCGGCTTGCAGGAGCTGCTTGAGCAGCCGGATCTGGTCGTCGACATCGAGAATGGTGAAATCAGGCTTCAGCCCGACCAGCTCGGCGTGCCGGCGCAGGATTTTCACGCCGATCGAGTGGAACGTACCGAGCCACGGCATACCCTCGACCACGCCGCCGACGATGTCGCCGACGCGGTGTTTCATCTCGCGGGCCGCTTTGTTGGTGAAGGTGACGGCCAAAATCTCGCCGGGCCGGGCGCGGCCGGTGGCGAGGATGTGAGCGATGCGCACGGTGAGCACGCGGGTCTTGCCGGTGCCGGCGCCGGCCAGCACCAGCACCGGCCCATCCAAGGTCTCGACCGCAAGCCGCTGTTCCGGATTGAGGCCGGCCAGATAAGGCGCGGGGGCGGCCGCGGCCTGCGCCCGCGCGGCAATGCCGCCGGAGGCTGGCGCCGGCGGCTCGGTCGGCTCGATGGTGCGCTTCAGAGGGTCAGCCAAGGCGCGCTGTGCCGGTGATTCTCATGGGGAGAACATGGCATTTGCGTGCGGCTTTTACGAGACTTTGTCATTCCGGGGCGCCGCGCAGCGGCGAGCCTGGAATCCATAAGCCCGGCGCTGGGGGTATGGATTCCGGGTTCGCGCTTTCAGCGCGCCCCGGAATGACACTTAGTCAATTGGCCTTGGCGGGATCGTATTCCTCGCGCTTCGCATTGGCGATCTTGATCAGCTCCTCCGCCGCCTTGCGATCCTCCTTAAGGAACTGCGCAAAGCCTTCGGGCGTCGTCGTCGCCGATACCACCGCATTCTTGTCGAGGAACGCGGTGAATTGCGGCTCAGTGAACAGCTTGACGAATTCGCCGTTGAGCTTGTCGACGATCGCGCGCGGCGTGCCGCTGGGCGCGGCAAGGCCCCACCAGCCCTGGCCCGGATAGCCGCCCCAGCCGACCTCGGCATAGGTCGGCACGTCGGGCAACAGCGGCGAGCGTTGCGCCGAGGTGACCGCCAGCGCCTTCACCTGGCCGGCCTGGATCAGGCCCATGAAATTGCCGACGCCGAAGCGCGTCATTTGGATCTCGCCTGAGGCGAGCGCCTGCGCGGCCGGACCGCCGCCTTTGTACGGAATGCCGACGATCTGCGTGTCCCACTGATTATTCAGCCAGCGCAGGAACAGGTCGGGAAACGAGCCCTCGCCGAGCGTGCCGTAATTGAGCCCGTTCGGTTTCGCTTGCGCCAGCGCCTTAAGCTCGGCGACCGAGTTCACGTGCAAGTCTGTCGGCACGAACACGCCCTCGGTGAGCCAGAACAACCGCGTGATCGGCGCGAAATCGGTATCGGGATTGTATGGCAGGTTCGAGAACAGCAGCGGGTTGTACGACATCGTCGAATGATAGATGACGCAGATGGTGTAGCCGTCGGGCTTGGCCTGGGCGCAGGTCTGGCCGCCGACGATGCCGGAGGCGCCGCCGAGATTCTCGATGACGAGCGGCTGGCCGAGCCGCTGCTGCAACTGTGCCGCCGCCGTGCGCATGATCACGTCGGTCACGCTGCCGGCGGCGATGGAGACGATCATCTTGATCGGCCGGTTCGGATAGGTCTGCGCACGGCCCGCGCACGGCCATGCCGCAATGAGGCAGGCGATGAGCAGGGGTACGAGCTTTTTCAGCTTTTTCACGGCGTTTCCCTCCTGAACGTTCCGAGCGAATGGCGAATAGCACTGAGGTTAGTCGATCGCCATTCGCTGCTCGCCATTCACTACCCGCTATTCTTTTTCAAGGCTATTGCCGCGTCAGCGCACGACAACCTCGCCGATCAGCCCGGCGTCGTATTGGGTGAAGAACAACCGGCCGTCGGCCAGCGCCGCGATGCAGCGTGCGCCGCTTGCCGGCGTCGGGATGTCATATTCGCCGCGCACGACGCCGTCGGACGCCATGCGGCCGATCTTGTTGGCAAGGTTCGCCGTGTACCAGAGGTCGCCGTCGGCGCCGACCGTGACGCCGCGCAGCGATGCGTTCGGCGTCGGCACGGGATGTTCGCTCATCGCGCCGTTGCGATCGATGCGGCCGAGCGCGTTGGTCGAGGTCTCGACGAACCAGATGCTGCCGTCGGGATGAGCGACCATGGCGCGCGGCTGGCTGTCGTGGCTCGGGATGGGAAATTCGGTGACCTTGCCGTCGACGGTGATGCGGCCGATGCGGTTGCCGGCGGCCTCGCTGAACCACAGCGCGCCGTCGCGCACGGCGATCGAGAGCGGCTTGCCGCCCGGCGTGATGCCGTCGGCATATTCGGTGATGCGTCCGTCGGGCGTGATCTTGCCGATGCGGCTCGCCTCGCTCTCGGAGAACCAGACGTTGCCGTCCGGACCGAGGATCATGCCATCGGGCCCGGCATGCGGCGTCGGCAGCGCGAATTCCGAAACTTCCCCGCGCGGCGTGATGCGGCCGATTTTGTTGGCGGCCTTTTCCGCGAACCACAGATTGCCGTCGGCGCCGGCGGTGATGCCTATGGGCGTCGAGTCCTTTGAAGGAAGGTCGAACTCCGTAAACGTGCCACGGTCCGGATCGAAGCGGCCGATCTTGCCGGCGCCGCTCTCGCAGAACCACAGCGCACCGTCCGCGCCTTGAACCGCGATGTACGGCTTACTGTCGGCGCTCGGGATGCGGTGCTCGCGAATCGTCACCTGCGAAGCCGGCTTCGTCTGGGCGTGCCAGGGAGATGTCATCATTTTTCGGCCGTCGTTTCGCGAAGCTCGTGTTTGCTACGCGGGCAAAAATGACATTCCGCGCGACAATTTGCGAGGCCGGCAACGTGCTGTTGACGGCTTGTGGATTGGCGGAGGGTGAAGGAATCGAACCCTTAACCCGAAGGTTAGCCCGGTGTTCGGGACCGGTTGCCCACCATTGAGCGCCACCCTCCGGTGGCGGAGGGGGCGAGATTTGAACTCGCGCGAGACTTCACGCCTCGGCTACGGCTTAGCAAGCCGACGCATTACCGCTTTGTCACCCCTCCGGTGATGGTTGATGAGCTGTCGGATGACATGGCGGTTGCTCCGAGTTTCAATGACGCGTGTGTTGCCCCGGAATTGCGGCGTCAGCAAGACGAATAGCGAAGTCGCGGCTCTGCCAAATGCAAGCCTACCGCGGCATGGCGATGCGCCGGCCCGCGGCTTCCGGCACCGGCAAATTGGCATGCGCGGCCTTCATGCGCTGAAGGCGTGCTGCGACTTCGCCCGGGAAGGCGGCAGTCTTCTTCGCTGCCATGTCGACGTGCAACACCATGTTCTCGGAGCTGGCCGCGAGCCAGCCTTCCTCGGCGTGGTAGAGCTGCTCGAAATAATGCAGCCGCTTGGCGTCGAAATCGAGCAGCTGGAAAGTCACGCGCACCGGATCGCCGGCATAAAGCTCGCGCAGATAGCGCACGTGGACCTCGGCGGTGAAGCAGGACTGCCGCGTTCGTTCCACGTAAGCCCCGCCGCAGCCGAGGAGTTCATAGACCTCGTCGACGGCGCGGTCGAACAGCACGTTGTAGTAGGCCATATTGAGATGGCCGTTATAGTCGATCCAACCCGGTTCCACCCGCATGACCGAGGCAACGAAGGGCGCGACAAACGCGGGTTCAGGGTCGAGGCGGTCGAGCATTGGCTGAGATCGGCGTAGAACGGGTGCGCAGAGTGGCGGATTCGGCGCATGCTCCGCAAGGCCGGCCGCTCTCCTACAAATAAGATACTGGCAGTTTGTGCGGAATAGACCGGCATTCCATTGATGGCCAGCGTCTTGTGTTTCTACGAACGAGCAGGCTGGCGCTTTACATCTATTGGTTGTACAATTTTGCCACCGCCTAACGAGGGAGAGTGTCCGATGAAGATATTTATTCTTTTCTTAGCCAGCATCCTTGCGCTCACTAGTACCAAGGTGCTCGCTCAGCAGCGCTATATAGTTCGGCCTGGCCCGTATGTGATTCCGCGGCCGCTGCCTCAGCCGATGATAGTACCACGGTATCAGTTCGGCTTCCCACAACAGGCGCCTTATCGTTACGTTATTCCCGGGCAGACGGCGGGCTATACATGCTACATGATCCGCAATGGGATTTGTTATCACTACTGAAGCTGCGCGGCCTCAATTAGCCCATGGGCTTTTGGCGAGCGTAAAACGATCTTCCGCTTGATTGCCCTTGCGGAACACATGATACGTCGCTGCCCTGGTGCATGAAGGCGGAAGGATGCTGAGATAGAAATCGTCCTAACCGTCGCGCCTTTGAAAGCTTCGGAGATATCCTCACCATAATACATTGGTGTGGTAATACATTGGTGTGGTCGAAATCTAATACGCGCCGCCACGCTGCGCGTTGCACGAGGACACGCGATGGCGTTTGTCGAGGCACTCGAACAGAGAGCGCGTGACCGCAAGGCGGTCGACGCCGTGATCGCCGCACTCGCGGCTCAATTCGGCAACCGGCTGGTCACCTCGCAAGCGGTTCGCGAGCAGCACGGCAATACGTTGACCTGGATCGAGAACCAGCCGCCGGACGCCGTGGTTTTCCCGCAGACGACGGAGGACGTGCAGCAGATCGTGCGGCTATGTGCGGCACAGCGCGTGCCGGTGATCCCGTTCGGCACCGGCACATCGCTCGAAGGCCAGATCAACGCGCCGCGCGGCGGCATTTCACTCGATTTCCGCGACATGAACCGCGTGCTCGCGGTCCACGCCGAGGATCTCGATTGCGTCGTCGAGCCGGGCATTACGCGCAAGCAGCTCAACGAGCAGCTGCGCGATCAGGGGGTGTTCTTTCCGATCGATCCCGGCGCTGACGCCTCGCTCGGCGGCATGGCGGCGACGCGCTGTTCCGGCACCAATGCGGTGCGCTATGGCACGATGAGGGACAATGTCATTGCGCTCAAAGTCGTGCTCGCCAACGGCGAGATCATGTCGACGGCACGGCGGGCGAAGAAATCGGCCTCGGGCTACGACCTGACGCGGCTGATCGTCGGCTCGGAGGGCACGCTCGGCGTGATCACCGAGTTGACGCTGCGGCTCGCCGGCATCCCGGAGGCGATTTCGTCCGGCGTCTGTCCATTTCCCTCGGTCGAGGCGGCGTGCAACGCGACCATCCTCACGATCCAGTCGGGCATCCCGGTGGCGCGGATTGAACTGCTCGATGAGCTTCAGGTGCGGGCGTCAAACACCTATTCGAAGCTCTCGCTGCCGGAAATGCCGATGCTGTTCTTGGAATTTCACGGCACCGAGGCGAGCGTCGCCGAGCAGTCGCAGCGCTTCGGCGAGATCGCGCAGGAACTCGGCGGTGGTCCATTTGAGCAGGCGGTGCGGGCGGAGGACCGCTCGCGGCTCTGGCAGGCTCGCCACGATGCCTATTGGGCGCAATGCGGGCTGCGCCCCGGTACCTACGCACTGGCGACCGACGTCTGCGTTCCGATCTCGCGGCTCGCCGAATGTGTCACCGAGACGCAGCGCGATAGCGCCGAAAGCAATCTCGTTGCCCCGATCGTCGGCCATGTCGGCGACGGCAATTTCCACGTCGGGCTGATGGTGGACCTCGACGACAAACAGGAAGTCGCGCGCGTCCACGCTTTCCTCGAACGCCTGGTCGAGCGCGCGCTGGCGATGGACGGAACATGTACCGGCGAGCATGGCGTCGGCCAGGGCAAAATGAAGTATCTGCTGGCCGAGCACGGCGAACCGGCGCTTGCCGCCATGCGCGCGATCAAGCGCGCGCTCGATCCGCTCGACATTTTGAACCCCGGCAAGATCGTCAACCTCTAGATTAAGCGTGTCGTGCCGATGCTCATGCGGGCGGCGGGTCTCGCACAAGCGCCGCCGCCGGCGCGGCTCGATGGATGAGCCGGCGAGGGTTATGGCCCCTCGCAGTTTCGCGACCGGCGCGGTGTCGGCTTTCAGGGTTGAGCGGAAGTCCCCACACAGACCGCGTCGGGCGATCTCGACGCGAATGACCCTTATCGTCGCTTTACTCCGAGATTTCGGTGCAGTGCAGCAGATGCCGAGCGTAGTTAACTAAAACTCTATTCCAGCCCTTCGACAATACGCACGTCGCGTTCGGCGCCGTCGCCCAGGACTTTGACCGCGGCCTGATAGGCCGGGCTGTCATGCGCGGCGATGGCCTGTGAGACGTTGTCGAACACGCTGATCACCACACGCTGCTTAGTCCCGGCTTCGGACGCAGCGACGGCGGCACCACGCACGATATATTTTGCGCCGAAAGGCGCTAGCGCGACCTGTGCGAGCTTCGCATAAGCTGCGAGCTTGTCCGGATCTTTGATGGAGCGATAGGTGGTCACCCAGTAGCCTTTCGGCATTTGCATCCTCCCTTGTTCACGCGGCTTTTTGCACGTTAAGCGAGCGCGATGCCCGGCGGCTCGCTTGGCTGCTCGTCCGGCGTATAGTCGAGGGCCTGCTCGCCCCCTCAAAAAACCTGTCACCGTCATGGCACGGCCGCAACCACCATAACTTCAACGAGCATCCCAGGTCGCCAAAAATCGGTCGTGAGGCAAGCCCGCGCCGGAGGGTTTGCCGGATCGACCCACTCGTTCCAAACAGAATTGTGATCTTCGAACAGACGCATGTCAGCGATCCAGACCTGGGCGCATAGTAGCTGTGATTTGTCGGTTCCCGCGAGGTTGAGAAGCTCATCGACGCGTCGCAGCACTTGAGCAGTCTGGGTTTTGATATCGCCGACAATCGGGTTGGGGGTGATGCCGGCGAAATAGGCGACGTTGCCGTGAACGACTGCCTGGCTGATGATCGGCTGACCGCGATTCTC
>Ga0181536_10005163_pt1 | contig 13496 bp, 11 predicted proteins | sample PEATcosm2014_Bin_41_FD_121105 | JGI IMG/M metagenome (GOLD analysis project Ga0181536, IMG submission 121105) | Peatland microbial communities from MTU Mesocosm Facility, Houghton, MI, USA - PEATcosm2014_Bin17_60_metaG | ecosystem: Environmental > Terrestrial > Soil > Wetlands > Peat | place...
AAGAACGGGACGGCGAGTGTGCATCCGATGGGCGGGATCGAGATACGCGCGCTGCGGCGTTTGAAGCGCGAGCAAATCGAATCGCGGCATGTCTTCGTTACCGAGCGCCGCGCACCGATGACGGCGGCCGGGTTCCGCAAGATGCTTACGCGAACGGGGGACACGGGGAGGTTTCCGTTTCCGGTGCATCCGCACATGCTGCGGCACGCGTGCGGGTACAAGCTCGCCAATGACGGGCAGGACACGCGCGCGGTGCAGCACTACCTCGGGCACAAGAATATCCAGCACACGGTGCGCTACACGGAGCTGTCGCCGGAACGGTTCAAATCGTTTTGGGAGGATTGAGGGGATCAAGGGGTCGAGGTTGCGGCGGTGGTGTCGATCTGCGCCAGGCTCATTCCAATCGCACGCCGCCGCGCAGACGCACGCCGCCGCGCAAGCGGATGATGCGGCCGAAGGTATTGAGGTACGTTAAGGTCCAGTTTGATGCGGAAGCCGGGCCGGTGCCGGAGGAATTCGCGCCGACGATGTAGTAGGTGTACCAGGTGTTGGGCGTGAGGCCGGTGTCGTTGTAGGAAGTGCTCGTGATACCGCTCTGATAGAGGGTCGGCGTGCAACTCGCGCCGCTACAGCGATATATATTCGAGCTCGTCGCATTGGTGGCTGCCGTCCAGCTCACGGTGAGCGTGGTTGTAGTGACGCTGCTGAAACTTGGCCTTCCGGGGGGAGCGTTGGGCGGGAAGATGATTTTGGAGATGGTGTTGCTGCCCTCGTTCGCAACGTAGAGATTGCCGGAGGAATCGAAGGCGAGGGCCCTGGGGAGGGAGCCGACGGTCGCCCAGGTTGTGGTGACGCTACCGCTTGGGGTAACTTTCGAGATGGTGTCGCTTTCGTTGTTCGCCACATAGAGATTGCCGGAAGAATCGAAGGCGAGGACGACGGGGTAGCTACCGACGGTCGCCCAGGTCGTGGTGACGCTACCGCTCGGGGTGATCTTGGAGATCGTGCCGGGGTAGCTGCTGTCGACGTTCGCCGTGTAGAGATTGCCGGAGGTGTCGAAGGCGAGGGCGAAGGGGGCGTAGCTGACGGTCGCCCAGGTCGTGGTGACGCTACCGCTCGGGGTGATCTTGGAGATCGTGCCGTTATAACTGTTCGCCACGTAGAGGTTGCCGGAGGAATTGAAGGCGAGGGCGTCGGGGTCCTCGCCGACTGTCGCCCAGGTCTGCGTGACCGAATCGCCAGGTGTGATTTTGGAGATGTTGGCGCAGTCTTCGTTACCGTCATCGTTCGCCACGTAGAGATTGCCGGAGGAGTCGAAGGCGAGGGCATACGACGGGGCGCAGAGGCCACTGGCGAAGGTGCTTACGCTGCCGCTCGGGGTGACTTTGGAGATGGTGTAACTACCACTATTCGCGGTGTAGAGGTTGCCGGAGGAGTCGACGGCGAGGGCTTCGGGATTAGCGCCGACGGTCGCCCAGGTCGTGGTGACGCTGCCGCTCGGGGTGACTTTGGAGATAGTGCCGGAGACATTGTTATTCGCTGTATAGAGGTTGCCGGAGGAGTCGAAGGCGAGGGCGTAGGGGTTGGTGCCAACCGTCGCCCAGGTCAGGATGACAGTGTTAGCGTAGGCTAAAGTACCGAAAAGCAAGATGATCGGTAGTATAAGCAATACTGAGACGATGATCGTTTTTATTACATTGTGGCTATTACTAGGTGACATAAGCTATTAGGACTATTGACTAATTGCTAGGTATATGTCGTAAAACAGATATCGCGCGACCATGAAATAATGGCTCTGTCAAGACTTCGATTTTTCTTGGTGCATTTTTGATTTTGTATTTCATGCTTTTTTTATAAATCGAATTCCATCTCTGAGTCTTTTTCTTTTATCTTCTTGAATGCATCTTCTTCTATAGAGTGACCGGAAGTTTATGTCCGCTCTAGAGCGGAAGTTTATGTCCGGTCTAGACCGGACGTTTTTGTCCGGTCTGGATAGGACGAACCTTTCTCACCTTTCCTTTCGTCACGACCAGATTTAGCTCGTAAATGTTGGTCTTTCCCTGCCCTCGCTGCTGAATCACCAATAAGCCGGCGTCCTCCAAGGCTTGGATGTGGCGGCGGACGGTGCGCTCGTTGAGCCCCATATCCTCGGCGAGTTTCGCCTGGCCGGGAAAGCAAAAGTCGTTTTGCCATGCGTAGGCCAAGAGCATGGCGAAGGTCATTTTGTCGCCCGAGCTGAGGGTCTTCAATTTGAGAAGAAAGTTGGGGACTTGAGTGTAGCCCTCGCGGGTCGCCGCGTCGGCTCCCTTGAGGACGATGTTGCGCTCTTTGAGGATGTCGCCGATGTGCCGATCGGTTGAGAAGTCCATGCGCGAATTATAAGCCCTTGCCGGCCGTCAAGAGCGCCTTATCCCCTATTCCCTGCGTGGGCGACGATCGACCGGCTACCGACCGTTTTCGGCGTGCTGGTCGCCGTCCGGGCGATGATCGGTATTCCCTCCCCTACCGAGCAACGGCGCGAGCATCGTCTGCAATCCCCTGACGAGATAATTGGTCTCCTTGTCGCGCTCCAAGAGCGCGGCGATCTGCGTATCCTTCACTTCGATCTGGTGGCGGAAAAATTCGCCCTGCTCACGCAGGCCTGCGTTCTCCCGTTCGAGCAGCGCGACCATGCCCGACCTGTCGGGCTCGGGCGCACTCTGTCGCTCCGGAATTATCTCGGCGTCCTTGTCGCGGTCGGCCGCGCTCTGGCGCGGCGTGTCGGGCGTCGGCGATGGCTCGGCATCGTGGGCGACAGTGTGCGTCATTTCTTCCGATGTCGTGCTGTGTCGCACTTCGTCGGTCAGGCCGTGAAGTTGCGCGAGCTGTTTGATCGCGCGCTCGACCGAAACTGGATCGACGAAATAGGCGAGGCCGGTCGCCGTCTCCTCTTTGATGCAATCGAGGCGGCCGGCGGCACAATAGCGCTGGAGCGTCCTCACGTTGCGGGGGAGGCCTGCCTCGTCGAAGAGGCGCGACACCTCCTCTAGCGTCATGGGATACGCTGTCGCGGTCGGCCGCGCTGTGCCGGGCGCATCGTGTCGGGGTTCGTCGGGCATTGCCGACAGTGTAACATCGCCCGATACCGAATGGGCTTGTTGTCCCCATTGTCGCAGCCTCTCTTTCGGACCGCGCGAGTTAATCGGCGGATTCCGGCCGAGCTATTCGACGCTTGTTCCTATCTCTAAGAATCATCGCGCGATTGTGGTAACATTGAAACTCAATCACGAGTCGGGCCGTATCATGTCGCGCCTAAGCACATATTTCGGGCTATCCAATACGCAAGCAAGTCTTGATTTCGTAGACATCGATGTGTCGGTCGACACGCCGCTTTATGTCGATCCATACGCGATCCAAATTCGACACGACGAATGGTCTGATAAATGCGGAGATCACATCCGCTCTTATTTCGGACAGCTCCTTGATGTCTTAAGACGCGGCGAGGCGGCGCGAGCGGATCATCTGCTTAGCCATTTGCATGAGCCTAATGAGACATTCCTCGGTGTGTCGTCGGGCGCGCCGAGGGGACGTGGCGTCGGTGACCATAAGGCAACGATGTTGGCTGACGCTTTGATAAGGAGCAGGGCCTTCCAGAGCGGGCTCCTGACCGATATTTCGGAAGCGGAGCTTTTCATTCACGGTGTCGGCCGTGACACAATTTCTGATTTGACCACCAATGTGATTCGCGGACTGCTTGCCGAGTACACTGCTCAGCAATGTCTGTTGCACGGTATTCCGACACGACCCGTGCATAGCATAGGCCCCGCATGGAACTCCGAAGCAGGTGATTGGGAGTCTGTCCCGTTCCAGCTCCCGATATGCAACCGAAGGCCGGTGTTGCTAGTGCCGAAATTCAGCGTCAGGCATCAATTGAGCCTCGACAGTCAGGAATTTTGGAACCACCACATGATTGAGTTCCTGCGGCGTGAATACATGAATGCCGGCGGTGGCCTTGTGCGCACGTTTAGAGATGGACGGCCATATGTAACAAAGAAGGCAGTCAAGCAACGACATCCATTCGTCAAAGACGATTTGGCCGATTTTGTAAGAGCCCACCCCAGGGTGCTGAAGACATATAAAACCCTAAAAGGGGCGCAAGGGCCGATGGAGACTGAAGACCTCGATGCGAGCTTTAACGAGCGTGCATTTGCAACCGCGTTGAGGCAAGAAATTCCCAATATTCCGGAAGGTGGTGACGCAGCGTCGCGATACCATTCGTTTGCTCTTGGCGTTTGCACGTTCCTCTTTTACCCCGGACTTATTTGCCCAATCAAGGAATTTGAACTTCATCAGGGACGCAAACGGGTGGACATCAAGTTTACCAATTCAGCGGAACAGGGCTTTTTCTCCGCGATGATGAAGTCGCCACAAACTCGGGCACTCGGCGTTATGGTTGAATGTAAGAACTACTTGAAACAGCTCGACAATCCTGAACTGGATCAACTCTCCGGCCGATTCGGGCATCAGCGGGGATTTTTCGGAATGCTGCTTTGCCGCCGAATGGATGACAGACGTAGAATAATCGAACGATGTCGCGATGCGGCAAATGACGGGCGAGGGTACATGATTGTGCTGGAAGACCCGGACATAGATCGCTTGCTTCAAATGGTAGAGAGGGGCCAGCGCGTGGAAATTGATCGATTCCTTCATGGTCGTTTCAGCGAAATTACGCATTGACATATTGTTCCGCGGCGGGTAACTACTTAGGCGATAGCTGATCGCGATATTAATATTAAATATTGAGCCCGCTTGCGCGGGCTCAAAACATTTCCAGATGTTCGCACTTTCGCTCGTCCATGAGCGCGGCGAGTTGTTCAAGCTGTAGCGCCGTCACATTCTCGGTGAGAAAGGCGACGACGTTCTCGATGCCGCTTTCATGCGCCGTGAGCACCTGGAGCGGATCGCGGACAAGGAACAGATCGCCCTCGACGATGCGATGCGCGTTGAAGATCGCGATGCGGGGATCGAAGCCGTTGGGGAAGATCAGCGTGGGGCTTTCGTCCTTCACTGCACGCCCGCAATAGGCGAGCAACGTGCCGGCGCGATCATGGATCGGGATTGCGAACCGGCCGCGCATGATGCCCTTCGGCGCGAAGCCCGCCCCAAAGTGCGCCGCTGTCTCCGGCGACACGCCCAACGCCTGCACGGCCTCATGCGAGGCTTGCAGATAGTCGAGCGGCCTCAATCCCTTCTCTGTCATGGGCTGGGGGGAATTGTTACGGGAACCGTCGCCCTTCGTTGATGACGAACTCGCCCCGTCCTTACCGGCCAAGAACTCGGCCGCTTCGCGAAGCGAACAGTTGCGGACTTGCGCCGCCATCGTGATCGCGTCGCCGCCCTTGCCGCATGCGCCGAAGCAGTAATAGAGACCCTTGGTCGGCGTGACGACAAACGCTCGATCGCCGCCCGCTTTGCAGATGGGACAGGGGCCTCGTAGCTGCGGCCCGCTTTTCGTGAGCTTGATGCCGAGCATTTCGGCGGCTCGCTCGATGCTGACGCGCTGCTTCAATTCGCCAAAGTCGATCGCATGGGACATGGTGTCCTCCTCTCTTTGCCTGAGCAAATTGTACGTGGGGGACGGGGTCGCTCATGGGGTTATCCCCATCGCGCCGCGCCACGCGATCGGCGCGCTATTTTGTTATCGTATCGAGACGCCGATCCTCGTGCCCGACCCTGCGCCACGGCTCGCGGAACATCCGACCGTCCGGGGCCGGCGCGCGTGTAAACTGGCCGAGGTCCGACCGGCACGCAAAGCCGAACATTGTGCTGCGCCCATTCCGTGCGATAGACTCAACGGCCTTCATCATATTGCGCATGCGCTTCTCGTTCGTCGTCACGAACAGCACAGCGAGATTGTCGATGCCGAAATGGTTGTCGATGGTGCCCGACGCCACGATCTCGCGATAGGCTCTGATCTTCGGCTTGATGACGGCCTCGACGCTCTCGGTGCCCATGTCGGCCTCGAGTGCAAAGTAGCGCTCGCCGATGGCGAAGAGCGCGTCTGGCTCGATCCATCTCGGCGCGTCGGCGATCGGCGGCACGGCGACGTTGAGAGGGTTGGGGAACGTCTGGGTCCGGGCTGGCGACGCGCTGATGATCTCGACGTGATTGCGGAAGCGCGCTCCCGGCGTAGCGCGTGCGCCGACCTCGATGTCGAGCGCGATGTGCGAGGCCATGTGATCGTGCGCCAGGCGAAGGATGCGCGACGGCGCGGCGCTGTTGCCGCCGATGCGTGTCGCGCCGACCCAATCTTCCGCCGGTATGATCCCGCGCCATCGCAGCAAGTCTTCGGCGTCTTTGCCGAGGCGATACATCTCGTCGACGAAAAGGGAGTTCGCGAATCGGAGCTTCTCGCTCAATCGCTCCAGCCACTCGCCCTCCTCGTGGTAGAGGTCGGTGAGACGATTGCGCGTCTTGCTCTTGTAGCGACGATCAAAGGCGACGATCTGCTTGGTGGTGAGTTGGGCATGTCGACTCAACGGCTCGAAGATGCCGAAGATGTCGTTGTCGGTGATTGCGGTGCGCTTCCCGCGCGGCGTCGGCTCTGAGCGCGACCGATTCTTTCTGGGGGTTGAAGGCTCCATATCTGGATTGAAAGCGCGGAACGCGGACGCCGTAAACGTGCGTCCATGACGCCCAATGCGCAGACCTGCGACACAGTGCGACACCATGTTCACGCGATCATATTTTATCACGTGTCGCGGTCGGCCGGGGTCTGTCGCGGTCTGTCTGGGCGTGCCGCGGGTCGTTTGGGAAATGGCTTGGTGAGCTCGTCGATTCAATCAGGCATCGCGTTTAGCCGCCACTTCCAGGCTTTGTCCATTCGACCATCAATCCAGGCGGCGAGCTCTTCGATCTCTTGGATGGCGGAAAAGAGTTTTTCCCCGGTGATCTCGATTGTTGGACGAAAGAGGGAGTTCTCATTCCCGCCGAACGCTTCCCAGGTTTGCAACTCCGCTTCACTCGCGAAGAATGGCTTTGGATGTTTCCTCAAAGATTTGCGTTCGTGGGATACGCGGAACGATGTGAGGTCTTCACCATGCTGACCGCGATTCCTCGCAAGCACCACCTGCTCGATAATGTCGAACCTCGCGGGACAATCTGCCCAGTCCGTATCGAGGATATTTGCTAGTGCCGCTTTGTAGGCGGCGACGAAGCCGTGCTTGTTCGCAATCGCCTTCTCATCTTCAGTGAAGTGAAATCCGATCACCCTCTCTTGGAGTGTCTGGAAGTACAGCTTTAGCGTATCCGACAATAAGGACACGCAGGACAGACCCAGTACGTCGACCGCAGTCTCAGCGTCGCTCCACTGTTCCATGAATGCGGGTTCTGGGTCTTCGCTATATGGCGGATTGTCGAACGGATGTTGCCCTAGTGCTATCCTCTGTTGGATTTCGCGGAAAGGCCGTATGCCCTCGGTGTAGCAAAAACGAATGAAGGTCGTTCGTGCAGTAAGGAAATATTTGGCGTCCATGGCCCCAACGATTCCGAGCACAACCTGGGGAAAGAGATAGACCAGGAAATCGACTGCGTCATCATACTCCTCACCCCTTATCAGGATCGCGCTTCCCCCGATGTCTCGGCCGCTTCGTCGGGACTTTCGGGAACGACGCTGCGATGCTTTCCTCGACCTGCTTGCGCGGCATCATGTGGCGCGCGTGTGCGAAGGCGACGACCTGCGCCAGGCGCGCGCCTGGCGGTGGGGGAGCGAGCATGTCAATTACGCGCGCCTCCAACGGCGCGCCACCGCGCATGAGTTTGATCCAGGCTTGGTAGTTGTTCGTCTGGGTCAACGTCGCCGGATTGTTCATCCCGAGCTCGCCGACGAGACGCTTCGCGTCGTGCGCGCCGACGCGGAAGACGACAAGCGTCCCGGCATTGCCGAAAACGGCGTGTTGCAGACCCTCGGGAAGCTGGGCGATCTGCTGATTCGCTGCGACCAATGAGAGACGCCACTTGCGCGCTTCCGAGAGGATCGATGCGAAACTCTCGGTCGCGAAGTTTTGGAACTCGTCAACGTACAATGTGAAGTCCCGACGCTCGCCCTCCGGCATGTGCCGGCGCGCCTCGGCCGCTTGCGAGCAAGCGGTGATGAGAAGCGCGCCCAAGAGATGCGCCGGCTCGGTGCCGAGGTTGCCCTTGGACAGATTGACGATGAGGACTTTGCCCTTGTTCATCACCTCCGGAATTTTCAACGTCGAGGAATTCTGACACAGGATCGATCGGATGAACGGGTTGGCGAGAAACGCGCCAACCTTGTTTTGGATAGGCGCGATCGCTTCGTTGCGGAATCGGGAATCGTAGGCGGCGTATTCGGTCAGCCAAAAGGATCTCACAACGGGATCTTGGCAGCGGACTACCAGTCGGTGGCGATAGTCATCGTCGACCAACAAGCGGGGAAGCCCGAGCAATGTTTGATCGCGCGTGTCTAGCAACAAGCGAATCGAATGACCGAGGATATATTCGAGGCGAGCGCCCCACGTGTTCGCCCAAATGTTTTTGAATGCCGAGACGATGTTCGCGGCGGTGGTCGCACGCTCGGCTTCGGGAACATTCGAGAGGGGATTGTAAGCGAAGGTGTGCGTCGGATCGGACGGGTCGAGATAGATCACGTCCGCCCGGCGCTCCTTCGGAGCGAGGCTGGCGACATGCTGGCTGGCATCGCCGTGGGGGTCGAGAAAGCAGAAGCCCGCGCCGGCAGTGAGGTCGGCGTGCATGAGGTTCAGTAACAGTCCGGTCTTGCCGGTGCCGGTCATGCCGACGACGTAGACGTGCCGGCGGCGATCGGCTTGCAACAGAGGCACGCTCTCGCCTGTCGAGAGCGTGCCGAGAATCGTTTCGTGGTTCGTGAGCATGGGAGGGCCGCTGTGCCGTGCCGAGTGTTCGCGCCGTTGGTGCAAGCTTCGGTCGGTCAGAGAGGCCCGCCATTGCGCGCGTGATGAGCGCGAGCGAAGAGCTGCCTGCGGATATTGTAGCGCAAGGCTGGGGGGAACCGTCGGGAAGCGTGAGGAACGGTTGAACCGTCCGCGCCAGTTCGTCGTGACGCTCGTAAGAGCGCCCGACCCAATAGGTTTTCCCGCGGCGATGTCCGATAGGCGGAGCAAGTGGCTCGCTGATGTCCGATAGGCAGCAGAAAAGCTATTGGGTCGGGCGCGATAGCGCACGCGAACTGGCGCGGAGTCAGTCTCTTGTCGTCCCCGTATGGGGGAAACAGTTTCCCCCACCGTTTCCCCCTGCGCATATGCCACTTGATGTGGCATTGGCGGCGTCACGGGGGCGGTGGGGAAGCGTCGGCGCTGTCAGACTTTTGCTGCGCGGTGATCGCTGCGAGCCGTCTCTCCCAGGCTTCGATCGCGGCGCGCATCTCGTCGATGTAGGCGTGGCGATTGTAGACGGCGGCGACGCCGGAGACGGTGCCGGAAATGTGGTTGAGTAATTTCTCGGTGACGTGGATCGGCGTGCCGAGCGCGGCGAGGTCCGTCGCAAAGGTGCGGCGCAGATCGTGAAGCGTCCAGGGCGCAATCTTGCATCGCTTGTCGAGGGCGACCTTCGGGCGGTTCCATCCGCCGAATACGGTGACGGGTTGGCCTTTGCGTCGCTCCTTCGTCGCGGGGAATAGATACGCGCTGGTGCGAGGAATCGTCTTCAAAACAGCGGCGACCATGGGGCCGTAGGGAAAGGCATGTTCGCGGCCGTTCTTGGTGATCGATGAGGGGAGGGTGATGATGCGCTCCTTCTCATTGATCCACTCCCATTCAAGTGCGACGATCTCGCCCCGACGTTGCCCGGTGAGAATGAGCAACTCGACGATCTTGCCGTATGCGCCGACTTCGGCGCGCGCCTGTTTGAGAACCGCCCGCAATTCCTTGTCAGTCAAGACACGCGAACGGCTCGTTGCCTTCGATGGCGAAAAGAGCGCGGCGCACGGGTTGCTGTGGACATAGCGGCGCTTCAGCGCCCAGTTGAAAAACACCTTGATCGCCATGAACGCATGCCGCTGTTCCGAAGGCCGGTCGCTCAGCGGCTTCAATCTCCTTTCGATCTGCTCGCTCGTGATGTCGGCAAGCCTCGCTGTACCGAACGGAAAATGCGACGTCAGCAGGCGCTTGTATTCGCCGACTGTGCCGGGGCGATTTTTTTCGGTGCTGCGCTCAAGGAATTCCGCGACCGCCGCCAGATAGCCGGTCGTGTTCGGTCGAATCTTTCCGAGCGTCTTCTCCGCGAGCGCACGCTTTGCGGCAGCCCGCGCCTCGGCGAGCGAAAGGATCGGATAGCGGCCGATCGTATGCCGGCGACCACTCGCCAGAAGCACGATGAACGATTTCGTGCCCTTCGCGCTCACGCGGCAACCGAAATTCTTCAGGCCGCCATCCCACAGCGTGAGCGTGCCGGAAGCCGGCAACTCTGAGGTTCTGATGGCTAACTCTGTGAGTGTGCTTGGCACCGATTTGGCACCGGAAAGGGGCTTGCTAGGGCGAAATTCAGTGTTGCGCCATGTTGCATGCGAGCGCGATAAACGCAAGCGTGTTCATACAGTTGCGTGGCACAATGCGACGCTATGCGCAACCATGAAAAAGTGCCCTATTCAGACTACGAATCTGGGGGTCAGGGGTTCGAATCCCTTCGGGCGCGCCAGCTTTTCCGGGGACTTTGGGCGGCGTGTCCAAACACTTGTCGGTTCCCGGGTTTGCGAGCCGGTCTGAGTGGGCCTGTTGTCCCGTCGGTCGCGGCCGCGGTCGCCGCGCCATCGGCGCTCAGCTCTGAATCGGGCGCAGCACGGCCTCGAGCGCGTGCAGCCGCGCCAGGCCTTCGGCGTCGGTCTTCGCGAAAGGCTCCTCGCACAAAGTGACCAGCGCGGCGCCGTCCTCGAGGGTTTCGACTTCGACGTCGGCGGGACATTTCGCCCGCGCGGCGAGGTTCGGCGGCAGATAGGTGATCCAGCCGATCCAGGGTCGAAGCGGTCGCGGGTGCGGCGGAAAAATCGGATTGGGGGTATTGGGAAGATCGAGGATGTAGAAGGAAAACATCGCACACATTTCCGCCGGGTTCCAAACCTCGCGCGCAAACTTCATCAACGGCCTCAATTCGGAGGCGCGCCACGGCCGCCCGGTGGACGGGCGCGCGTTGGAGAGGCGCATCGATATGTCGTTTCGGTTGACCGATTCGGGCTTCCCAAATGCGCCAACGTGGCACCAGGTGTCGGCGTAGCTCGACTTGCGGAAATCATAGGGCGGAGGTCCCGCGTGGCCTCCCCAAATAAAGCTCCCGAGTTCCGGCCAAGGGCCGGGCGGGGCGTCATACCGGCCGACATTGTCGATCAACAGCTGCTTCGCCGCGGCTTCGCTGAGGGGAACGGGAACTGTCTCCTCCTCGGTTTTCGGCGACTTCAGCCAGCTTCGATAGATCGGGTCGAAGTCCGGCAGGCCGTTGACGAATCGGCAGAGCCGGCGCGCGTCGTCGGCTTGCGACGGATCGCGCGACTCCCACCAAAGGTTGAGTTTCAGGTCCGTCATCAAAGGCCTCCGCTCAGTTCGGATCGTAAACGACGAACAGGTTTCCAAACGGCAAGTCGGCTGCGATCTTCTTCAGTCCCCGATAGGTCTTCTCGGTTTGCGCGTGCCAGACGACGAGGCGGCCCGCGGCGAGCGCCGCTTCGGCCTGCGCCGCCATCTGAAATTTCGGGTTATTCTCCGGGTAGACCCAACTGTACAAGTTGTCGTTGGCGTCAAACAGGTGGTCGAGGTCCGCCTTGGCTTCGAGCAGGAACCCCGTCGGCGGATCGCAGCCGTCGAACCTGACGGCCCCGAGAACGATCGCCCAGCCGTAGGGCAGCTTGCTGACGTATTCCTGATAGGCGATGGAATTCGCCGATTTGGTCGTCTTCGGCTCTTCCGTCGGGTCGGGGCAGAGTTTCGGCTCACGATCGTCGCCGATCGGCGCGGCGGCCGGCCCGCCGTCCTTGCGACGCAAGTCGGCGACGGCGCGGTCGAGGGCGTCGGCCGTGGCGACCAAGGTCTGTCGCCGACCGGGACCGCTGACCACCCTCGCGACGGCTCGGCCGTCCCGATCGTAGATGACGCCGTCTGGCGCTGCGCCCCCGACGGCCAGGGTTCGCCACTGGCCGTCGATGAGGACCTTGAGGGTCACCGCGGTTGCGGTTTCGTCGTGCGCCCAGCGATAGGCGACGTCGGGACGGCCGGGGAGGCGGCCCTCCTCGACGATCCCGTTGTCGCTCGGCACGAAGATCGCGCCGAAAAGGATCGTCGCGGCGGATAGCCGAGCGGCCAACATCGCGAGCCCGCGCAGGGCGGTCGCGGACAAGTCTCCGGCGAGCAGCGAACTGACGCCGGCCGCCGGCAGGGCGGGAACGAAGGCGGGCGCCTCGCCGCCGCCAGACGGCGCGCCTGCCTCGGGGCCCGGGTCGGTCTTCGGCTCGTCCGCCCCCGGCGCCCCAGGCGTTGGCGCGAACCAACCGGGATTCGGCGGCGCGCCCGTTCTCGGGTGCTTCTCGTCCCAGTCGTCATCCGCTTTCAGAAGTCCGCAAGCGACGAGGTCGCGCGCGAGACGCCGTTTTTCCAACGCGTCAGGTCGGGAGCCCGCGGATGCCGGAGGGTCGGGAAATTGCAGCAGCAATGCGACAATCTGTGCGCGGACGATTTCACCGTTTCCCAACGCGGCTGCGACCGCGTCGACGCCCCTGCGCATGCGTGCGAAGTCGAGCGGGAAGTCATAGAGCTTGGAAAGTTCGCGGCTGAGATCGCGTTCGTCGCGCCTCGTCCACCCGCCCTTGGCGTCGCGCGCCAGCAGCGCAACGCCTCCGACCCGCAACCCGCCGGCGTCGCACTCAATTCGTCCGGGGCGGAGCCGGAAATAGCGCGCGAAGGAAATATCGTTCATCCGGCGCTCTCACGAATTTCTGAAATTCAGTAGAACATACGATGAACATTTTGGTAAGCCTCAGGCCGCCTATTTTTCGTGTCGGTCCGTCACGCCGGAGAGGAATCACCTCTCCAAGCTTGTTCACACGTCTCGGCCCCAGGGGCCACGGACGCGCTTAATCGGCCTCGACCCCGCGGTCAATTTCAGGCCAGATAAATCATAACGCAATCTCAATCACGTAGGTGTTCGCAGTTTTGTCCTGAGTGGCGCGCCAATTCCAACACCGTTGAAACTGTAGCCATCGACGAGGGATCGGTTCAACCGTGGCGCGGACTCCGCGCTTCACTCGTGCGGGGCGAATATAGGGTGTATACATCCCATTGTCGCGCGAAAGACAATCCGCTTCAACGCTCGGGCGCTGCGGAACCCCGACGATCAGGACGCCAGCCGGCCCCCCGCTCGGCGCAGAAGACGGCGGGCGACCGGAAGGGCGGCCGTCGCCGTCGCTCATCCCTCCAGCAATCAGATTCATCAGTTCGCGGTGGGGCGACCCCGCGCGCCGACAGGTCCGATAAGCC
>Ga0181536_10005168_pt1 | contig 13489 bp, 18 predicted proteins | sample PEATcosm2014_Bin_41_FD_121105 | JGI IMG/M metagenome (GOLD analysis project Ga0181536, IMG submission 121105) | Peatland microbial communities from MTU Mesocosm Facility, Houghton, MI, USA - PEATcosm2014_Bin17_60_metaG | ecosystem: Environmental > Terrestrial > Soil > Wetlands > Peat | place...
ATAATTTCGACCTTCCCGCCGCGATCCGCACCGTAAGCAAAACCCCGGCCGAAGTGGTCGGCCTGACTGACCGCGGCGAGATCGCGGTCGGTAAACGCGCCGATTTCATTCGCGTACACCAGGTGGATGAAGCCACCGCGGTGCGCGGCGTCTGGAGCGGAGGCTATCGGGTCGCATGAATGCGCCGCTAAGCGTACCACCAGCTAGCGAGCGGGAGCTGATTGGCACTGGCAGGTTCGTGCTTGTGGTCGGACCGAGCGGCGCCGGCAAGGACACCGTGATCGCCGGGGCGAAGGCGGCTTGTGGTAGGGATCCTACCATTATTTTCCCACGTCGGGTCGTCACCAGGCCAACTACCGACGCCGAGGATCACGACAGCCTGAGTGAGTCAGGCTTCGATTACGCGGTGAACAACAGCGTATTTGCCTTCTGGTGGCAGGCACATGGGCTCAAATACGGAATTCCGCAATCCGCCGATAACGACATTCGTGCTGGCCGCACGGTCGTCTGCAACGTATCGCGAGGAATCGTTGCCGAGGTGCGGGCACGTTACGCCCGCGTGGATGCCGTCCTGGTGACCGCACCGCCAGATATCATATCTGCACGGTTGACCGGCCGATCCCGGCAAACGGATGGTCCGTTAGCGCAGCGGATCGAACGAAATGCCTCGTTCAAAGACTTCCGTCCTGATTGCGTGATTGAAAATATCGGCACGGCCGATGCGGCTGTGAAGACACTGCTTGATATGATCTACGCAAAGGCGCCTCTGCCGGCTGTCTATCAAGAATAGCCGAGCGATAACCAACAGGATTAGCGACGCTGGTAAAGAAATTCGAACCAGCGGACCTTTTTTTTGACGGCATCGCGGACGATTTTGGCATAATCGTCAATGCGACGTGTCGCCGGCAACCCCAAATACGACCTGACAGAAAAATAATTCGCACATAACGAAGTTTAACTAGCGGGCAACCGGGTAGGTTGATTGTGACAATCGCCCCGTCATAAACTTAATCCTATGGCGAAATTGAGATCCCAACTGCGATCTTTGTCCCGGCGCAAGGTGCCGCTTACGAGCGAGGAATTTGCTTCCTTGAAAGAGGTAGGCAACAGACCGATACAACGCACTATCTCGGATGAACATCGAGATCGCCTCATTGCGGCTGGATACATCCGGGAAGTGGTGCGCCATTCTGGTAGCGTTAGCGCCCTGGCGCTGACCGGCGCGGGGTTAAGGCGGTTAGAGTCCGGCAAATAGACAGCTTCTCTGATTGAAAAAAGCTACGGTGGCGTGTGTGACGGCTTGTAATTGCGCAGTAGCAGCCCTTCGCATAAGATTTTGCGACGATCAACTGTTACTATTTCAATTGGTTTCTAGACCCCTCTTCCAATTCTTCGATCTGCCTCAAGATGACGTGCCGCTGTGGCTCATCGGACGTTTGCGCTAATTGCAGCCGAAGCCGGCGCAATTTTTCAGCTTGGCTGGAATGCTCACTCGTTGACTCCGTCGAGCGCATCGTTGCCTCCGCTGTGCATCAGAGCCGGGTACTCTGTGGTGAGGCAGCCTTGAACGCCGCCGTGGCTGCCTCGCGTATGGTCTCGTAGCCTCGATCAGCTGAGTGCGGCGGCCCGCCGATCATGTTCGACAAGTTCGTGCACCTTATTTGCACGCAAATACTGTGGGAATGTTCTCCCGCTTGGCGATTTCTTTGGCGGAATGAAGAGCGGCGGTGAACGAAAGGTCACTCATGGCCATTGACGTGCCGTGAGGCACTGTAATGGTTACGCTCAGAGAATCTCTCTTTTGTTCGCTCTTCTCACCATACGTGACTAGCACATAATTTTGCCCCGAGGGAATCTCGGTTGGTGACGAGATGTGTCTAATGTTTGCCATTGTCCTAAACTCCTCATATCGACCGTCGTTAAAAAATAACCAAGACCGAGGAGACCGCATTGACGCGTATCAATGCAAAGCCGACGGGAATAAAAATATCATAATGCTGAAAACGCCGAATGTTCGCGCCCGCTGAATTCCATTTGTGACAATTGGATGAACGATGGATGTCACTAATGAACCGCCGGAACATCCACTGCCGCTTACATTTACAAACGGCGCTCATATCGATGAAAGGGCGAGACGCAAATTTGCCGCGAAAGAGAAAAGTTACGTTGAATCGAAAAGCTGACTGAGGCGCTCATGGGCCACCGCCGTTCTTTACGAAGGCAACAGCTATTAATGAGATTGTCTGGCACTAACCCGGCCTTATACCGGTAGGATGATCTGGAGCACGGGATATCATGCTAGCCGCCGAACACGAAGCAGCTGAAATTCTGCGCCATATGCGTTTGAAAGCTTATGCGATGCGGCATGTTGGTCGCTACAGCCTCCGCTGGATCTTCAACCAACTTGGGATTTGGCGCACATTGGATGAAAACAATGCGGCGCTTCCAACTGGGAGAGACAGTGGTTTAAGGGCGTGACTGCACCCGACGGGCACTAGGACGCACGGCTAAGGCGCAAATAAGCCCGCATATTATGGGTGCCACCGCCATGGGAATCTCGTTTAGTGACGAGATGTGTTGAACGTTCGCCATTGTTTCAACCTCCTCGCATCGTCCAATATTATAAATAGCGAGTAGAGGCGACACCGCATTGAGATGCGTCATGAATAACGCTGATGCATAATGACTATAGCCGCGTCGAAAAACGCTGGTCGGTGCCGAACGCTATTTGCGACAGTTGGATGAATGATCCGGCTTATTAATGAAATCGTCCGAAGATCCATTACTGTCAAAATAATCAGCAATAAGTACCAGGCCAATGACTACGTAGAACACAAACAACATCAACATATTTCTGCCGCGTATGTTTTGGTTAGGCCGGTTTAATAAGCGACATTCGCGCGCATGGTATAATATAAGCGGCAAAGTGATGGCGCGACCCGGAAAAGCAGCCCCAGCCATGTTCCACTGGCCGGGGTTGTAAGGGGGCAAAGGGTCCAGGAGGGGAGCCTGGAATGTTGAAGATGAGAAGATGATCGTAACAATGCGATGACCGTTTTCCGAAATCAGTTTGGCTGTTGGTTGCCGCAACCACTCCGTAATTTTAAGATTATATGGGCAACTTCGCTCCAGACCTTTTATCCCTCAAGGTTACCGCTTTTACCGAGGGAATTTGCCTTAGATCTGGCATTCTACCTTATAGCCGCAATTTCGAGATCTGGCGTAGTGAGCGCTACGAATTTTATAGTGGCGATCGGGACGCAGTTGATGTTGGGTGGCAAGAAGCATTATGGAGGCTCAAGGCTATGGCGAGCGCTTTTCCCACTTTTTCTGCGCCACCCGGATTCCTTGGAGTCGGGCATCGTGAGCATGGTACGGCGATATCGATTGCAGGCATCCCGCTCGATATCGGCACGACTAACCGCAGCGGAGCCCGCTTCGGACCGCAGGCCATCCGCCAGGCGAGCAGAATGTTGGTCGACGGTGCGCATCCGACGGCGTGGATCGACGTTGCGGAATTAATGCTGTCGGATATCGGTGATTTTCATATCGCACTCGGCGATATTCCTGCGAGCCTCAAGGTTATCGAGGAGCAGGCCGCTGCCGTCGACCACCTCGTGGCGCTTGGAGGGGAGCACAGCATCACGCTAGCCTTGCTGCGGGCGGTGGCGCGGCGCAAGGGCCCGCTGGCGCTCGTTCATTTCGACGCCCATGTCGATACTTGGCCGGACAGTTTTGGTCAGCCATATGGACATGGTTCGGTATTTTATCACGCTATCGAGGAACACCTTGTCGACCCCCACCGAATGATTCAGATTGGAATCCGCTCGCCGGTTCAACGCGACATTTTTGATTGGACAGTCGCACAAGGGGTTACCATTGTCGCCGCCCACGAGGTGCATGAGTTCGGCCCGAAGATGATCGCCGAGCGTATTCGCTCGATCGTCGGCGGGGCCCTTTGCTATCTCAGCTTTGACATCGATGCGCTCGACCCAGCTTTTGCGCCTGGTACCGGCACGCCCGAGATCGGTGGGTTGGCATCGTGGCAGGCGCAATCGATCCTACGCCGCCTGGCGGATCTGCGTTTCGTCGGGATGGATGTGGTCGAGGTCGCTCCGGCATATGATGTGGCCGAGATTACTTCGCTCGCAGCGGCCACGATGGTCTACGAATATCTGGTGCTCGCCGCGTTGTCACGCGATCGCAGTGCCGACACGAGTAAATTGACGCCTGGCACCGATTGAACGCGAGCGAGCCATTAGCACATGTTCCCTCTGCCAACCAGCATGTTCCTGACCAAGGGCATCGGCGTCCATCGCCATCAACTGACCTCGTTCGAACTCGCTTTGCGCGATGCCGATATCGAACAGCAGAACCTCGTCTCGATCTCGTCGATTTTGCCGCCACATTGCAAGCTGATCCCTCGCGAGGAGGGTATTACGACATTGCGGCCAGGTGAGATCACCTTCTCGGTCCTTGCTCGCACCGAGACAAACGAACCTGGCCGCCACATTCATGCCAGCATCGGGCTGGCGCGGCCTGCCGATCCCGAAATGTACGGCTATATCGCCGAGCATCACGGTTACGGTATGACAGCTGATCAAAGCGGGGAATATACCGAAGACCTCGCCGTCACGATGCTGGCGTCGACGCTCGGGATCGAATTCGACCCTAGCGCCGCATGGAACGAACGAAAGAAGCTATATGAAAATAGCCAACTCATTATCGAAAGCCTATCGATAACGGCTGCCGCCCAGGGCGATGAAACCGGATTGTGGACCTGCGCCGTTGCGGCCGCCGTGTTCCGATTCTGATGTGGTGCGGCTGAACCGTCACGTTTGGGGCGAAGGCACAAGGCTTGGCGTTTTGCGGCGCTTGTAGTACCGCATGAAACGCAAGTCCGGACGTGGTAGTGACAGAGTCCGCCAAAAACGGCGTGTGACCGAATGATTCCAGTCACAAGTACCGAAATCTTCGCCCGACAAAGTTATCGGCACAGATAGGTACAGAATCCGGGTGGCCTATGAGCGAAGTAGTAGCACCTCACCCGCATCGCACCACGGTCAGGGCTCTTTTGCTCGGAGATCGGATCGATACCGTTGGTCTGGAACGGAACGATGCGCTTTCAAGAGTGCCGTTGGCATTCCGCATCGGAGATAATGGGGTTGTTGCATTATTCCGTTATGGAGTTGCGGTCCTTGTTGGCATGTCGCCTCTGGAGGAGGATGAACTTGTGCGTCGATTGAACGGACGCATCGTCGGTGCGATGAAACGACCCGAAGAAGAAATCACTCAAATTGAGGTTTCGCCAGACAAGGACGACCAAATAACACCAACGGGGATTATTGTCGTAAAAGCACTGACGACCGAACACACGTTGCTGATTGCTGATGCTCTTGCGACAAGCGTTATCTTAGCGCATGACGAAAGGAACGTATCTAAGGTCTTTGACGTTATCGAGCCTCTTGCACGGGAACTGGCGGAACATGGCCGCACACCCGGCGGTCGTCGCGCAATTTTAAAGCACATCGGAAATGCATTGCTCGTCCAACATCGTGTTTCTGGTCTTGTGGCTGTGGCGGAAAAGCCTGACGTTCTTTGGGAACGGCCGGATCTTGAGAGATTTTACGCTAAACTTGAAGATGAGTACGAATTAAAGGAACGCGCCGACCTATTGACTCGAAAACTTACCGTAATCACGGACACAGCAAAGGCGCTGGCCGACATAATTGATACGGAACGTTCGGTGCGGCTCGAGCAAATAATCGTCGTCCTGATTGCGTTGGAAATTGTCATCGCCGGATATCAGATATTTATGCACTAGTTGCATGTGCCTTACACATTGTGAAAGAGCTAAGGCTTAACACTTTGCGATGCGAGACTGAACGTTTAAATGTGGATGAGCGATAATAATTGGTGTAAACCGCAAAATATCTGCTGTATCTGTTATTTGAGATTTCATTCCAGTGCTGTAAACGGGAGCGCCCTCTAACGAAAGTGTGGCTACTCATATGACAATATCCGCTCATACGCGAACGGCATTTGATTTCGATTTACAAGATCTCATGCGGATGGTTGCGGAGATGGGTGGGCTTGCAGAGCAACAAGTCGTGCAAGCAATAGATGCCCTCGCGCAAAGAAATTCAGAACTCGCGCAAAAGGTTATCAGCCGCGACATCGCTCTCGATGCATTTCAAGCCAAGATTGAAGAGAAGGGCATTAATATCATCGCTCAGCGTCAGCCTCTTGCGATCGATCTACGCGAAACGATTTCTGCGCTACATATCTGCTCTGACCTCGAACGCATCGGCGACCTGGCAAAGAACATCAGCAAGCGTACAATTGCAATTGGAAGTGAAATGCTTCCAATGTCACTCATTTCGGGCATTGAACATATGACGCGATTGGTAATGGGGCAGTTCAAGACCGCCCTTGATAGTTATGCCGAACGAGATATTAGCAAAGCGCTCGAGGTAAGGAGCGGAGATTTACAAATTGATGCGCTCAACAATGCTCTCTTTTACCAAACAATAGTCTGCATGGGTGAGGACCCGCACTATATGATCGCCTGCACTCAAATTTTGTTTTGCATCAAGAACCTTGAAAGGATCGGCGACCACGCCACCAATATAGCCGAGACGGTTCATTACATTATCTCCGGTCACGTACCGGCCAGCGAGCGCCCGAAGGGCAATACAACAAGCTTTGCTGCGCTGCAGGTATGATGCCATGATTCTGCGAGCTCACGATCATCAAAGCGTAATGCTTGTAAACTCTTGTTTGGATTACATTTTTATTTCACAAGGCGCAGAGGCGGCACGTTTTCAATATACGGCCACTGAATGTAATTAGGTCATTATTGCTCAAATTGGTTGCCAACTGACGACGCCAGCGGCTGCACAACGGCGTCGCGGGGGTGTGGCAACGTCCAAAATACCTTAGCGCTATCGAAACGGGAATGCGCCTTGCGCGCTCCATCAAGCAAATGCCGAATTTGCGCCTGCTGGTTTCCTATAATAAGACCCGCAGCAAAAGCACGCTGGCGATTTTGCTCTGTGGTCAAACCACGCCCTGGCCTAGCGATGATATCCGCGAATAGCGCCTTGCGCGTCACGATGTCGTTGACCCCGCCAAGGCAATTCTGCAATCGCATCAGAGATGACAGTATATCATCGCATCGTTTCGCCGCCTTCTTGCCCGGAAACACAATGGAAAGGAACTCCATCGCATACCGAGCTTTTTTGACTTGAATCCGCAGTCTGTGCAGTTGTTCCGGACCAAGGTCGCCGATCTTCGCGCCCCGTCGTCTGATCTTTTTGCGACGCCGCGAAAGCTGCTCTGCAGCACGAATCTCGATCGGCATTTCACGGCGTGCCCGCATCAATGGACTTTCCGATATGCTCCAAGGCCCGGCCTCGACCCATTCCGCGGTATCGAGAATGAGCGTGCGAAATCGAGCCGACTGCACTGCCTCCTCCGCCCGCCGATAGTTCTTGAGGCGCTTGCGCGCGAACATCTTGCCTAAACTGATAAGCCCCGGCTCGTTTGCATATTGTTTTCGCAGCGGCTTGAGAACTTCGATAATAAGCGTATCAAGGTCACGCGCGGGGCCAAGTTCCTGCGCGAGCCATCTCAATTCGGTCTTGATCGTGATTATGCGATCGTCGCTCACGACATCTGAAAAGAGTGAAATGGCGGCGCGCAGCCGGCGCAGTGCGACGCGCATCTGATGCACCGCCTCTGCATCACGACTTTTAACCGCGGGCTCATTAGCGACCAACTGGCGCAAACAAGCGCGGCCAATCAACGTGAAAGCGCGGCCTGTGGTCATTCCCGCGCTTAGCTCTGGATTGCAAGCCTTTTCGGCACCAACCGGTGTCTTCTCAATCAAATCATAGCCGCGCTCGGATTTGCTTTTGACGTCGAGCTGAGCGGGCACGACGTTATTTATGGCCCGAGCGATCTTGAAAAGATCGGCGGTGCTGCCGTGCTTAAGCTCAAGTTCGATCTCGGAGACTGAGTATGACGAGTCCGTCGCGACAATCTGCCCTTCGTCGACCGCTAAAACGATATCAGTTTCATTTCCGTTCAGACGATAGGCTGTTCGCTCGATCCGGGTCTCGAAGACCGGTTTCAATGCGTTACGAACGTCGTCGGTAAAAATCGCGCCGAGGGCAACATCTGTCACGCGGGCAAGGTCGGGTCGATCACCTTCGATGGCCTGCTCCCACTCCGAACGCTCGAACCAATCGGAGCCTCGATCAGCAGTTTTGATAGTCTGAATGTGTTTGTCGCCGATATGACGCACCCGCAAAGTCAACCCGTGATCGCGCAGAACGCGCTCCTCAGAATCAAAATAAACAGAATTCAGCGTTTCGTGGATAGGATCGTGAAGAGCGCTCGCAAAATACGGGTGATTGCGCAGCACGCCAATGTCTTCGGGAGTGACCCGCAGCTTCAATTCGATTTCTTTTAGCTTATTTTCCATGGTGCATCATAGCACCTGCCGGCGCGACCGAATACATCGCAAATGCAAGCACCAAGACCTCCGGCGCTCGCGATTTGTAGCTGAGATAGTACCTTGACACACTGATTGCGAAAGGGACTTGCAAATGACCCGATCGCCGATTCAAGGCACTGAGAAAGCAAATAAACTCAGTCGAATTTGATTGTGACAGAGCCATGCCAACGATTACAAAAATCCAAGCTATCGAAATGTATGCGAGATTTTGGACTGCCCGTTACGGAAGTACCGCCAGCAGTTCTGCAAGAAAAATGGCTAAATCCCTTGAATCGAAAGGCGACCACGAAGGCCTCAAGGTGTGGAACGAAGTGGCCGATGTGATTGAGCGTCAATAGCAGGATAAACGCCATGTATCGCGTCAGGAAACTGTCACAACCGCGTCATAGCCCCTATCTTGAATGAGAGGCCCAGGGCGACCCCCTCCCCGGAGTCTCTTGGACCCTACCTGCAACCCTGGTCACCACCCCGGCTGACCAGGGTTTTCTTTTGGCCGCCTCAGTGGCCCTCTTTAATTTCAAGTCAAAACGTTCGATATCGCCAATTGGCACATTCGGACGTGCCAATCGGCACAATTGTTGCCCCCGTCAGAAGGATGACGCCGCTCTCTGGAGTAGAAATGAGACGTCGCCTTTTACAAATCCACAAGCCACGATTCAATCCTCATTCCAGAAAACTAAATCCGCAACGCCCCTTATCGTCAGCACATTTCACTTGTACACAGGCGTCATGTTTTAATTACTAATTTTTACGGCATCATAATTCTTTCAACCGCTCGTCATTTGCCATCGCTAAAGCTTGCCTCACCAAATCACTAAATCAAGAACGTTTGTTGCTTTTTTCCTGTGTGCAACCTGTCGGGAAGGAGGCCATCATGGACGAATTCGCCGATCTCTTTAGCAGCGAACTTGCAACCCGTGTCTATCTTATTGTGTCGCTCCTGTTTGTGCTCCTCTACGTGGCAGGCTTCCTTTTGTTGCGAGGATTGGCATTTCCCCGCAATCGGCGACCGATAATTTCACAGCATGTCGTTCCCGGATTTGGTGCTGCGCTTGTCGCTGGTGCAATAGGGTTCGGATTGCTCTCGGCGATCATCGGAAAAACGCCTCTCCCAAGAGTGCAATCAGCGGTCACGATCTCGCCGGAGGAACTCCAGCGGCAGATCGATATGAACACTCTTCCGATACTTCGCGTGGACAACCCAATTTAAGCCGCAGACGACATCTCGCCATCTTTATGAAGGCCTCGAACCATCCCCCGAATTCTCTGGAGGCATCGATGCGTCGCGACTTCAGTAGATATATCTCCACCGATGAAGATAGGTTGACCTTTCGCAATTGGGTGCGTGGCTTTGCGATTTTCTACGGGTTGGTGGGGCTCTTTGTCGTCGGTTTCGTGGCAGTTCGAAACTATCAAACTGACATGTCGCGCAACGCAGCGGCAGCGACTCCGGCTGCAAAGATGATCGCCATCAACAATAGTCGCGCTCACTAACCGCCGCACGCGAGGTGCGTGGTAGCTCGGCACCGCCATCCGCTGGCGGCGAGAACGCGATAACCCAGCTCGATTTGCTAAGTTCGAGCGCCACGCAACACATATCATTGACAGCTATATCGTTCGTCATGACCGGAGCTCCTTGCTTGATCACTAGGGTGATCGCCAAGGAGGGCACGATTCGGTGCCTCTCCGCTCCATAGGATCTACTTCGACAAGAACCTGACGAACCACTCACCCGATCCGTCTGACCCATTCGTGACCGAGCGCGTAATCACCATGATGCTCGCAGAGGAATATTAACTTGCTCATAAATTGAAGTTCACTTTTCGATCGGTCCCCCAGTTCTTTCCCATTGGAGAAATGGCCTAGTCCAGTTTGGCCATTATAGGTAGAATTCGCCGCGGACAATCAGAACGCGCCTCGTGGCGGCATGGCAGCGCGCGCCGCAGTACGGGTTTATCTTTATCAGACGAGCCTATACAGGTGACCCGATGTTCAATCCCTCGCAGATCATTATCGACGCATTCGTCGGCGAGCTTAAGCTCATGTATGAGCGGACCTATGGAATGCTCGAGCCAAGCTATCCAGACATCATCGGCTTTGTCGCGCGGCTCGCGCTCGAGAATATTGCGGCCAGCGACGCGGCGTACCATGACGTTGATCATACCATCTTGGTCACACTGGTCGGACAGGAGATACTGCACGGCCGACACGTTAGTATCGGCGGCGTCACCCCATCCCATTGGCTGCATTTTATCATCTCGCTTTTGTGCCACGACATCGGCTACGTTCGCGGAATTTGCCGGGGCGACAGCGATGGCCGTTATGTCACCAACTTGGCTGGCGATACGGTAAGCGTGCCGGAGGGCTCGACCGATGCTGCACTGACGCCATATCACGTCGCTCGATCCAAGCTATTCGTGCGTGAGCGCTTCGGTAAGGTAGGACTTACCCAGCTCAACAGCCGCGAGATCGAGGAAAATATCGAGCATACCCACTTTCCGGTTCCCAAGGATGAGCAGCACGCATCTACGGACGATTTTCCCGGGCTCCTGCGCGCAGCGGATTTGATCGGCCAACTCGCAGACATCGACTATTTGCGCAAGACGTCCGCCTTGTTTGCCGAGTTCCGCGAGACAGGAATGAGCGATGTGCTCAAATACAACAGTGCCGCCGATCTGCGGGCGAATTATCCGCATTTCTTCTGGCAGGTGGTGCGACCCTATATCAAAGATGCTTTACGCTACCTTCGAGTAACCCGAGAAGGAAAACTGTGGATCGCCAACCTCTATGCGAACGTGTTTTCGATGGAGCATAGAGGAGAGATCATCTAATTTTGGATGACTCCCGAACTGGGGCTGTTCAGCACCGCGGAAGCCGCGGTTTCGACCATTCCACACACATGAAAGGGCCGATCCCCTGTGTCCAAGCGTTTTGGACTGCTGTTGCCCTGTGTCGCAATCACGATCGCTGTCGTCTAGATTTTGTGTCGCCTGAATTCCGCTAGTGGCGGTCGGCACAGACAAGGGCTAGATAAGGGCCAAGAGAGTTCATTCAGTTTCGGGCGATCGCCGCGGTGACGCGGTAGGCTCTTCACTCTCCACAAGGCGGCGATGCAAGAGACGCCGACGAGCCGAAAGAGCGGGAGTAACGCCCCGCATCGCCCGATCTTTTTTCGCTGGGATTAAGACGGGGTAACGTTATGTGCGGCCGTTTCACCCAGCACTACAACTGGCGCTCACTTGGGCGCCAGATCAAAAATCGATGGCTGCCTTTGCTACTTTCGACTCCGTTAAAATACAGGCGGGGGATAAAGCCAAATATTCAGCACCACTGTGACCCATGTCACAGCCATTGGCTCATTACCTTGCTATTTTTACCTTGAAAATTCACCCCCGAATCGGGAGGCCGCGATGTTCAACCGATCGTACTTTATCGTCGCCTTCACTGTAATTTTCATCCTCGGACTCGACCTCGCCCTGAGCGTGCATGATTTGAAAGCCGCCAGCAGCCACGTTTTCCAGATTCACCGAAGCTATCCGGGTGCGATGGACAGTCAGACCATTTGCCCGGATTCGGCAAAAATATGGTGTCATAATGCTGGCGGGTTGCCCGAATAATCAGACGTGGGCGCAGGCTGGGGCTCTTCAAAGATAACGTTGGTGCCGCGCTTTACCGTCTTGATGGGTCGAGCAATTTGTGTGTGCCCGTTTTGGGTCATTCGCCACCCAGAGACTGAGTGCGCTTTGTCGCCATTGTCCATTGTTGCTCAATAGCGACCAAAAGCGCAAAGGGAAAGGCCGCCTCGCGGTGGCCCCTCCGAAATCGGATTAGGTGTCTTGATCAGGCGCAACCTCATCACAGACGCGGCCGCGCCTCATTAATGGCCGGTCCCGTTGCGCCGCTGCCCTTCCAGCCTTCGCCCTTTTCCTCCTCCCCACCAAAACAGCTTGGCTGATGCTCCTCCGCTTCCATTACTGGAGGAATCTCTGGATGCGCTGCCTTATAGCCGCCAGCGTTTTCCATATAGAAGAGTCCATGGGGCGCTATATTTGCTTTCGCCATTTCATCATCCGTACGTCTATTTGGACCGTTCGAACGTAACGATGCTGCGCGTAATCCCCTTATCCGACCAATTCGGCATCACGCGCCAGGGTGTCAACACGACCAATCGCTCACCGCTGAGCGTAAAATTCCGGACTTGCTTGGTGCCGACCCACTCAGGATTCCAGGCCACCTCCACATTAGTTGTCCACGTATTACCTTCAACGCTGTAGGTGCCGGAATAGGCAACCAGCGTGTTCAATAGTTCCGCCCGTTCCTGCTCGGTCTTGGCGGGCTTACGTGCCTCTCCTGTCAGTACAAAGAACACGCGCCCTTCCGGGGTGAACGTGACATAGCCGGTCGGATGATCTCCCATTACCGGCCCTTTCTGGCCGGTCGCCTGAACCTCGACTTCGTACGAAACAAGCTTCCAGCTACCGACGATCTTGTCATTATCGGCCGCGAAGCTCGACTGTACCATCGTGACGGTGCTGACTGCGATTGCGCCGACTATGAATGCTCTTACCAATTTGGGGTTCATTATTTCCTCCCGTCAGATGAGTGCGCAGCGAAAGTGCCAACGAAATTTCAATAGCTTTTTAAGAGATCACGTAAATCGCTTTATGCAATGATGGAGATCAATAGGTCAGCGATATTGATGGAATTGTACTAACCGGGAAATCGCTCGCGCCTACTTGTTCGTTTAGGGTCAATCGCTGCCGAGCCGTTCAGCCTCGGCGCCAACCTTTGTCAGCTGTTGTCCAATAGCGGACAAATTGTTGCGGTGCCTCGATTGTCCGCTATGTGCCATGTATGGACGGCGCCTGCGGTGCAAGGGAAAAATCGGGCATTTCAGCGAAGCGTTCGGGTGCAGCCATGTATTCGGCCTTTGAATGCAGCCGTTGTGGCTGCTGGCCCTGATGTAAT
>Ga0181536_10005171_pt1 | contig 13489 bp, 12 predicted proteins | sample PEATcosm2014_Bin_41_FD_121105 | JGI IMG/M metagenome (GOLD analysis project Ga0181536, IMG submission 121105) | Peatland microbial communities from MTU Mesocosm Facility, Houghton, MI, USA - PEATcosm2014_Bin17_60_metaG | ecosystem: Environmental > Terrestrial > Soil > Wetlands > Peat | place...
AGGCCCGAGCCTTCGACGGCCACTGCATCAACTGCTCGAGGTGCGCAGCAATCCTCGCGTACGTGGTTGCGATGAAGCAGGAGGAACAGGGGCTCCGGGGGTTCGGAGAAGTAGACCTGCTTCGCTTCCGCTTCCATCTTGCGCAACTGGGCCGGCGTCACTGCCTTGCGGCGGAGGGCCTCGGTCGCACTGATCTTGAGGCGCCCATGCATACGGCAGGATCGAGCGTGCGGAGGAGGGGTCCCCATCCGGTAAGCCGCTACCTGCCAGCGCCAGTTTCGAAGCCGCGCCAGCGCGCGCAGCCCCCGACCTGGCACCGTGCCGGCGAGAGGCGGGCGCGGGCGGCGACCGCGCGTTCGTCGCGTGGCCGCGCGGCGGGACACTGAACGCGGAGAAGACGGTGCAGCATTCTCGAAGCCGCGGCAGCGCGCACACCGCAATTGCGCCGGGCGGCGAGACGTAAGCCCAGTCTGGCGGGGGTGCTGCGATCGCCTGGCCGCTCGCGCGCGTGACGCCGGCTGCGCGTTCGGATCGTAGCCGCGCGGCAGGGACACTGAGCGGGAGGATGGCGCGGAAGGCTCGATTTGAAACGCCGCTTCACGGGCGGCGTTGCCCTTGATGGCAGGGAAACCTGCGCGTGGCACAGCGTGCTGGTTCCGCACCAGCGCCACATTCGAAGCCGCACCGGCGCGCGCAGCCACCGCACTTGCGCCGGAGCGGCGAGCCGCGAGCGCGGGCGGCGGAGAAGAGCACGAGCAGCGCCGCCGCTGCGCTCTTATCCGCCCACGGGAGTCTGGCGGACGCAGAGTGACCGCCTGGCCGCGCGCGCCGGGCCACGCCTGCGTGTTCGGCGCGTACCCCCCCGCGGCGCTGAGCAGGAGAAGCCGGCGCGCGACGATTCGATCCCGCCCAGCCACGGCCGGCGCTGCCTTCGTTGGCAGCGAAGCCTGAGCGCCGCGTCGGTTCCGTGCCAGCGCCACTTTCGAAGCCGCGCCAGCGCGCGCCGCCACCGCACGGCGCCGAGCCGGCGAGACGCGCGCGTGGGCGGCGGCGAAGAGCACGAGCAGCGCCGGCGAAGCCCGGACTGCGTGTTCGGCGCGTACCTGCGCGCGGCGCTGAGCGGGAGAAGCCGGCACCAGAGGCTCGATTCGAAACGCCGTAAACCAGGATTTCCATTTTGCCATCCTGGCGGAAACCATTATACATCCAATCGGTAATTCTGAGCCGTTTATTCTTAATGCGAGTTGCGTTTTTTTCTCCGGGAGCCGTCTTCTCCCCGCAAGGCGGGGTTGTCGCCTTGCTCAGAAACTCCAAAACCGGGAAGTCCTGTATTTTTCAGTGCATTCCACAAACACTTCTCCTGCCCCCACGCCCTGGCGGCCTGATTTCGCTGCATCCACCGCCTCCTTCTACCCCGTCGGCACCGGCAACGCGGCGATCCTTCCTACCATCGCCCCAAAGAGCCGCCTGGTCAGATGGCTCTCGGCCAACAGCAGCCAGTAATACCGGGCGTGCTCGACCAATCCGCCCCCCGTCTTCACCGATCGCTGCTGCAGGCTCGTCAACGACCAGTTGCCGAGCCGGTTGGGCAACACCAGCCGCCGCCACAGATTCCCCAGGTTGTAAGCGATCACGCTCAACCACAGCCGCACTTCATTCGAGCGGAACCGGTGGCAACTCAGCCGCGTCATCTTCACCGCTTGCTTGCCTTCTTTGATCCACTGCTCCGCCGTGCCCCGCTTGTTGTAGAACCGCACCACCGCCCGGCTGTCCGTTTCCAGGTTGGTCACGATGAACCCCACACGCGGGAACAACTCCCCGAAATGGAACTCGACCTTCGCCACCACCCGCCGCGCCGTCTTCCAACTGGCCGCTTGGTAGAGAAAGCCCTTGTACCAGACCACTGGCTTGTGGCTCGGTCGCCCAACAGGCCGCGTCAACAACTCGTTGATGTCCCGCTCCAGACTATCGTTGGATGGGATGCGGATGCATACTTCACGCCCCCGCTGCTCCAGCGCCTCGTAGATCTCCGGCTTGGCGAAGGCCGGGGTACCCTCTGGGTCGGGCGCGAAACACCACATCCTTGCCTTGCTTCTGCTGCCGCGGGGTGCCCTCTTGGCCCTCCGGCAACAGCATGTCTTCCCAGCCATCGGCGCTGTGCACGTTGCCGGCCCGGAGCTTGGCGGCCAGACAGTCGCCCTCGCGGTTAAACAGCAGCAGGCGGTGATAGCAAGTGGACTCGAAGTGGCCGTTGTAGGCGCTCTGCTCCTGCTCGCCGTAGACCGGAATCTCCGTGCTGTCCATGTCCAGCACGACGCGCTGCGGTGAATCGACAGCTTCCGCCTTGCCGATGAGTTCCCGGTTAATGCGGGCCAGCCCGGCGAAGTACTCCTCCTCGGCCAGCATCTCGGTTTCGAACGTCTGCAAGCGAGAGGTCAGGGCCGCGCCACGGTCCCAGATCTTCTCCGAACCGATCAGGCGGAAGGTCGGATCTTGGGAAAGGCGCTCGGCATCATTCACATCCTCATAGCCCGCCATGCGGCTGTAGACGGACTGGCGCAACAGGTCGGCCAGTGGAAGCTGTGCATTCTTGCCGCGGCGTGAATCTGTCAGGTGCTGGACGATGAGATCACCTAAGCCCAGGCGCTCATCTAACTCGCGCACCCCGATCAGGCCGCCGTCGGAGGTGACCCGCGATCCCTGGAAATCGACCTTCAAAGGGTTCCTGTCCCAAGAGTGTGATTGGGGATAAGCATCTTTCTATCAATGAGTTGTGGGTTCTGGATCTACCCTGACGGCGGGAACGCCCGGTGTGCGGGCCGACAGTGCCCCCTGGCGTGCCAGATGTCCCTGGACTCCGAAGAATCGGCGGCCGATTCGGCTCCCGGAGCAGGTTCCGGCCGCTTCGACGATTCGGCATTCTTTCGCAGAGAACCAAAGAAGCCAGCACCGTCGACATTCCTGGGGTTGAGGGGGGCTGATACGCGGCACCGGGCTCTCTGCGGTGATGAAATATGGAAGACCATCGCCCGGCTGGCAACTCGGCGATTCTCAGCGCCACCTTCTCGGCGTCGAACGGGAATGGGGGCGGTCGGTCGTCCAGACCAGGGAGGATTGAGTGTCCCCCGAAACACAAATGGCTCGCTGCCGTGGCACAGAGCCATTTGCGCGACCAAGTTCAGAGTTGTCCGGGGCGCTAGCAGCGCCGGCGCCGGACGATCAAGGTGCCCAATCCTCCTGCAAACACCAGGAGCAGCGTAGAAGGTTCGGGTACTGTCGGGAGGTTGTCGTCGACGGTGAATGTATGATTGCCGTCGCCGGGGTTGAAGACTTCGACGCCTGAGGCGTTATAAGGTAGAACCAGGTACCCCGCAGCCTCCATTGTGGCAACGCTGGGAATGGCAGGACCACCCGGCCAATCCACATATACTTGGCTGCTGGCGAATCCCCCCAGGTTGGCGTCAAAGTCCAATACGTCCATAATTGAGCCGGGGGCAAGCAGCGTCTGGTTGGTGACGTCGGACGCGTTGTTCGTCCAGACGACGTAGCCAGGAACAAGCTCGTTTTCCCCCAGCGAGGCTCCGCCGGCGGTAATAAAGCTGGTCAAATTGAACGGGTAAACGGTGGCTTCGTGGTAAAAGTTGCAATCGAATCCCGTGATAAAACCGCCATTCCCATCGCTGACATCGGGTCTACTCACGCAGTTCGAAACGGTGCCAGCGAAAACCGCCTGAGCCATGAAAAGCGAGAAAAAGGCCAAAACTAGTGACCAAGTCTTCATATACTCCGAACCTTTCGGATATCAGTTTACACGGATCAGTCTTGAATATCAAGTAGAATCGGACCCTATTGGAACAGATTGGTACCATCCAGCAGTACTGGATCGATTCCACACCTAAGCGCATGAAACAAGACGTATACGGTTCGTGATACGCAGATCCCCATCGAAGCACGCGACGGTGGACGAAAATCCCTTGACGCGCGCTTTGGGTAAGCTTATACTACATTGCAGAATGCCGAATTTTAACCTAATGTCGAAGAAAAGACTGATTCTTGCGTTGTATTCATCGCTGGTGCTGATTATCGTCTGCGTCGCAATGGTGACAGTGCTTACCGCGGTCACCTACGCCGGAACCTGTTCCAAGCTGACCGGCTTCCCGGGTCTGTTGCAGAGGGCCGGGTTCTTCACTTCGCCTTGTGTTAGCAAAATCGGAGGCACGGTTTGCGGCGGCGGAACGGCCTGCACGACGTCTAAATCAACGGCCGGGACATGCCAGAATATAGCAGCGGCGGGGCAGCCGGCCAACTGCCAATGTGTAGAAAACACCGTGAGCCCCCTACGATAGGGCTTGTTCCGCTGCTTGGCTCCTCCTTCTGGTTTCCGCGGCCAGGAGGCCGAGGAGTGCAAACAGCCAGAGATCCAGTACGGGCTTTTGTAACGGAAAGTCCACTGCGCTGTGCACGAAAACCGCAATTACCCCCATTCCCCAAATAGTTTTGAATGCCTTTGGAAGGCTCCAGATGGCAATCCACGCCAGCAACAGGCTGAAAGGAATGCCTCCGTCTGCCGCCCATTCAGCCCAGTCGTTGTGTGCATGGTTCACCACAGCCCCGAAATCGACCGACCCATAAGCCGGATAGGCAGTTCGAAACGTGCCGAGACCAAAGCCGAAATACGGTCTGGCGCGGACCATCGTAATCGTATCTGACAGCATTTCCCGGCGGCCCTTGAAGGGGTCCGGGTCTTTGAATCGGCTCCATAAGACGGCCCAACCGACCACCGCCACAAAAACAAACGCCAGCAGCCAGACGTTGGTCGTAGCGGAGCGCAGTTTGCCGCGCCCCAAATGACCTCTTGCCCAGAGGACGACGGGAATCACGATGATTTCCGCGGTTGTCAGGAGGGCGCCTGCCCGCGATGCGCCCGCAATCACGGAAGCGTACAGTGCCGCGCTGACGACCGCGAACCGTAGCGATTGGGGTCCCCCGCGCAGCGTCCGCATGATGGCCAGGGGCAGGACCATTTCCACGAACGCGGCGTATTGGTCGCGGTTGACAAACGGCCCCAGCACGGCCGTACCGTACGTTGGGAAAAGCCAGAATATCTTGCCATCCCAACTGAAGTACTGCACAACGGAGACCACGCTCAAGACGAACGCGAAGTAAAGCAACGTATCCAGGAACCGGCGGCGAATGCTTGAAGACGCACACGCCTGCATTGCCAGAAAACACGCCAACAGGTTCCCCAGCCAGGTCAGAACCGCCATCCACGTATCCCAGCGGCTGGCAGTGTAGCCGGTAGCGAGCTGCAACAGCCCCCACGCCACGGTGGCCGAAAGAGGAATCAAGACTGGATTGAAGCGGAGTTCGAACGGACGAAGTGCCAGGGCTATCGCCCAAGAGGCGCCCAACAGGAACAATCCGGCCTGAAACAGACTGGGGTTGATCCATCGCCCCGGGAAGAAACCGACCAACACTGCCATCGCCATGGTGAACGCGAGAAAATGCGCCGACAGGCGCTGGAATCGCTCGTTGGGAGGCGCCAGGCCGGTCATCGGCCGTCCTCCGGTTCCAGCGCCAGTTTGAACTCCCGCAGAATCACCGAGCCCTCAATCCGCACCGTGCCCCGCATCCTTTTATAGCCGAACACCAGCCGCACCATAGTAGTGTCCGCCGGCGTCGCAAAGCGGAACGCGCGGTCCGCATCGCCCTCCGACCCTCCTGGCAGCAGGCCCCCTTCATGCAGCAGATCGCCGCCATTGCCCCGCAGCACCCGGCACAACGGTCCCGATTCCGCGGGGATGCCGGTGGCCCGGTACCGCACCGACAACACGTATTCCCGGTTCGGTAGCACTGGAACGTACTGGCTCAGAATTTCGCAGTCCTCCGGCTGCTGGCCCGTGAAACTCACGAATACCGCCGGCGGTTTCCCCACCCGCTCCACATAGATTCCCTCGGGCGGAGTGAATCGCCAGTCGAATCCCGCGTTGACGTTCGGCCTCGCGAACTCGCCATTCGTCAGCGACCGCCCCATCTCTGCCGCCAGCGGCGCGTAGGGCAGCAGCTTCCTCCCGTTCAGGTCATTCCATAGCGCCAACGCCCGCCGGCTCTGCCCCGCTTCCAGCAGGTAGTCGCTATAGTTCAGTAGCGCCGCCGTATCTTCCGCGCCGGCCCGCGCCAGCACCCGTTCCGCCACCGGCGCCGCCGCTTCCATCCGCTTCTCGCCTATCAGAAACTTCAGGTACTCGCGCAGCACCTTCTGGCGGTCGGGGATGGCTCTCTCCAGAATCGTTGGCGCATCCTGGCTCAAGCTCCAGCAATTGCGGAACTGGGCCGAAACGTCACCGTACGAAATGGTCAGCGCCGCTTTCACTACGGGCCAGAATTTTTCCGCATCGTGGCGGTGAAAGTAGAAGTCGGAGAGCGCCCAGCGCGGCGCAAAACTGGTGTTCAGCCGCATCGCCTCCCGCAGGCTGGCTTCGGCTTTGCGAAAGTCGCCTTTCTCTTCCGCGGCCAGCCCTAGTTCGATCCTCAGAGACGAGTTGATCGGGTTCAACGCCACGGCCTTTTCAAGGACATCGACCGCGCGGTCGGGCTCGGTCTGTGCCCAGCCACTGTAGTAGTCCGGATCGCCCGGTGCCAGCCGGATCGCCTCTTGGATGGATTGTGGATTCCCTTCGAGAAATAGCCAATCGGCACGGGCAAGGCGCGCCGTCCAATACAGAGCTGTCAGCGCCACCGCTGCGGCCGTCAACCCGGCCGCACGCTGAGCCCACGAAAACCACCGCCTTTGTGGTTCATCTCCCGCGGAGTTCTTCACTGCGCATCGCTGCCGAACGTCCCTGGTCGCACCAGGTAATGGAGGAAGACAAGGAAAACTACCACACAAACCGCGCCGATCATGATTTGGCGCAACAGCCGGCGCCGCCGCCGCCGGCCCAGATCGGGCCTCCAATCCTTGACTCCGCCGCTGGCCCACTGGCCGTCCTTGGCCCGCAAAAAAAATCGATGCCCGCAATCGCGGCATCGGTATGGAAACCAGCCGAACCAGCTCTGTAGAGTCTCGATCCTGTTGCGGCGATGAGAGCGAAAGACGCGCTCGCTCTGGCACTCCGGACAAGTCCGCCCGGCGCCGGCCGCTCGATTCGTCGTAGCTACCTCTGGAGTGTCAGCCAAGCCTTCATTCTACTCGGATTTCGGCTTACTGCGGTTCCCGCCGCAGCAATGTGGCCGTCCCTGAAATCAAGCCCTGTTCCTCGCCCGGTCGATCGGTGCTCCAGTCCACTTGCAGAGACCGCGCGGAGAGCAACGTCAGACGAACATGTCCCGCCACCCCGCCCGAACCGCTCCACTTCAGGTTCGCGGACGGCGGACGCGCACTTCCCCCAAACTCGAAAAACACAAACGGCGAGATCGGCCGGCCCGCCACGCTGTACTTCGCCGAGTACATCCCCTTCACGTTTCCCCGAGTGTCGCTGATCTCGACGTCGATATACTCGGGCGGGTACAGATCCTGCGAGTCGGCCCGTTTTGTCGGCTGAGCGTAGAACCACTCTCCTCCGAACCCACCGCCTTCGCGGCCGGGGAGCCTCTCCCGGGGGGCGGCACGCCCCGTTGACCAATTCGACCGCGCGCCCGCCGCACCCCCCTGCGGGACGCCGCTCGAGATATTGTCTTCGCCACCCGCTTGTTGAGTCCCCGTGTCGCGGACCAGGAACACAACCAGCGCGCCCAATGCCACCAGCATCGCACACAGCCAGGTAAGTGAACTCCATCGGACCCTGGAACGGACCGATGACACCGGCGGGCCAGACGAAACCCCGTGCATCCAGGTCCCACCCCCGCTCGATTGTTGTCGTAAACCCTGGTCATACTCGCGCCGCGACGCCGGGTCCGTCAGCGTTTGCAAGACCGCATTCAGCCTCGTCATCTGGAACCCAGCCAGCCGCCGCAGCGTTTCATCGGCCTGCCGATCGGGATGCAGAAGACGCGCTACGTTCCGGTAGGCCCGGCGAATCTCGTCCACCGAAGCCGAACGCGCCACGCCGAGCTCTTCGTAGTAATTCACCTTGCACAAGCATTATAGCCAATGGTGGGGCATGCTTTAGGCTGCCCAGCTCGCAGCGGTTTTCCGCCAATTCGGCAAGGATCGCCGCTATTTCAGCGTGGTCGAGAATTGGCGGTTGCGAGCGGGGAAAGATGGCACAGCGCCGTGTGCTCTGTCTGGCCGGGGAGGATCCGGCTGTGCTCTGGGACCGCTACGTTCAGTTGACGCAGGTCGCCCGGCGGCATTCCCGGCCTACTGTCCGACAGTAACCTTGAGACAGCGGCTGCAAGCACTGGCGCCGGGCCTGACGCCGAGGCCGGTGCTGGAAAAGCTGGCGGCGGTCCTGGCCAGCAGTACCGAGCCAGCAGCACCGTAGCGAGGTGCCGCGGACTAGTACTACCATTTACTGAGTTTTTCGGTGCCAGCTTGAAAAATAGGGTTGCATTTGTATTCGGAACGTATATAATAAAACCTCAAAACAAACTTGAGATAAACAGGCCCTATGATTTTTCGGAGGCTCCGGGCCCAGTGATTTTCTCAGCTAATGGGTGTCACAATGGCGGAAGCCTGCCCGGTATAGTCCATGCATTGGTACGCTTTGACCGTTAGACCGCAGCATGAAAAGGCCGTTGCCGACCAGCTCCAGGCGAAAGCGCTGGAGAGTTATCTACCCCTGTATCGCGCCAGGCGGCGATGGTCGGATCGCTCGAAGACCATCGAGCTGCCGCTGTTTTCCCGCTATACTTTTTGCCGGTTCAGTTTCGAACAAAGGCTTCGCGTGTTACAGACCCCAAGTGTCGTCTCCATCGTGGGCTTTGGCGGCAAACCCTGTCCCGTGAGCGACCAGGAGATTGCGTCCATTCGCCAGATAGTGGGGTCCGGCCTCCCGATGTCGCCTTGGCCTTTCGTGCGTCTGGGGCAGCGTGTCCGCATTTGCCGGGGCGTCCTGGAGGGCATGGAGGGAATTCTTTCCCGGGAAAAGTCCGGCTTCCGGGTGGTCGTCAACGTGGAACTGCTCAACCGCGCCGTGGCCGTCGAAATCGACCGGGAAATGGTGTGCGCTGTGGCCGGTTCGGCCACCGCATCCCGGGTTGAGTTGTACCTCCAATAATAATAGCGGTTCGCCTGCCGCTTCACCGCAAGGAGTCCAATGCCAGCACTCCATCAAAGAAATCGCCTCGTGATCTTCCGGGTCACGCCAGAAGAATACTCGAGTCTGATGTCGGCTTGTGCCGCGGCCGGCAGCCGCAGTCTATCCGATTACACACGGTCGGAACTGTTCGCCATGCGCCAGGCCGATTTGCTGGGCTCGGTGGTCGAGCGGCGGTTTATCGAGATCGACCGAAAGCTCAGCGACCTGCACGCGCTGATCAAGCATGTGTCGGAACGCATTACCGCACTGAACGGAGACCGCCATGATGCAGTCTGCCAATAAGAAAGCCAGGGCTCCGACTGTCCTGTCACTCCTCCTGTTCTCCGCCGCCTCGTTCGCCCAAGTGGCAACGCCCACGCAGAACCTCCCCGCGCAAAAGATCCGTCCCAACGATCTGGTGGGCGTCTCGGTCTATGGCGAGCCGGATCTCACCCGCACCGTGCGGGTCGGCGCCGACGGCAGCATTCGCCTGCCCATGCTGAAGGACAAGATCAAAGCCGATGGCCTGATGCCCGAAGAGTTGGAACAGGCCATTGCCGAAGCCCTCAAAACCCAGGAAATTCTGGTCGACCCCTTCGTCACCGTCACGGTCGCCGAATACCACTTGCTCCCCATCAGCGTGGCCGGAGCCGTGCGAACCCCCATCACCTTCCAACCCGTCGAGAAGCAGACCACCCTGCTCGAAGCCATCACGCGCGCCGGCGGTCTGGCCCCGGAAGCCGGCTCCGAGATTCTGGTCACCGCTCCCCAATCGCCGGCCGATACCGCCCCGCCCCTGGTCCGCCGCATCCAGGTGAAAGCCTTGATCGACGCCGCCGACCCGGCCGCCAACATCCTCCTGGAAGGCGGCGAAGAGATCCGCGTCCCCGAGCTCGGCAAAATCTACGTCGTCGGCAACGTCAAAATGCCCGGCGCCTTCGCCCCGGGCCCTTCCGGAACTTCGATCCTCAAAGTGCTGGCCCTCGCCCAGGGTCTTTCCCCCTACGCCACCAATGAGGCCTATATCTACAGGGTGGAAGGCGGCACCACGTCGAAAAACGAAATCCCCGTCGACCTGAAGAAAATCATGGACCGCAAGGCGCCCGACGTCCCCCTTCTGCCCAACGACGTACTCTACGTCCCCGACAACCATCACCGCCGCGCCACCATGGACACCGTGAAAGTGGTGGCCGGTTTAGGAGGCGTTGCCGTCGCCGCTCTGATATACGCCCTGATCATGCACTAAATGGGTTAACCTAGTTGGTGAAAAATGGCTGAAGATCCTCGATTACTCCCCGCTCCCGACGGCCCGGGTCGCAACCTCCCGGTGGCGAGCGACATGTACCGCTCAAACTTGTACGGGCCCGAACCGGAGCCCGAACAGCCCGCGGTCCCCCTGACCCACTATTTGTGGATCCTCAAGCGCCACAAATGGAAGATCGCGGCCTTCATCCTCGCGAGCGTCGTCTGCACCTTCATCGTCTCCAAACGTCTCACCCCCATCTACGAATCCACCACCACCATCGATGTCGACTGCCGCATGCCTACCGGCGTGGTGGGCCAGGAATCCATGGTCTCCGCGATGGACGACGCGGATCAGTTCCTCGCCACGCAGATCAAGCTCATCCAGTCGGATTCGGTGCTGCGCCCGGTGGTCCAGCGGTACCACCTCCGCGATCTTGGAAAACAGGGCCAGGACGCCTCGTCGGAAGCCGCGATCCGCATGCAGCGGACCCCCGTCAGCCTGGCCCTCAAGGTGACGCGCCCGCCCAATACCTACCTGCTGCTCATCAGCTATCGCTCTCCCAATCCCGACATGGCCGCCAACGTGGCCAACGCCGTCGCCAATTCCTACCTGCAGCGCACCTTCGAGATCCGCTACCGCGCCACCGCCGACCTTTCCACCTTCATGGAAAAGCAGTTGGAGGAGCTGCGCGCCAAAATGGAACGCTCCGCCATGGCCCTGGCGCAGTTCGAACGCGAGTTGAACGTCATCAACCCCGAGGATAAAACCAGCATTCTCTCCTCGCGCCTCTTGCAGTTGAATACCGAGTACACCAACGCCGAAACCGAGCGCGTCAAGAAGGAAGCGGCCTGGCAATCCATCCAGACCGGGACCCTGGAAGCCGCCCAAGTCTCCACCCAGGGCGACTCGCTCAAGGCCATCCAAGACCGCTTGAACGACGCCACCCAGAAGTTCGCCGAGGTGAAAGCGCGCGCCGGCAAGAATCATCCGGATTACCTTAAGGCTGCCGCCCAGGTAGCCGAGTTACAGAGACAGTTTCAGGCGGCCCGGACCAGCATCGTGCGCCGCGTGGAGGCCGAGTACAAGGAAGCCGTCAACCGCCAGGCCATGCTGCAAAAAGCGGTGGCGGAGAACAAGGCGGAATTCGACAAAATGAACGCGCGGTCGTTCCAATACCAATCCCTGAAACGCGAGGCCGATGGCGACCGCAGCCTGTACGAAGAACTGGTCCGCAAAATCAGGGAAGCGGGCATCAACTCCGCGTTTCAGAACAGTTCCATCCGCATCGCCGACGCCGCTCTGCCCGGCCTGAACCCCGTCTACCCGAACACGCGGATGAACCTCATGCTGGCGCTCCTTTTTTCCACCTTGCTGGCCGTGGGCGCAGCCGTGCTGAGCGATGTGCTCGACAACACCATCCGCGACCCGGAACAGGCGCGCGTCATGCTGGGAGCCGAGGTGATGGGAAGCCTGCCCATGGTGAAGCCGTGGAGAGGCAGACTGATACCCGTGAGCAGCAATGGAGCGGGTAAGAGCAAGGCCCTCGCCAAAGCGGGACACTCCGCGGTGCGGGCCTCCACGGGATATGAGGAAGCCGTCCGCACCCTGCGCAATTCCATCCTGCTGAGCACCTTCGACCACCCGTTGAAGAGCCTGATGGTGAGCAGCGCCTCGCCCTCCGAGGGGAAGACCACCATCGCCGTGCACCTGGCCATTGCCCATGCGCAGCAGAAGCACAAGACCCTGCTGATCGATGGCGACCTGCGCCGGCCCGGAATCCACACCAAGCTGGGCCTCACGGCGGGGTCCGGCCTGGCAACCGCCCTGATGAATGGCCTCTGCTGGCAGAATAAAGTGATTCAACCCGCGGGCATCCCCGGCCTGTACGTTCTGCCCGCGGGGCCTTCGAGCCGCCGATGCGCCGACCTGATCGGCGCCAATCTGAAAGAGATCCTGGCGCAAGCCGAAGCGGAGTACGACCTGGTGATCGTGGATGCGCCGCCCATTCTGGGCTTTCCGGAGCCGCTGCAAATGGCCGCGGCCGCGGACGGCGTCGTGATGGTCGCGGTAGCCGGAGAAACCAATCGCAAAGCCCTCGACATAGCTTTGTCCACGCTGCGGCGCTTGCGAGCCAACGTGTTGGGGCTGGTACTGAACGAAATCACCTCCAATAGCAGCGAGGGGTATTATTACCACGGCTACTACGGGAAGTATTACAAGTACTACCACTCAGCGCATGAATAGCGATTCCCAGCCACGGATGAACACCGATAATCCGCGTTCATCCGGGTTCATCGGCGGCCGATGATTCTATTAGTTCATCGGGGTGTTCGGAAATGGGATTGGGTTCGTTTGGTATGGCGGCGCGGAGGAGCAGGAAGTTGTGGAGGGCGCGCTGGTAGATGCAATGGAGGCGGGTTTCGTAGCGGTGCATGAGGGCGAGGCCGGGATGGGTGGCGGGGTCGGTGAAGACGGCGGCCATGCGGTCGATTTCGTCGCCGGGCGGCTGAGCTTTGGCGTGGTTCTCAAGGATGCGGGTTTCGAGGGCCCAGGCGCGGCGCATGCGCCAGTAGGCAGCCGCCATTTCCTCGATGAAACCGAACTCGAGGCCATCGGCGGGCTGAAGACGTTCGAGGTGCTGGGCGAGGAGGGCTTCGAAGGCCGTGCTGGACTCGTTTTCCATGACGATGCAGCGGGCCAAGAGGCCGTGGCGAGTGGCGTTTTGGGAAGAGCGGCGTTTTCCTTCGGGGGTAGCCGGTCCAAGAGAGCGGGCGCCGTTGGCACGGGCCGCGAGGGTCAGTCTGAGTGAAGACATGAGTGTGTATTCCTTTCTGGAGTTATTGGGAACAAGAACCAAAGGCCGGGCCCATAGGGCACCCCCCACTCGGCCGCAGGCTGCAGGCCTGCCCCACAAGAGCAATTACGGCTCGCACTGCTTTTTGAACATGCGGATCATGCCGGCCTCATACGGGCTGGTGAACCATTCTTCGTCCTGGGCTCCGCGGTCGGGATACGCTATTCCTACTGCCCAGCAGGCGAGGGAGACGGCTAAGACCAGGTCGTC
>Ga0181536_10005172_pt1 | contig 13488 bp, 6 predicted proteins | sample PEATcosm2014_Bin_41_FD_121105 | JGI IMG/M metagenome (GOLD analysis project Ga0181536, IMG submission 121105) | Peatland microbial communities from MTU Mesocosm Facility, Houghton, MI, USA - PEATcosm2014_Bin17_60_metaG | ecosystem: Environmental > Terrestrial > Soil > Wetlands > Peat | place...
GCCCGTTGGGCCCGTTGGACCAAGGTTCGTTGGGATTGCAGGCCCGGGCCAAACGACCCCTTGGCCAAGAAGATAGTTCAGCCAAGGCTCAAAGCTCGGGAAGCCTGGCGCATGCGCCGCTCCGCCCGTGATTGTGATCGCGCTGAGCGGAATATAAATCTGGCGGCCTGCTGTCCCATCAAAGCATGAAATGGGACCGTAGGAATTTGCGTAATAACTTGTAGACACAGCCATATACTCCCCTAAACCTGCAACGGGGCGATATCGAACAATACCGGACAGTTTACGCCTTGTCCTCAAAAAACATAGCCGCAATCTTTCTGCGGATCAAGCCAAAAGCGATCTCTAACTTGTCGATCTGCGCGGTGAAGATTTATATTCAAGCAAAATCAAATACATCGTCAATCAGCTCCACACTTGGCGAATGCCTTGAACTCCTCTTAAAAACAATGGGTTTTAAAATATTGCTGCATCACAGTTTCGTTTTGAACAGTTCTAAGTGGGATATAGGCGCTGTTCATCTGCTAAGAAATCGCTTATCCTCAGAAGTGGGATAATGGAAAGCTTTGGCTTGGGCGGCCGCCGAGGGTTGCCAACGTGAATATAGGATGCTCATCGAACAGTCCTCGTTTTCAGGTGGGGTGGTCGCGATGCAAAGGCAGGATTACTCGTTTCCATTTCGGCTCGACGGCCAATCTCGCCAAGCCCTGCAGAGCGTTAGTTATCAAAAGCATGTGGAAGACATGGTCGTGCAGGTGCTGCTGACCGCGCCCGGCGAACGCATCGACGTTCCCGAATTCGGCTGCGGCGTGCGCAAGCTTCTCTTCGCGCCCAACTCGGACGCCTTGGCGGCGACGGCGCAAGTGACGATTCAGCAGGCGTTGAATCGTTGGCTGGGCGACCAGATCACCGTTTCCAACGTCGCCGTCACCCCGCCGGAGAACACGCCTGATCAGAGCCAGCTGCTCATTTTGATCCAATATGTGCTGATCGAGACTCAATCCGCGCAAGGGCTGGAGATCCTGGTGCAATGAGCGACGCGAAGCACCGCAGAAGGAAGCTTCTTGAGCAGACCCCCGCGGACTTGAACGGAATCGACTACGTCGTCGTCTCGAACGCGCAAAGGACTGCCATCGCCGTTCATTTTCTGACTACGGCGCCTGTCGCGAGCACGCTTGCCGCGGCGGCGGTCGCGGGCGGTCACACGGGCGCCGCCATCCCGATCACGTCGCTGAACTGGGGCGTCGACGCGTTCAACCGACCGCTGCTGACCTTAAACCTCGCCACGCCAGGCGACTCTGCATTTTACACGCTCTCGCTGACCAGCACCGCGCTGGACCCCTTTTTTGACCAGGCGCAATTTTCTTTCTTCGCTGGAGCGCCGACGACGATCGATTGCAAGACGCAGACGATCCTCGCGTCCGCGCCTGCGACGGCGATTCCGCCGATCGATTACCTCGCCAAGGATTTCTTGAGCTTTCGAGAGGCGCTTTCGGGCTTCTCGACCATCCATTATCCCGCATGGCAGGAACGCTCGGAGGCCGATTTCGGCGTAATGTTCATGGAGGCGCTCTGCGCGCTAGCCGACGATCTCAGTTATCAACAGGACCGCGTCGCGGCGGAGGCATATCTCGCCACGGCGACGGAGAGGATCAGCGTGACGCGCCACGCGCGCCTCGTCGACTACGAGCCGACGCCGGCTCTGGCGGCGAGCGTTCTGCTTCAGTTTTCGGCGCTTCCTGGCGTGAACGTCATTCCGCCCGGTCTCGCGGTGAGCGCGTCGAACCCCGATGGGAGCGCTATCAATTTCGAAACCGGCGCCGGCCTTGCCGACGCCCAAAACTACGCCGCAAACCCCGCACAGTTTCCCGCCAATGCGCCGCAATATTTCGTCAGCGAAAAATGGAACGGGATGGACGCCTATTGGTGGGACGACTCGACCAGAATGCTGTCGGCGGGCGCAACGCAGATGTGGGTTGTCGGCCACGATCTCGGCTTGACGCCAGGCCTCACGCTGCTCGTCGACACGACGCCAACCGAGACCGGCCTTCCCAATATTCGCGAGGTCGCGCAGCTCAAATCCTTAGAGGAGCAGACTGACGCTCTCTACGGCAAGCAAGTCACGCGCCTCGTCTTTGAGAGCGCGCTTGCGCAAAGCCACGATCTTGCCGCGACAACGGTCAAGGGCAATCTCATTCCGGCGACACAAGGGCTCCGGCGTACGGAAACTTTCGCCATAACGAATGGTCCACCTAACACGCCGCTCGCGATCACGCGGACGGGCCCGAACCAGACCCTGCTCCATCTCTATACGCTCGGAGCCGGGCCGCTGACGTGGCTCTCCGCGAGCAGCGCCGCATTCGCGGCATACACGCCGGAGATCCAGCTTACACAGCTGCCCGCGTTAGCCGCCACTTCGCCCCTAAACTGGCCGTGGTGTCTGTCTCTGCTCGACGCAGCGGCCTTCGGGCCCGCCTTCACGATCGATGCGACGCGTTACGCCCAACTGCCAGCGGAGTTTTCGGGCGGCGGCGGCCATTTCGATTACGACGGCGCCGGCGGTGACACGCTGCGTTTCGGCGACAACGATTTTGGCTTAACTCCCCACGCGGGTACCGTCTTCACCGTGACCTATCGCGCCGGCGCCGGCAAAATCGGCAACGTGGCCGCCGACTCGATCACCACCATCGATCCAACCGGGCCGCTGGCGCAATTGGCCGGCGCGGTCACGAATCCCTTCCCCGCGCAAGACGGTGCCGACGCCGAGCCGATCGATTCGGTCGTTCGACTGGCTCCCTACGCCTATCAGGCCACGCGCTTCAATGCGATCCTGCCCGCGGACTATGTCGCCGCAGCCGAGACGCTGCCCTGGCTCGAACGCGCAGGTTGCGTCTTCCGTCACACGGGGAGTTGGCTGACCGCGTTTACGACGGTCGAACCCGCCAACGCCAGCGCGCCGACGGATGATCAGACCCGAGAGTTGATGACGGTTCTGGATCGCTATCGGCTCGCCGGCTTCCAATCCTATGTGCTGCCGCCCGCTTATAAGTCGCTCGATCTCCGGATTACGGCGAGCGCCAAGTCCGATAGTTTCGATGCGGACGTTGCGGCGGCGATCCTTGCTGCGCTCGGAACCTCGACGGCGCCGAACGGCGGCGCCGGGTTCTTCCAGCACGACAATTTCGCTTTCGGGCAGCCGCTCGAGCGCAGCGCCTTGGAGGCGGCGATGCAAAACGCCCGGGGCGTCGCCGGGATCTCCAGCGTTCGCTTCCGCCGATCAGGGACCGCCGCGCCCTATGTGGAGATGCCGGACCGGGTGAACGTCGGCGTCAACGAAATCATCCGCGTCGACAACAACCCAAAGCAACCTGACGCCGGTTCGATTCATGTCTCCGTGGGAGGTGGAAAATGAGTATCGCCGCCTCTGCGCCGCAAAGCGCGTTTCCCGTTGTGATCTACAATCCGCCGGGGCTCAGCGCCGTCAACTATCGCGTCGGCGATTTCGCGTCTTTCCGCGAAGCGCTCTTGCAGAGCCTCCCCGGAGAAGTCGAACTGCAGGGCTGGCGTCCCACCGCCGATGGCGACCTCGCGCTGCAACTGCTCGAATGGTGGGCCTATCTCGCCGACATCCTGACCTTCTACAACGAGCGCATCGCCAATAACGCCTATCTTGGAACTGCGGTTCTTCCTGCAAGCTCCCAACCGCAGACTGGCTCACCAGGCCCGACCAGCGCCGCGCCGGGGCTTCCCGACAATCCGACGCTAATCGCGCAGGCCAGCGGCTTTCAGTCGACGCCTGGAATCGCCTCGACCGGACTTCTCGCGGTGCTCGTCAATTCCCCGACGCCGATCTCGCTGCCGCCGCGTTTCGCGGTGCAGAGTAAGCCGGGGCCCGGACAGCAGCCGCAGGTGTTCGAAACGGCTGACAGCGGGGACATGTATCTGCCGACCAACTCCGGCGGCGTCGTTCCGGTCGACGTCTCTTGGTCGACATACTTCACGTCGGGCGGCGTCACCACCAATGCTACGGCGAACGCTCCGGCCAGCAAGGCGGGCCCCCTCCTTTCGGGAACGATAACAAGCATCAAGCCCAATGACGTTGTGGCCGTGGCCCCGATTTCGCAAAGCTTTGCGACCGCCGCTAGCGTGGCTGCGATCGTGCAAAGCGTCACGACGGAGATGGATCCTCGGGGCCAAACCAACACGCGGCTGTCGTTTCAGTCGTTCGATCCTCCGACGAGTTTCAACGGCGTCGAAGTGACAAAATTCCAATTATTGCGCAGCAACCAGTCAATCACAGCCTATTCGTACAACAACGAGAACGGCGACGCGCCTGCGCTGAGTGGATTAACGCCCGGCGCGACGCCTTTGGGAATCCATCTCGCGTCGCTCGCCCGCGATATCGTCGTCGGCGACCTTCTCGTGCTGGAGCTCGTCGATCCAAACGGCGCGTCTGTCGCCCCCGTCACCGGCGTCGTAAAAACCTACCAGGAAACGATCTGGTATGCGAACGCTGATCATCCGACGAGCGCGCCTCAGAATCCACCCGCCACGACGGCCGTCTCCACTCAAACGGTCGCTATTCCGATTCCTCACACGTTCCTTACATTCGTCGCAGATGCGTCCGGGCAAGACCCGATCCAAGCCATTGCAAATTCGAACCAAAGCGTTTCTCGAGTCTTGTTCGGATTTCGCAGCGTCAGCGTGCTGCTCGACGAAATGCCTCAGTCGATTCCGCCGGCGAGCAGCATCTCGAGCTACAACGTCTTGCCGTCTGAAGGAGCAATGAACACGAGAGCGCAAAGTGGCGCGAGCGTGCTGCTCGAGGGCGCGGATGGCGTTGGCGCGACAGCAATACTTGCAGCGCCGCTGAAGCCCGGGGAGCCGATACAGCTCGCTTCCTGGGACATCGCCGCGTCGCTTACTCCGCCGCTTCGTCTCCTCTTCAACGTCATCACCGTCACTGCGGGCAAAACGGTCCCCAACGAGGTTCTCGGCGACGGCGACGCGACGGTGGCTTCGCAATCCTTCACCTTGCAGAAATCGCCGCTCACCTATCTCAAAGGGACCGACCCCAATTCGCCGATCAGTACGCTGCAAGTCTTCGTTGACAATGTCGCTTGGACCGAGGCGTCGAGTTTTCATGGCCAATCTGGCGACGCGAAGATCTTTGTCACGCAGCGCGACAAAAATCAGAATACGACAGTCATTTTCGGCGATGGAATCAACGGAGCGCGACTGACCACGGGTGCCGGCAACGTCACCGCCGCCTACCGCTATGGCAGCGGCCCGGGCAACCCGAACCTCGGCGGTCCCGCGCAAGGCAGCGTGGTCACTGTGACCACGCCCACTCCGGGCCTTGCTTCTGCCCGAAATCCCGTGCCGATGACCGGCGGCAGCGCGCCGAGCACGCCGTCGCAAGTCCAGCAGAACGCCGCAAATTCAGTGCTGACCTTCGGACGTGCCGTGTCCCCGGGCGACTACGAGGTCATCGCGGCGCGCGCTGCGTCCGCGCAACGGACGCGCGCGCTGTCAGCTTGGGATCCGCAGCGGTGCCGCAATGTTTTCATGATCTATGTTTCGGGCGGCCCCGACTGCGTCGCCGAAGCCCAGGCGGCGCTTGCAGCGACCGCCGACCCCAATCTACCGATCGTCGTCAACCGCTCCACAGAGATCGATTTGCGGCTTTCCTTAAACGTCACTTACGATCGGGGCGTTGATCCGGCGCGGATCAAGGAGCGAATAGTCTCGGCCCTTACGGACCCGAGCGCCGGACTTTTTGCGCCGTCGCAGATGCCGATAGGCGCAACGCTTTACGAGAGCCAGATCTACATGGCCTGCGACAAGGTCGCTGGCGTGATTGCGCTTCGCGGGCTCACTCTCCGCAACATCACCAATCTGACGCCCACGGAGTTCCCCACTGCGCCGAGGCTCTTGGGCGTCGCGCATAGGCCTTCCACGGGCGGGTTCTTCGTGGTTGCGCCGAGCAACGTCGACATCACTCTGGAGGCCGGTGATGGCTGACGACGTTGACGGTTACGAGGCGTATTACTCCGCCAAGTTGTGGAGCCTGCTGCCACAGATATATCGAACCTATGACGCCACCGGCGTGTTCGATCCAAACGCGTCCAGTCAACCGAACGGCCCGCTGCGCGAACTCGTCGATCGCATCGGCGCGCAGGCCGCCAACTTGCGACGCAGCATCGATCGCCTGTGGGAGGATCAATCGATCGAGACTTGCGACGACTGGGTGATTCCGTACATTGGCGCGCAGGTCGCGGTGAATCTCGTTTCGGGTCTGAATTCGCGAAGCCAAAGGCTCTCCGTTTTCAAAACCATTTATTATCGGCAGCGCAAGGGCGCCATTCCTCTGCTCGAGGAGCTCGCATTGGACATTACCGGGTGGAACGCGCGCGTCGTTGAGATGTATCGCCGCTTGGGGCGTGCGCGTCACGGGCTTGATCCGCCTCTCGGCTGGCCGATCGAAATCAAGATCGCGGATGCGCGAGGCGTCTCAGCGCCCTCGCTGGCCGCCGCCTCAGGGATTGTGGGTGCGAACACTCGCACCTGCGCCGGAGGCTACGCCGATCTTCGCAACGACTATGGCGCGAGCCGCTGCGGCACGGCGTTCGACGAGCTGTCTTACGCTGCGGATGTGAGACTTGGAAGTGGAACCAGGGAATGGTTCAACATTTCGAACCTTGGAATTTTCTTGTGGCGCCTGCAAAGCGTGGCGGTGACGGGAGTGACGCCCGTCGCAGCTACCGGCGGCGGCCAGTTTACGTTTGATCCCACCGGACGCGACGTCCCACTCTTTTCCGCCGGGATTGCGGCTTACGATGCGAACGTGACCCAGCGTCAGGAGTTTCAGCTTCCCGGTCCCATAGACTCGCGTTTGCTGGCCTTCGCCCTGCCGGAGCTATATGCGATCGGTGGCTCTTTCGGTCTCTACGACGGGCCAAGCGGCGATACGCTGATCCCTTTGGATCAAATCAGCGCCGACCCGCGCGACATAACTCGTTTCGTCATCGATCCCGCGCGCGGTCGCGTCACCACGCCAGCCCGATCTTCGCCGACTTCGGGCTTGTTCCTGGTCTCTTACAGCTATGGCTTTTCTTCCGCGATTGGCGCCGGCGGCTACGACCGGCTCCAAGGGAAGATCCCGACGACCGTAGCCCCGCTCTTGCCGAAGGTGACCGGCGGCGGCGCCAATATGGTCTCGACGGCCGAAGGAACAGTGGAAATCGGAGACTCGCGCACCTACGACGGCGCGCCCGATTACACGATCGGCGGCGCAGGGGGGGGTAACAGCCTCATCTTGCGCGCAAGCAATGGCCAACGGCCGCTCTTTAGATTTGCGCCCACATCTGCAGGGCCGCGACAATGGACGTTCACGGGGAGCCTCAGCAACGGCATCGCCAGCAGATTGAGACTCGACGGCCTGTTCGTGGCCGGCGCCGACGTCGTCCTCGCCGGCCAATTCGAAGAGGTCGTCTTGTCAACTTGCACGCTCGACCCTGGGTCATGGGATGGCGCAGGGCCACGGCTCGCGATAGATGGCCGGCCGCTCGTTCCCTGCCATCTCACGATCAGCGGGACTGTGCGAAACCTTATAATGGATCGCTGTATTCTCGGGCCCATCGTTGCGACTGGAAGAGACAATATTGAACGAACTGCAATCAACGACAGCATAATTCAAGTCGTCAATGCGGATGACGCAGTCGCGATTGTCGCCGGCGAGACGTCGATCTCCCGCTGCACGATACTCGGTGAGGCGAGATTTCACAGACTTCAGGCCAGCGACTCGCTCTTTCGCGACGTCGTTTCAGTGGCGGACATTCAGACGGGTTGCGTGCGCTTCAGCGCTTGGCCCGACGGCAGCGCACTGCCGCGGCAATATCAATGCGTGGAGTTGGAGTCGGGGCGAGCGTTGTTCGCATCGACCGATTTCGGTAAAGCGGACTATGCGCGGCTGCTACCGTCGGTGGATGCGAGGATCGGCGCCGGGGCGGAAGACGACTCGGAGATGGGCGTATTCTCTCGCGAAAAGAATCCGATCAAGGAACGAAGTCTTTTGATCAAATATCAGGAGTTTCTCCCGATTGGGGTCAACCCAGTGCTCATCTACGTGACCTAAACAAAGACTAGGGCAGCCGGCCAGGGCTGATGGGAGGCGATCATGGTTAGCGACCGAGCCCGCGGAACATTCGACGAGACGCGGCAATATCGGCGAGTCGTGCAGCAGCAAGGCCGGGTCGTCCTCGAGGCGGACTCGAACGAGGCACAGCAGATTGTCGTCGAGAATATCCGTCGCAACCTGATTGATCTCGTTGGCCCGCTCGGCGTGCCGCGGGACCCCATATCCGGAGCGCGTGGCGCTGGATACCGTATCCACACACTCAATCCTAAGACGCGCGACTTCCATATCGGAGTCGGATCGATTTACGTGGGCGGTTGGAGCGTCACGCAATCTGATGGATCGCTGACCTTTCGACAACAGTCTGACTGGATCGACCGCGCGCCGCCGAGTTCCCGAAGCGTTCAGGGCGCAAAAGAAATCATTTATCTCCGTCTGCGCGAGCAGGAAGTGAGCGCGGTTGAAGACCCCACGCTTCTAGAGCCGGCGTTGGGCGGTCCCGACACCGCGCAACGTATACGCCTGCTGCGCAGAGTGGAGCGCGCCGCCATGGAGACCCCGATTCTCCACCATGTCGACTGGGGAAGCCCGGGCGTCGTTCTGGGCGCAGATCATACGACTTTGAACCGCACAGCGAGACTCTCGGTTGGTTTCGATCTGATCGCAGGCGGCTATCTCGGCGCCGAGAACCAGATGATCCGGGTTCAGGGCGCGGCTCCCGCAAACGCACATCCCGGAATTGCAACCCAGCTCGTCTGGGCGTGGGACAATGCGTCGGCGCTTTACCGCATCGAGATTCCCGACCCCAAGGATCTTGGCACTCTCAGGCTGCTGTCGACGCCAGTGGACGTGAAGCATCAGCCGAAGGTCGGACAATATGTGGAAGTGCTGATGGCGGCGGCGGAACTCGAGGCAGGCGCCTTTGTCGCCGCGACATACGGCATCCTCCAGCAAATAACCAAGCCTTACGATCCGCAAGCTCAAACGCTCGGCATAGCGACCGCATTGCCGAGCGCCTACGCCAAGGCGTCGCTGTTGTTCGTCCGGGTGTGGGAAAACAGCATCGACGCCGCCAAGGCGACGGGCGTTGGGGCGGAGCTCGTCGACTCGACCGGCGCCGCGACCGGTCTGCTCGTCACGCTGCAAGATTCGGTCGACAAAACGATTGCCGTGGCGCCTGGCGACTACTGGAGTTTCGCCGTGCGGCCGTCGACTCCGAACGCCGTTTATCCGGCACGCTACCTCGAGCCGCAACTGCCGGACGGGCCGCGCGAATGGGCTTGCGCACTGGCCGCTATCGACTGGCAAAAGGAGCGCATCATCGACCTGCGGCTCTCCTTTTCGAATCTCAGCTCGACACTGGGCTGCTGTTGCCGGCTTACGATCGGTCCCTCCGATTTGATCGACATGTCCCTCGAAGAATGGATTGAAAGCATAGATCGCGGGGATCAGTCGCTCACGATTTGTCTGCGGCCCGGCCGCTACCTGCTCGAAAAGCCCATTCACCTGCGCAGAGAGCACTCTCGCCTCACGATCGAAGCTTGCGGCGGGCATGTGGAGTTTGCGCAGGCGCCGCACTCAATCGCCGACTTTCGTCAAGGCCTCTTGCAGATGCAGGAGGCGCGTAGCGTGACTATTCGCGGCGTGCGCTTCATTTTGCCCGAGACGACCTTCGAAGAATTGATTACCGAAGAGCTGTTCGAATTCTCTAAACGCGCACACGCTGTCGAACACGCGATTTTTTGGCAGTTGCGGGAGCTGCGGCAATCTATCGGTCTGTGGCTCGCCGATTGCGACGATCTTGTGATCGAGCAGTGCGACTTCCGGCTGGCTCATAGGCTCGAACGGGGCGACGCCTTCGCCAACTTCGGCGCCTGCATATTCGCGACCGGTGACATACATGGACTTCATATAAGCGACTGCGAATTTCATGCCGAAACCACGTTGAAGCACGACGCCCGGCATCTCTTATTCGGCTATTTACACATTCCGCCGGCGAGCGATCAGCGCGAACTGGTCGGCGATGCAAAAGCTGAACGCTATGAACACGTCTTGAAGCATCTCGCCCGTGAAGGCCTCTCGACGTCCCTCGCGGACACGACATTTTGCAGAAATCGCTTCAGTAGGCTCACCGCGGCGGCTCTCGTGATGGGGCGCCTTGGGCGCCTCCGCCTCATCGAAAACGAGGTGTGCGACTGTTACGGGGGCTTTTGGCACTTCGCCTTAAGCAAGCGCCGGTTCGAACGGGAAGGTCTGAAGCATTTCGACGATCTTCTCGCCCATGTGTTGGCTGATCGCTTCTTTTATTGGCCGCTGGCCCTCGCGCGCTGTCTCCATCATCCTGCCCCCTCCTACCACCGAGAGGAAGAAGAATTGAGCTTCGAGTTGCTCTTCCAGGGCAACAACGTCGAAGCCTCCAGCGTGGCGTTCATAGATTGGCGCGCCAGCGGGGACGACGGCGGCTCGGCGATCGTGACCGCGAATCGTCTGACGAGCAGGATGCATGCAACGCCGACCGGCGCGCTCGTCAATGCGCACTACTGCACGCTCGTCGGCAATGTGCTGCTCAACCGCGCCGCCGCGCAAGGCGAAGCGACAGCCTTCGTGATCACCCACGGCGCGGCGCCCTGCGTGTTCGCGGCGAGCGGCAACGCCCATGAAGGCGCGCTGCGATTGCCGCCACTGGAGGCTCCCTCTTCAACCCCGTCTGGCGAAGCCGAAGCGCATGCGAAGCCCGCCTCGCACGCGCGACGGCAGAAATAGATGTCCGCGCAATGCGCTCACCTAGACGAGATAAATAGCGCCCGCCCGAAAAGGCCAAGGCAATGAGCAATTACAAAGCCATTTCTGTCGTCACCGCAGCGCTCCGCAATCGCCTTACGACTGTGTGCAACAGCGTGCTGCCCGGCGCGACGGTCACAACGCTGCGTCCTGACGCCCCGTCGCAATCGGGGCTGCCCACGGTTGGCGTCAATATTTTCCTTTACCAGGTCACGCCAAACGCAGCGCTACGTAACCAAGACCTCCCGACGCGACGCAGCGACGGAGGCGTCGTCAAGCATCCGACGGCGGCTCTCGATCTGCATTATCTCTTGAGCTTCTATGGCCACGACGGGAATTTCGAGTCGCAGCTGCTGCTCGGCGCCGTCGTCGGCAACCTGCACGCCCTTCCGTCGCTGAGCCGCGACGAGATCCAGCAGGTATTCAGCGCGAACGCGCTCGGTCAGGCCGGAGCCAGCAGCGGCGCGACTCAAGGCGATCAGACCATTGCGGAAATCGTCCAGCAAAATCAACCGGCGCTGTTCGATCCTTCGGGCCTTGCTGACGCGGTCGACCTCGTGCGGTTCACGACGACCGAACTCTCACTCGAAGAGCTCTCCAAGCTCTGGTCGGTGTTTCTCGACACGCCCTATGTGCTCTCGAACATCTATCAGGCCGGGCCCGTTCTGATCGAGGACACGGGCGCTACGCTCGTCGCGGCGGGACCGCCGGTCATGCTGCCGGCAGTCGTGCACGCCTTTCCGTTCCCCTCGTTCACGCCCGCAATCGCCCAAGTCTATCCTTCGACCGGCCAAAACCAGCCGATCTTTGCAAATTCGAAGCTCACTGTCGAAGGGAGCTTTTATGCCGGCGTCGCCACAACGATATTGATCAACGGCCAGAATGTCTCGTCGCAGACGCTGCCCGACACGCCGCGCCATGAGCCGCAGCCGACGATTACCGGTATATCGCTGCCGACGGGACTGTCGGTCGGCGCGCAAAGTGTGCAAGTGCAGCAGCAAATTTCGACGGGCAACCCGAACCACCCCACGCGGACGGCGATTTCGAATCTGGCGGAATTCATCTTGCGGCCGACGTTCACGCACTCGGTATCGCAGTTCCTGGGGACGCGGGACGTGGTCCTCACGGTCACTCCCGCGGTAAACGCGCATCAGACCGTGCAACTTTTGCTCAACCCGTTCGACCCGACGTCGTCCGCGAGCTCGGCGAGCGCACCCGCGGCCTTCGCGCTCGAAGCGCCCTCCCCGCAGCAGAACGGTGCCACGAGTTTCACAATTCCGACCACGGGCCTGCCCGGAATCGCCGGAGGCGAGATTCCCGCGGGGACATATTTGGCCCGCATCGTGATCGACGGCGTTGAAAGCGCGCTCGATTTCACCCCGCCACCGGCCTCGGGTTCTACGGCCACCGGTCAAACTGGTTTCACCGGCCCAACCATCACTCTTCCATGAACTTCGCCGTGAGCAACATCTCCGCAGCGGCTGGCGTGGTCTGTGCCCCTTGTAATGAGACAGAGGCGTGCGTGGTTAGGCGGCATAGAGGCGCTTTACGCCGCAGAGCGCCTTCGCGAAGCGACCGGCTGAACCGCAGGAAGCCTTCGGCGTCGAACCAAGATTGAGCCGCTCCATGAGTCAGCCCACGGCTGGGAACTATCCGCCCTCGGCGACGAGAGCGGAAACGTTCCGACAAAAGCCTCCCCGCAAGCAAATGCGCTCTCATGCTTGACGCTTCACCTTTTACAACGGCAGCGCGATAATGGTTCGGACTCGAATTCGCCCGATCCTGATATTCGCTCAAGCGCGCAACGCGGACGCCAAAAGATGACGAAACCCAAAAGAATCTGCCTCAATATGATTGTCAAGAACGAGATGACTAATCTCGGCCGCTGTCTTGGCTCCGTCGCCGATCATGTCGACGGCTGGGTCATCGTTGACACCGGATCGAGTGACGGCACGCAGCAGTTCATCAAATCCTTCTTCGCAAGCCGCAACATCCCCGGCGAGCTTCACCACCGCCCGTTCCTTAATTTCGAACAGGCTCGCAACGCCGCGCTCGATTGCGTCGGCGCCAGCGCGCTGGACTATGACTATCTGTTGCTCGCCGACGCCGACATGGAGCTCGTCGTCGAGGACCGCGCCTTTCGTAAGAAACTCGAGGTGCCGAGCTATCGCATGATGCAGCGCGCGGATCTCAAACTGTCCTATTGGAACACGCGCCTCATCCGCCGCGACGCCAAGGCGCGCTACCGCGGGGTCACGCACGAATACATAGATGTCCCTGGCAGGGCAGAAAATCTTCCTGGCCTATGGTACAAGGATCACGCGAGCGGATCGAACCGGGCGAACAAATTGGAGCGCGACATCAGGCTCCTGCTCGACGGCCTGAAAGAAGAGCCGGAGAATTGTCGATACTGGTTCTACCTCGCGCAATCCTATCGCGACGCCGGACAGACCGCCAAGGCGGCCGAGATTTATGCGAAGCGAGCAGAGATGGGCGGCTGGGACGAGGAAGCTTGGAACGCCCGCCTCGAGTATGCGCGTTGCCTGCGTAAACTCGGCGAGGAGGACGGC
>Ga0181536_10005176_pt1 | contig 13478 bp, 12 predicted proteins | sample PEATcosm2014_Bin_41_FD_121105 | JGI IMG/M metagenome (GOLD analysis project Ga0181536, IMG submission 121105) | Peatland microbial communities from MTU Mesocosm Facility, Houghton, MI, USA - PEATcosm2014_Bin17_60_metaG | ecosystem: Environmental > Terrestrial > Soil > Wetlands > Peat | place...
AGGGAGTGCGTTCTTTCGGCGAACTAGCGGAGATCCGCTGGAACGCTTTGCGCGGTTTCTATAGCCCCAAGAGGCAACACGTTGATCAGCGCGCTGAAGTTTAACGAAGTTTTTGTTTTTGGATCGAATCGCGCGGGTCTGCACGCGGGTGGCGCCGCACGGACGGCGAGAGAGAAATTCGGCGCTCGCGAAGGCGTGGGCGAGGGCCTTACAGGCCAGTGCTATGCGTTCCCCACGCTTACCGAAAATTTCGAAAAGGTTTCACCAGCGTCGCTCCAAGCCAGCCGCGACCGTTTGTTCGAAACGGCTCGCCTTCATCCCGATAAGACGTTCTTATTGACCAAGGTCGGCTGCGGCATCGCCGGATTTTCCGAGGACGAGATCCGGCCGCTATTCGCCAACGCACCCTCGAACATCGTATTGCCGGACGATTGGATCTAAGAGACGGTTCTGAGAATGGACTGGAGCTGAGAATCCAGCTCGCGCAATGCCTTCGGGCTGAACTTCGCTCGCCGGTTCGCTGATCGGCCGCATTCGCGAAACGCAGGAGATGCTCAATTACTGCGCCGACCATGAGATCGCTCCGGAAATCGAAATCACTCCGATCCAGAAGATCAACGAAGCTTACGAGCGGACTCTCAAATCCGGCGTTAAGTTCCGCTTCGTGATCGATATGTCGACGCTATAGCGCAGTTTCAACACCGGCATCCTTTTCCGTAAAGACGTGAATTTTCGCGTAGCCTTCGGCTTTGGGCGATGGGTCTTGCGGCTCGCGCGCTGAGTCCAACTCGACTTGAGCCAACTTTTGTAGGCGCGATCTCTTGAGAATCCGCCGCCCGGGAGGGTCACCGCTGGGATAATAAATCGATGCGCACGTATAAGCTGGTGCTGGAATACGATGGCTCGCGATTTTCGGGGTGGCAGACGCAGAACAACGCCCGCACCGTACAGGGCGAACTGCAACAAGCGGCCAATGAACTGTTTGGAACCGAAGTGGATGTCCAGGGCTCGGGCCGAACCGATGCCGGGGTACACGCCGTCGGACAGGTGGCGCACCTGAAAATCCGATCGGCTCCCCGGAATCTTCCCGATGCGACGATTCTGCGCGAGTTGAACGACCGCCTGCCCTCGGCCATCGCCGTGCTTTCCTGCGAAGAGGCGCCGCCCGGTTTTCATGCCCGGCACGACGCGGTTTCGCGCGCTTACTTTTATCAAATCTCCACGCGCAAAGCGGCGCTCTCGAAGCGCTTCGTCTGGTGGGTCAAAGAGCCTCTGCACGTGGCGCGTATGCAGGAGGCCGCTGCGCTGATCGCGGGGCGTCACGATTTCACGTGTTTTCGCGCTGCCGATGCGGCGCGGCCGGACGAATCGACGATCGTGGTGGTCCATTCCGCCGAGGTGGCCGTGGACGAAAACCTGGTCGTGTTCCGCATCGAGGCTTCGCATTTTCTATGGAAAATGGTGCGCCGCTTGGCGGGCACGCTGGTGAAGGTCGGTTTGGAGGAAGTCACCGTGGACCAGTTCGCCGGTCTGCTCGCCGTGCGCAAGAATCCGAAGTTGGATGTCGCCGCGTGGACCGCCCCTGCTTCGGGGCTTTTTCTGGAAGGCGTCCAATACTAGACCATTTTCTGAATACGCTTAGACCGATTTCCTCGGAACGAGATCAAATCCCGTGGTCGCGCGGGTCTGCGCCTGGGTCTACGTTATCTGTGAAACCGGTCTAAGCGAGCCAAAATTCCGATGTGCGAAACGCGAGGCGCGTTCGCCCGCAAGCTTTTTAACATCACCGGCGTTCGTCTCAATTTCGCCAAAATCGGCGAGCCGGAGGGCACGAGTTGATACCGAGGGTGCTGAAAACTAAAACGATGCCTCTACGGGCGCGCTAGGTACCAAGAAACGAGTTTTGCAAAAAAGCCACGATCATGTGGCATCGGGGAGTCGGGGAAATTCGAGGACACTTGTTGTCCCAGTGCACTACAATGGGGCGACATGAGCACCGTGTACGTCATTGGCGCTGGAGCCTCTTACGGAGATACGTTGCGCTTGCCAACCGACCGGCGTGCACCCGACCTTACCGAGGCTTTCGCGAAAGCCGAATTCAGTGCTTACCGCGATACGCCGGCGGACAGCGCTCCCGGCCCTTCATTCCGCCCGACGCGCAGGCTCCAGAAGCCACCGTTGGCTTCGGGCTTTTTTGACGGCAGCCTGCTGGAAGCTCTCGGATATGGGCAGGCGGAACACGACTTCGGGTTGCTCATCGATTACATCCGCTGCCACACGGCTCCGTCTCTGAGCAAGGTGGATTTCGGGTCGCAAGGTTGGAAAGAATTGAACATCGAGGATCTTTTTACCTCCATAGAAATCCAGCGAGAGTTTCACAGTCCCGAGAGCAACGAGGGCGCAAGGTTACTGCTGACCAGAAACATGCTCCTGCGCTACATCCGGCAAATTATTGCCCTCTGCACGCTGTTCACATACGGCGAAAACTACCGAAAGCTTAAAGCGGGGCTAGAAATCAATGATTCCGTTATCACCTTCAACTGGGATCTCCTCCTGGATCAAGAATTCATCGACAGATACGATAGCGCCCAGGTCCCCGTCAATCAGTACGGCAATTTCTTTTGTTCCGCCCCGTCAGGCATATTCCCGGAATCCGTCATTCCTCCGGTCGTCCGCGGAGATGGACTGTTTCTCAAACTGCATGGGTCGCTGAACTGGTTTCGGTGCGGCAATCACAGATGTCACGCGAACGCGAGGGTCGTATATCTTCGAGAGATCCGAGCCTGCCTGCCAATGAGCGACGGCACTACGCGCGAAATAGAGGTGACCTGCGCGCATTGCGGAGCCTCGATGGACCCGGTAATGATCCCACCCGTGCTGCATAAGCGAATCGCAGATGATCCCGTGATCCGCTCCGCATGGGGTCTGGCAAGGACGCGGTTGATGGCCGCCACGAAGGTCGTCGTGGTCGGATTCTCTGCTGCACCGACAGACTTCTACGCACATTGGCTTTTACGCTCGACTGTTGGAACACGGGAGGTTGAGCTTGTTGTGATGAACCCCGACACCAAAAAAGAGGGCAAAGATCACAAGGATTTCACGACTCGTATGAGGTCCATTTTCCGTCAGTACGACAACGACCGCCTCTGCAAGAAACTCTGCTGCTTCTCTGAAATTGAATCTGTACTGCCTCAACGAACCTGATTGCCTCATGGGATGACGAGCTGCAACGAAGCTCCAGGTCCGTCCCGGAAATCGTTCGGCTTTTTCAGACGGACCGATAATGAGTCCGGCCTTTCTTGGGGAAACGGCTGGAATCCAGTACACTGATTCGAGTGACAGCGGGGGAAAGACTCGGCCCATATGAAATCCTCTCCCTGGTGGGTGCGGGCGGCATGGGAGAAGTGTACAAGGCCCGCGATACGCGCCTCGATCGCATTGTCGCGCTAAAAATTTCCAAGGATCAGTTCTCCGACCAGTTCGAGCACGAAGCGCACGCCGCCGCGCTGCTGAATCATCCGAACATTTGCACGCTCTACGACATCGGACCCAATTACCTGGTGATGGAGTACGTCGAAGGCCGCCCTCTCCAGGGTCCACTCAATGAGGGCCAAGCCGTGAAACTGGCGATCCAGATCGCCGCCGCGCTGGACGCCGCTCATCGCAAAGGAATCGTCCATCGCGATCTGAAACCAGGCAATATCCTGGTGACCAAATCCGGCGCGAAGATTCTGGATTTCGGTTTGGCCAAGATCGAAGCGCCACGCACGAATCCCGTGCGCATGGATGCCCCGCCCGAAGAGATCGCTACCGAGGAGATCTGGGAACAGGCCGGTGCGTTCGGCACCGTGCTGTACATGTCCCCCGAACAACTGCAGCGCAAGCAAACCGATTTCCGCACGGACATTTATTCCTTCGGGCTGGTGCTGTACGAAATGCTGACCGGCAAGCATCCGTACAAAGCGGACAACGTGGCGGAGCTGGTGGGGGCGATGGTGGGCGGCGGCGCGCCTTCGGTGGCCGATGTCGCCTCGCCGGCGTTGAATCGCGTGCTGCGCAAATGTCTAGCCGTCGACCCGGACGAGCGCTGGCAATCGGCCTACGATCTGCGGATCAACCTGGAGTGGGTCGCGCTGGGAATCGATCAGGCGGAGGCCGCGCTTCCGAAGCATAGCGTGAAATCGTGGAAATGGTGGCTCGCCACGGCGGCGGCCGTGATCGTGGCGGTGTTGATGGGCGCGGCGTTATCCCTGTGGCTGAGGCCCGCCCCCGCGGAGGAGCTGGTGAAGTTGTCGATTGCGGCTCCGGAAGGAACTACCCTGGCGACGGGCGCCAACGCCGGACCTCCCGCGCTTTCCCCCGACGGACGCCAGATCGCTTTCGTGGCCGATCAATCGGGCCGCGCGTCGTTGTGGGTTCGCTCCCTCGATTCCCTTACGGCGCGCGCGCTGGCCGGAACGGATGGCGCACGATCTCCTTTCTGGTCCGCGGATGGAAAGTCCCTCGCCTTCTTCGCGCAGGACAAGCTGAAGCGCATCGACCCGAACGGCGGCATGCCGGTCGTGGTCGCCAACGTTCCCGGCAACTTCGCCGCGGCGGGAACGTGGAGCGCGGAAGGCAAAATCCTGTTTGCGGCGGGGAACCTGCTGACGGTGTTCCTGGTGGACGGCAGCGGGGGCGAGCCGGTGGCGGTCACGAAGCTGGAGGGACAGGAACAGGGCCATTTTTGGCCGGAATTTCTTCCCGATGGACGGCATTTCTTGTACGGCGCGCCGACGGGTGGTCCCATTTATGCGGGCACGATCGGGACCTTCGCGCGGAAGCAAGTACTGGCGGACGCGACCCACGCTGAGTACGTCCCATCCGCCAGCGGCACGGGATTTCTGGTTTTCATCCGCCAAGGATCGCTCATGGCGCAGCCTTTCGATGCAAACGCGCTGAGCCTGCGCGGGGACGCGCACATCCTCGCGGAGGATATCGAGCCCGCGCATTTTACGGTATCGAAGGAAGGGACGCTCGCGTTCCGGACCGGCGACATTGCCGGCATGGAATTGGACTCGTTCAACCATGCCGGACTCTCCACTGGCTCGCTCGGCCGGCAAATCGGCGTTCCCGGCGAAATGCGCTTTTCCCCGGATGGCAAAGTGGTGGCCGTCGCGCATACCGTCAACCGCGTGGCGGATCTCTACCTTCACGACTTGGCGCGCAAGACGGTTTCGCGATTCACTTTCGGCGGCGGAAGGTATCCGCTGTGGACCCCCGACGGCACGCGCATTGTTTTCCGCAAACCCGACGGGATTTACGTAAAGCCGGCAAGCGGCGGCGACGAGCAGCGCATCTTCGAGGACGCGAGCATCCGGAATATGTCGGACCTCTCGCCCGACGGTCAGATTTTGCTGGTGGGGCGTTCCGATCCCAAGACCGGATTCGATATGTGGATGCTGAAAGATCCCTTGGGCAAAGGTGTAAAGAAACTCACGCCATTGCTGCAGACGCCGGCTAACGAAGGCCAGGGACGTTTCTCACCTGTCGGGCCCTTGCGCGTAGCCTATACGTCGGAGGAATCCGGCGACAACGAAATTTACGTCATGAGTACGCCCGGCGCGCCTGCGGGCAAGTGGCAGATCTCCACGGCGGGCGGCTATGCGCCCCGCTGGCGGCGCGATGGACGGGAACTGTACTACGTCGCGCCCGATCTGCGCACGATCATGGCGGCGGATATCGATCCTGGTACGGTCTTCCGCGCCGGAACGCCTCACATGCTGTTTCAGGTTCCCTCGCCGATTATCGGCGCGGCCACCGACGCGGGTTTCGCCGTCAGTCCGGACGGGAAGACGTTTCTGCTGGCGCTACCGGGCCAGGAATCGACCTCTTCCGCCATCCATGTGGTGCTCCACTGGCAAGCGGAATTGCAGCGCTAACGCGTTGGAATCGGTGATGCCATAATATTGCTAGCAATGCCCGATACGCGGCTTCGAGAACGAGTCAAGCCCGGCCTTGTGAAGGCTTGGTTCAAGACGGTCATCAACCCGGTCATCGCAGGGTTGGAAGCAGAGTCGGATTCGCTGAGCCGAGATGATTACACTTGGCGGGCACATGCTCGCCGTCTCGTGGGCTTCGCCCCGGTTCGATCACATGTTGGGGAGGTTGCCTCCCCAAACCTGGACCAGTTTCTCCGGGTCTATCCCGAATTTCGGCCGCTTCTGGAAGATCATGATGAAAAGCTCCAGGCCCTGTCTGAAAAAGTCTCGGAATATGCCTCGGCATTGTCTTGCTTTGAGCCTCTTCGAGCAATGGCGGTGCCATTAGTTGAGGAGACGGAATCGGCAGTTGTTGATCAAGACGAGGCGATAAGCGTGGCTACCGAGTACGTGGTCAATGGCGAGACGCGTTTACCAAACTACTACTCGACCGCGCACTTCTGGAATTCGCATAGCCGGCAGTTCCTGGATCTTCGAGACCGTCCTGAAATTCTGCCCCTTCGCGAGTCCGCGCACGTTGCCGCATCAAACCTCAAACGGGTCAACGACGAATTGGCGGGCGCTTTGAAAACCGTCCGCGACGAGCTTTCTTTTGACATGGACGTTCCGCCCGTAGAGAGGTAGTATCCGTCCTGTGGCCGGTCTTCGCCGGCGACCGGTTGTCATAGACACCGGCCCGCTCCTCACATACCTCTGTTGGCTGTTTCTGGATTCTATGGATGCAGATCCCGGTGAACGCGGCCATGCAATCGCAGACCTTAATCTTGAGTTGGGCTGGGATGAAGGCAGACACGAAAAACTCCACCAGTTCCTTCAATACGCATCGCGGCGGCTAGTCACAGCCCACGTCATCGTAGAGGCATTAAGGCTTCGAAACCATTCGTATCTTCGCAGACGCGAAAGAGAATTCCGAGTCCTTGCGGTCCGTAAGCTCATTGAGCTTGAGGAAGTCAGCGTTCCGTTGAAAGACCTCGATACCGGCCTGCTGATTGAGTTCGGGCCGACCGACGCGGGCCTGATCTCGGTCGCTCAAAGCGAAGGCGCGGTTCTGCTTACCAACGACAAGCGATTGGGGCAGCGAGCTTCCGACCCTTGTGTTGAGATTATGATGCTCGACCAGCTCTGACCGGTATGTCAGGTCCGGAAGGAACCGTCCAACAAAGCAAAAGGGGCGAGCTTTCGCCCGCCCCATTCTGAATTCTGACTCCTGGCTTCTGACTTCTTACGAGCTATTTGCTCTCGATCCGCATCCCGTAGAAGGACCGGTACACGAAGAAGACCGAGACCGCCAGGAACGCGGCTCCCAGAGCCGTGGTCATGGCCGCGCCTTGGGTTTTGGTCAGCGAAACCGCCAGCTCCACGGCCAGTAGCCCGAAGAGCGTCGTGAACTTGATGATGGGGTTCAGCGCGACCGACGACGTGTCCTTGAACGGATCGCCCACCGTGTCACCGACGACGGTGGCATCGTGCAGCGGCGTGCCCTTGGCCTTCAATTCCACTTCCACGATCTTCTTGGCGTTGTCCCAGGCTCCGCCGGCGTTGGCCATGAAGATGGCCTGATACAGGCCGAACACGGCAATCGAAATCAGGTAGCCGATGAAGTAGTAGGGCTCGAAGAACGCGAAGGCGAGCGTCGCGAAGAACACGGTCAAAAAGATATTGAACATGCCCTTTTGCGCGTACTGCGTGCAGATTTCGACCACCTTCTTGGAGTCGCTCACCGACGCCGCGGCGGCGCTCTCCAGGTTGATGTTCTCTTTGATGAATTCCACGGCGCGATACGCTCCCGTAGTGACGGCTTGGATGGACGCGCCCGTAAACCAATAGATCACCGCACCGCCGGTGATCAACCCGAGCAGGAACGGCGGGTGCAGGATGGAAAGGTTCGACATCAACTCCGTCTGCAGGCCGTTGGTGAGAGCCACGATAATCGAAAAGATCATGGTCGTCGCGCCGACCACCGCGGTACCGATCAGAACCGGTTTGGCGGTCGCCTTGAACGTGTTCCCGGCGCCGTCGTTTTCTTCCAGGTGATGCTTGGCTTTTTCGAAATCGACATCCCAGCCGTAGGTCTTCTTGAGTTCGCCTTTGATGTTAGGAACCGTCTCGATCATGCTCAGCTCGTAAACCGATTGCGCGTTGTCCGTGACGGGACCGTAGGAGTCCACCGCGATGGTCACGGGACCCATGCCCAGGAAACCAAACGCCACCAGACCGAAGGCGAACACGGCGCCGGAGTTCTGCAGGAATACGCCAGCCGGCATCGAAGTACTGACGCCATAGGCCATGGCCATCAAAGCCATCATCGACATTCCCAGCCAATAGGCGCTGAAATTACCGGCTACCAGGCCGGAGAGAATATTTAAAGAAGCGCCGCCTTCCCGCGAGGACGTCACCAGTTCCTTGACGTGCCGGGATTCCATGGAAGTGAATACTTTGACCAGCTCGGGAATGATAGCGCCCGCCAGCGTGCCGCAAGTGATGATGCTCGAAAGCTTCCACCACATCGAAGCATCGCCGTTGATATCCGGGATCATGAAATAAGAAACCGCGTAGGTCGCCGCGATCGAAATAATCGAGGTCAGCCATACCAGCGATGTCAGCGGCGCTTCGTAGTTCATCTTGTCGACGTTTTGATACCTGGCCTTGGCGACCGCTTCGTTGATGAAGTAGGAAAGGCCGCTGGAGATAATCATCATGACGCGCATCACGAAGATCCACACCAGCAACTCAACCTTGGTGACGTCGTTGGTGACAGCGAGCAGAATAAAGGTAATCAGCGCGACGCCGGTGACGCCGTAGGTCTCGAAGCCATCGGCCGAGGGTCCCACCGAATCGCCCGCGTTGTCGCCCGTGCAATCGGCGATGACGCCGGGGTTGCGCACGTCGTCTTCCTTGATCTTGAATACGATCTTCATCAGGTCCGCGCCGATATCGGCAATCTTGGTAAAGATGCCGCCCGCGACGCGCAGCGCCGCCGCGCCGAGCGATTCACCGATCGCGAAACCAATGAAGCAAGGTCCGGCGTAATCGCCGGGGATGAACCGCAGAATGCACAGCATGATGAACAACTCGACGCTGATCAGCAGCATGCCGATGCTCATGCCGGCTTTGAGCGGAATCGCATAACAGGGAAACGGCTTGCCCTGGAGGCTGGCGAAGGCCGTCCGCGAGTTGGCGAACGTATTCACGCGAATGCCGAACCACGCCACGCCGTAGCTTCCCAGGATGCCGATCACGCTAAAGAAGAGAATGATGATGACGCGGGTAATCTCCATCCCCTGCAGCACGCCGAAGTAGAGGGTCATGATGACGGCGATGAACACCCACAGCATCCCCAGGAATTTACCCTGCGTGAGAAGGTACGTCTTGCAGGTTTCGTAAATGAGCTCGGAGATTTCGAGCATCGATTTGTGAACCGGCAGATTCCTGAGGTGCGAATACATCGCCAAGCCGAACAATAGGCCCAGCGCACTGATACCCAGGCCGATCATCAACAGGGTGGGACCACTAATGCCGCCCAGAAAAATGGCTTGTCCAAGATCGGGAAGCTTGAGCTCCGCCTCGCCGCCTTGTGCTAACAGAGGAGACGAGCCGCCAACCAGGATGAGCGCCAGCAGGAACCAAATTGGCGCGCTACGGCGCAGACCAGACAACAGAGTCATTGAAACTTAATCCTCCAGTTGGATAAGCGTGCGAGATCAGCCGCGAAGGGCTGGAACACGTGCTCCTGCAACGATACCGCAGCCGGGTGGGAATCCGCAACCGAGAAAGGCTATATGGGGGCCTATACGACCTGTAGGATCAGGCACTTCAAGTAATGGGTTTCAGGTACCGTGAGCAGGATCGGATGGTCTTGCGCCTGGGTACGGCGCTCCAGGACGCGCAGCGTTTTGCCGGCGTCGAGGGCCGCTTCGGCGATCGTTTCCAATAACATCGCCTCGCTCATGTGATGCGAGCAGGAACACGTCACCAGTAAACCTCCGGCACCCAGGAGGCGAAGCGCCCGGAGATTGATCTCTTTATATCCACGAGCCGCATCGTCCAGCGATTTGCGGGATTTGGCAAAAGCGGGCGGGTCCAGGACGACCATGGAGTAGCGTCGGCCTTCGTTTGTAGAAACGCTGGCCAGGAATTCGAAAACGTCCGCCTGGCGGAAATCCACGTTCGTGATCCCGTTGGCGCGCGCGTTAGCTGCGGCGGTGGCGAGCGCCGGCGCCGACGAATCCAGGGCATCGACCGAGCCGGCTTTCTTTGCCAGATGCAAGGCAAATCCGCCCGTGGAAGTAAAACAATCCAAAACCCGCGCGCTGCCCTGAAAGGCCGCGAGATACCGGGCCGCGGCTACGTAGTTTTCCCGCTGATCCAGATAGATCCCGGTTTTCTGTCCGCGCAGCAGATCGGCCTCTAAGTTCAGACCGTTCATCCGGACCTGCACCCGTTCGGGGATTTCTCCGGCCAGCGTCACGACTTCGAGCGGAAGCCCTTCGAGTTTGCGGACACTGGCGTCGTTGCGCGCGAGGATGCCCCCCGGAGCAAGCAAATCCTTGAGGCAGTGCACTATGGTGTCGCGCGCGCGGTCCATGCCCTGGTCGAGCGTCTGCATGGTCAGGTAAGGTCCGTAGCGATCCACGACCAGGCCGGGCAGCAGATCGCCTTCGGAAAAAACCAGGCGGCAGGCTTCCGAGTTTTCGACGACACTCTCGCGATGAGCGATCGCCGCCGCGAGGCGGCCGCGGAAGAATGCGACATCCGCCGGCTCGTAGTTCGCCGACAACATGCGTAAGGTGATCTGGGACTCTGAACTATAGTGCGCGATGCCTATAAAACGGCCGCTGGCCGTTGTAAAACGGCCGCCCGCTCGGCCTTGCGGCTGGCTCTCGTGACTCAAAAGCAGATCCCTCGACTTCGCTCGGGATGACAAACGGTCGGGGCTTTTTGGTTCAACGACGACGCGGACCACGTCACCCGGTTGTGCCGCGCCGCGGTCGACCACGTCGCTCGAAAAAATCCACGGATGCCCGCTGGATACGCGTCCCGCCGCTTTACGATTGACCCGGATCGTGGGAAGAGTTTCGGACAACTATTCGAACTCCCGTCCAGCGTACAGTTCGTTCACCAGCGCGCGGTGATTTTCCAGAATGCGGCCTTTACGAAGCTTCATTGTAGGTGTCAATTCGCCCTCTTCGATGGAGAAGTCGCGGTCCAGAATCTTGAACTTTCGAATTTGCTCGAACACGGGAAGCTGCCGGTTCACTTCCTTGACGGCCTTTTCGACGGCGGGCGCGGTTGCCGCGAGTTCGCCATTGATCGTAATCAGGGCCGTGGCGTACGGCAGCTTGTCTCCGATCAGCAGGACGTGGCTGATGAGAGGCTCGCGCCGGAAAAGTCCTTCGATGCGCGCCGGATAAATCTTCTTGCCGTTCGACGCGACGATGAGTTCTTTTTTGCGGCCGGTGATGTAATAGTAGCCTTCCGAATCGCGCTCGGCGATGTCCCCTGTGGCGAGCCAACCGTCGCGCAGCACGGCGGCCGTCGCAACGGGATCTTTATAGTAGCCGTCGAATAACATGGTGCCGCGAAGCATCAGCTCGCCGTCTTCCTCGATGCGTGCTTCCACGCCGGGGAGCAGTTTCCCGATGCTGCCGGGCTTGGGGCGATCCAGCGGATTCACCGAGGCGACTCCGCCTTCGGTGAGCCCATAGCCTTCGAGGAGCGGCATTCCCACGGCTTCGTAAAATTCGGCGAGCTCTTTGCTCAGCGGCGCCGAACCGGAAATGGGAGCGCGCACTCGCCCGCCCAGCCGCTCGCGAATTTTCGAGAACATGATTTTATCCAGCAGCCGGAGCGGTGCGCGGATGGCCAAGGGAACGGGCCGGCCCTCGCGCCGCAGCCTTGCCGCCTTGCTGCCGAGTCCCAGGCCCAGGTCGAAAAGCCTGCGCAGGGCGGGCGGCCGTTTCTTGATTTCAGCGGCGATGCTCGCGTGGATGCGCTCCCACAGGCGGGGCGGCGAAAGAAAGAAGGTGGGCCGAATGGAGCGCAGCTCGTGCGGAAGTTTGGAAAGTCCCTCGGAGAACCACACAACGGAACCCGTGTACATAGGCAGCAGCTCAGCCACCATGCGCTGTGCCATGTGAGCAGAGGGGAGAAAGGCGATCGTGCAATCGTCCGGCGTGAGCGGCAGGACCGCGGGCGTCATATCGAGATTCGTCACCAGCGCCCGATGGCTCACCACGCCCATCTTCGGTTCGCCTGTCGCGCCGGAGGTCATGTAGAGAATAGCCGGGTCGGTATCGCAGTATTGCGCTTGCAGGCGTTCGAACGCGGACGGGTCCTCGGCGAGCTTGCGGCGTCCAGCTTCCCACAACTCCGCGAGCGTCATTATCGAATGTAAACCCATGGAATGCAAACCCATGGATTCCACGTCTGGACTCTCGCCGGCTTCGGCGAGATCGCCCGTCAGTAAAATCCAGCGGATCTCGCGCGCGGCGTCGCCGAGAGCGGTTCGCAGGCCGCGATAAGCTTTCGCGTTTTCAACGAGAGCGATTTTACATTCGCAGAACTGGATCGCGGCCGCCTGATCGGCGTACGGAAGGCTGGTGTACACAGCGGCGGCAACGCCTCCGGCGGCCATCACGCCCAGATCGGCGAAGTAAAACTCGGCGCGCGTTTCCGATTGCAGCGCGATCATCGAACCCTTCACGGCTCCGATAGTACTGAGACCGACGGCGGTCCACTGCACCACGTCGCGCAATTCCCGCCAGGTCCATTTCTGGTACTCGCCGTGGCCGAGGGGCTGGTGGAGGGCGGGCCGATCGCCATGGGCCGCGGCCGTTTCCTCCAGAAGCGCGTAGACCGTCCGTGAAGACATGATGTGATTTTAACGTTATCGGGGCGCAACTCCGGAGCGCCTCGCGTGCTTAGGAATTATAGAAGCGGGTTACACAAAATAACGCTTTGGACAACGCGCTTCGGAGGAAAGGAAAAAACAATGAAACGGGCATTGAAACAAATCACGACCGGGATCATGATCGGGGGAATGTTGCTGGGGACCACGACGTCTATCTTTGCCGAAGGCGAAGTGGCGCGGCGCCAACAGAACCAGCAAAAGCGTATCGCCAACGGTATCTCCCACGGTACGATGAACGCGCACCAGGCAGCCCACGTAGAACATCAGGAAGCCAATCTAAATAAAGAAATCCGGACCGATCGCCAAGCGAATGGTGGCAAGCTGACGCCGCAGGAACACCGACAGGTCAACCAGCAGCAAAACGGGCTGAGCCGCGAGATTTACACCGACAAGCACTAAGGCTGAGCTTCAGTGACTCTGTGCTGGCGTTTCAGGGCCCTCTCTGGCGTTTCAGGGCCCTCTCTGGCGTTTCAGGGCCCTCTCGGGGGAGACCTTGGAACGCCCTGGATACGGTTGAGAGTTGCAGCCAAGAGCGCCGTCATCCCAGGCGCTACGCCTGAGGCGGAGCCGGCGTGAGGCCGTGGCGG
>Ga0181536_10005178_pt1 | contig 13470 bp, 9 predicted proteins | sample PEATcosm2014_Bin_41_FD_121105 | JGI IMG/M metagenome (GOLD analysis project Ga0181536, IMG submission 121105) | Peatland microbial communities from MTU Mesocosm Facility, Houghton, MI, USA - PEATcosm2014_Bin17_60_metaG | ecosystem: Environmental > Terrestrial > Soil > Wetlands > Peat | place...
CCGCAGATCGTGCTCAACCAGCTCTTCAAGCACACCTCGATGCAGGAAGGCTTCAGCATGATTCTGCTGGCCGTGGTCAACGGGCAGCCGAAGGAAATGGGGCTGATCCAGGCGATCAAACACTTTATCGACCATCGCGTCGATGTGGTGCGGCGGCGCACTTCGTACTTGCTCAACAAGGCGCGCGATCGCGAGCACATTCTGGAAGGCTACCTGACCGCGCTCGATCACCTGGACAACGTGATCGTTATCATCCGCGGCAGTGCCAACCGGGCCGACGCTCGAGAGAATTTGGTCGCTTACTTTGGCGGCAAAAAAATTGACATCAATACCACGGGGCGCGCTCCAAAGCTTGATCCCGAGAAGCCTTTCACCACGAAGCAGGCCGACGCCATCCTCGAACTGCAACTGCACAGGTTGACCAAACTCTCGATCGACGAAATTGCTAACGAGTTGAAGCAGGTGCGTGAAGCTATCGCTGAGTACGAGTCGATTCTTGCTTCCGAAGCGAAGCTGCGCAAAGTCATCATCAAGGAATTGGAAGAGGTCAAGAAGCTTTACGGCGATGCGCGCCGCACCGTGATCGAAGACGAAGCTGCGGAGATCATGCTGGAAGACCTGATCGCCGACGAGCAGGTTGCGGTTACGGTGAGCCATTCCGGCTACATGAAACGCACGCCGATCTCGACTTACCGCATGCAGCGGCGCGGCGGCACCGGTCGGACCGGCATGAAGACGCGCGACGAGGATTTCGTCGAGCATCTGTTCATTGCCTCGACTCACGCTTACATTTTGATCTTCACTAACACAGGGCGCGTCTACTGGCTCAAGGTTTATGAGATTCCCGACATCGCCGCTGCCGGCAAGGGGAAGCACGTCGGCAACCTGGTGGGCTTGCAGCCGGGCGAAACCGTGCGGACTATGCTGGCCGTGCGCGATTTGGAAGAAGAAGGCAGGTACGTCTTTTTTGTCACCCACAACGGTACGGTGAAGAAGACTGAGGTGAAGGACTTCTCGCACGTGATGCAGCGCGGCATCATCGCCATCAATATCGAGCAGGGAGACGAACTGGTCGCGGCTTCACTGACTGATGGCAACCAGATCGTCTTCCTCGCGTCGCATGACGGGCAGGCGATTCGTTTCGATGAGAACGACGTGCGGTCCATGGGACGCAACGCCACCGGCGTGCGTGGGATGAACCTGGCCGAGAAAGATTACATTGTCGGCATGGCCACCACGATCAAGCCGGAGGCGCAAGCGGTGGTGAAGGAAGGCGAGATCGCTCCCGATGTCGCCGACTTAATTCCGGAGAAAGGTTCGCTCATTCTCTCCGTCACCGAGAACGGATATGGCAAGCGCACTCCCGCCGACGAGTATCGCCTGACCAATCGCGGCGGCAAGGGCGTGATCAACGTCAAGACCACGGCCCGCAACGGCAAAGTCGTCGGCATCTCGCAAGTTACTGAGAAATCTGAGGTTATGCTGATCTCGCAGTATGGGAAGATCATCCGCATCGAATCGAAGTTCATCCGCGAATCGGGGCGGTCGGCGCAGGGGGTGCGGTTGCTGAATGTCGAGCCGGGAGACCGGGTGGCGGCGGCGGTGGTGATTCCTCCGGAAGAGCCTAATGGGAATGGGACGCTGATTCAGTAAAGCTCCGGGCGCGACTCAGATGTATGTACAATGTTTCACGTGAAACATTTTGTGCAGGTAAAAATGTATGTACAAATGGCTGCTGGCTGCTGGATGCCGAGTAGATTTTTCTGGCCCCGCTGGGCGGGGTTGCAAGTCATTGATAATGTTCAGTGTCGTGTGTGGTTATTCAGACACAACAGAGTAATGTTTACACTGTAATTGTTACGCAGGCCGTTATTTGGTGGGCTGCCACCACGTTGGGCGCTCGCCGTTAGTCGCTTTGCAATCCAAACAATAGGTGCACGATCACCGCCATGATGCCGGACAAAGCCTGGGAGACGCTGGAAACTTCGCGATGAGAAAACTGATCATGTGGAACCTGGTTAGCCTCGACGGCTTCTTCGAAGGTGCAGAGAGTTGGACGTTAGACTGGCTCCACGAGATTTGGGGCGATGAACAGCAGCGTTTTTCGCTGGAGCAGTTACGTTCTGCCGACACGCTTTTGTTTGGGCGGGTGACGTATGAGGGTATGGCTGCGTACTGGCAATCGGCACAGGGTGAGGTCGCCGACTTCATGAACAGCCTGCCGAAAATCGTCTTCTCGCGAACCCTTGATCGGGCGGAATGGAAGAATACGAAACTTGTCAAAGGCGACGCGGCGTCCGAAGTACGAGAGTTAAAGCGCCAAGGGGAAAGAAACATGTTCGTGTTTGGCAGTGCCAACCTCTCCACCAATCTGATGGAGCAGGGACTGTTCGACGAGTATCGCCTGGGCATTGTCCCGATTGTGCTGGGGAGCGGCAAGCCGTTGTTCGGACGCAACCTCAGCCGGCTGAGGATGAAGCTTCTGGAAGCGCGCCCCTTGGGATCGGGATGCGTCGTTCTTCGTTATGAGCCACGCCCGAGTCAGTGAGCATCCTTCTTCCTTCAAGGCGCTGAATCCACGTTGCGACAGGGGACGACCACCAAGTCCAACCCGCATTACCGCAGTCACTTCTAAATAACCCTGCTTTCGATTACTGTTAATCTTAGTGGTACTGTCCCTCCCCGTGTGTGCCCGCGCGGTTGCAGACTGTTTGTGAGCGTGCGTTTGTGCATGACATCGTAAACGCGAAACCAGAACCCGCGTACCAGGAACTTCTGAGCCGGCCGATTCGCGAGCTGGGGCTTACGCTTGCCGGATCGCCGGTGGAGCGCTTTGTTGAACAGCTCTATCGCGAGCTGGATGCCAAGGGGCTTTCTAAGTTTCGTCCGGCTTGCTATTTGACCGATGAGTGGGGATGTCCGTCGGGCGAGCCGATTATCGGGATTCCGTTTTATTTGGCTCATGCGGCTTTGGCGCAACTGGAGAAAGAGACGCACGACCTGGAAGATGCTCGAGAAATCATGATGTATCTGCGGCATGAGGCGGGACACGCTTTTACCTATGCGTACAAACTGCACAACAAGCCGGAGTGGAAAGAAATCTTTGGGCCGTTCCGGCGGCCTTATCGCGACAACTACCGGCCGGCGCCGTTTTCGCGCGACTATGTGCGGCATTTGCCGGGATGGTATGCGCAGAAGCATCCGGATGAAGATTTTGCCGAAACGTTTGCGGTGTGGCTGACGCCCCGCTCGAATTGGCGCAAGCGGTATCGCGGCTGGGCTGCGATAAAGAAATTGCGCTACCTGGACCGGCTGGCGCGCAAGTTAGGGAAGAGCGATCCGGCGCGGCGGCGGGGACAGACCGACATCACGGTCGATGACATGGAAACTACGGTGGCGGAATTCTATCACTTTCAGCAGGCTGGGCGCGAGGAAGTTGCGGTTACCGAGCTCACGCCGGATACGGATTTGCGGGACATCTTTCCTGTATCGAAGCGGCGGAAGGCGGCGCTGCCGGCGCACGAATTTCTGCATCAGCATCGCAAGGCGGTGATCGACAAAGTGGCGCAGTGGACGGGTGCGCAGCGTCCGCTGATTAAAGCTTTGATGGACACGATTGAAAAGCGCGCCGGGGAACTCGACTTGCGCGCCGACAAAACGCGCAGCGCAGAGCATCTGGCGGAAGTCACGGCCTATGTCACCGCGCTGGTGATGACGTATGTGGCGAAAGGAAAGTTTATTCAGCCGTAGTCGGTGGAGCGACGGACGTCCCTCCCATCCGGCAGCGAGGTAGCAGGGCGGGGACGCCCGGCGCGCCACCAAGGACTTAGGAGATTTGATGATCGGAGCAAAACTGAAAATCGCGCTGCTGTACGACTTGTGGAACGAGGATCCGGTCGCGGCGGCGGCGAAGGAAGAGGCGGATGTTGCGCGCAAGCGGCACAAGAAGGTTAAGAAGGTGAAGAAAGAGAAGACCGACCGCGAAGAGATTTTTGAAGCTTTGCAGAAGCTGGGACACGAGCCTTCTAACTTCGAATTGGATGGGCGTCCACAGTCGTTGCACTCGCTCTCGCGTTGCGATGCCGACCTGATCTTCAATTTGACCGAGTCTTTCGACGGCGACGACACCAAGGAAATGAACGTAGTCGCCTATGTCGACCTGCTGGGATTGCGCTACACGGGCGCGGGGCCGCATGCCATTTTCATGTCCCAGGACAAAGCGATTGCCAAAAAGATCTTTGCGTTTCACGGTATCAAGACTCCGTTCTTTGCGACTGCCTATCGCGGACGGGTTGAACATGCCCACGACATTTCCTTTCCGCTCATCGTCAAGCCGTCGTGGGAGGATGGATCGATTGGCATCGATGCCGGCGCCGTGGTGAAAAACGTCAAGGAAATGATGGAACGCGTCGAGTACATTCAGGATGAATTCGACTCGCCGGCATTGATTGAGGAGTACATCGAAGGGCGCGAGATTTACGCTGGAATTCTGGGCAGCTACGAACGGGCGCAGGTCTTGCCGCTGGTCGAGCTCGATCTGTCACGCTTGCCCGAGGGCACGCCAAGAATCGCCAGCTACGACGTGAAGTTCGAGAAGAATACGGAAGCCTACAAGCTAACCAAGTCAGCGATCGCGGAGAATCTGGACGAAGCAACGACGAAACGTTTGTCCGATACGGCGCTGGCCGCGTATCGCGCACTTAAGTTGCGCGACTATGGACGCATCGACATGCGGCTTGCTCCGAATGGCGATGTTTACGTTATCGAGGCGAACCCGAATCCGTGGCTGGCCAGCCGGCAGGAATTTGCCATGGCGGCGAAGGCCTACGGACTCTCCTACACGGAAATGATCGGCGCTATTATCGACCTGGCGATGAGCCGCTATTTGAATGCCAACCTTACTAATGCGGTGGCGATGCACTAGATGATGGCGTTGCGCGGCTGTGGCGACCCTCAGCGGCTGAAGCCGAATTTCTCGGTGGCGTTTATGGCACGACTAAAGTCGTGCCCTTCCCAAAACCGAAACCTACCTAGCCGTTGTCGCCTTCCCCACTGGTTGCAGTCTTTCGAAGGCTTCTTCGGCGCGGCGCAGGGCGTCCTGCACGTTGTCACAAATGTTTTCGGGGCCGACTAACTCCTCAAATTCGGTCTGCTGAATCAGCTTCAGCGGTTGCTCTCTGGCGCCGCACAGAATCAACTCGCGACCGCTCTTCTTCAGAGTTCGCGCTACTTCTTCGAGGGCGAAGAGTCCGGTGGCGTCGAGCGCGGTCATATTTCGCAGGCGCAGAATCACAACTGGGGGAAGCTCGTGAATATTTTCGGTGACCACGTCGATCTTGTCGGTCGCGCCGAATAGAAACGGGCCGTGGATGCGGAAGATGGTGGCGTAATACGGGATGTCTTTGTCCTGCAGAATGTGGACGCGTCCATCTTCAACGTAGTCGTCGGTGACCTGCGAAACTGTGGTGGTGGCGGCCACTCGGCTGATGAACAGCAGCGCCGCCAGGATCATGCCCGCCTGCACGGCAACAGTAAGATCGGCGAAGACAGTCAGTGCGAAGGTTACGAGCCACACGCTGATGTCGGTCTTCGTGAGCTTGACGAGCGAGGGAATCTCGCGCCACTCGCCCATGTTGTAACTCACCACGATCAGGATTCCCGCTAGCACCGCCATGGGCACGAAGCTCACCAGCTTCGAGGCAAATAGCAAGATCGCCAGCAGGGTGAGGGCGTGAATCATTCCGGCGACCGGTGTTTTTGCTCCTGAGCGGATGTTGGTCGCGGTGCGCGCTATTGCGCCTGTAGCGGGCAGGCCGCCGAACATCGGCGAGACTACATTGGCGATGCCCTGCGCCACGAGCTCAACGTTCGGATTGTGGCGGTCGTTGATATTGCTGCTATTACTCATGCGATCGGAGACCACCGCCGACATCAGCGACTCGATCGCGCCCAGCATGGCGACCGTCATTGCCGGGCCTAGCAGTCCGTGAATCAAGTCGGTCCGAAACACGGGGATGTGCAGATGCGGCAAGCCGCTGGGGATTCCGTTGAAACGCGTGCCGATGGTTGCGACGGGCAGTTTGAAAATCCATACGGCCAGCGTGCCCAGAACCAGGGCGACAATCGCGCCGGGAATGCGGTTTGAAAGCGCGCGGCAAGCAAGGATGATGACGATGGTGCCGGCGGCCAGTGCGGTCGCTTCGAGCGAGATGGTATGAAAATTCTGGGCCAGCGCCTCCATGCGCAGCCAGAACACGCCGGGAACTTTTTCCAGGTTGAGGCCGAAGAAATCTTTCACCTGGGTGCTGGCAATCAGGATGGCAATGCCGTTGGTGAAGCCAATAACAATCGGCCGCGGAATGAACTTTACCGCGGAGCCCATGCCGGTAAGGCCCATGATGACGAGGATGACTCCGGCCATCACCGTGCACATGAACAGGCCATCGACGCCATGAGCGGCGACGATGCCGGCGATGACGACAACAAAGGCACCGGTCGGGCCACCGATCTGGGTCATCGAGCCGCCGAGTGCGGAGATCAGAAAGCCGGTGACTACCGCGCAGTAGATTCCGGCTTGCGGTGTGAGTCCCGACGCGATGGCAAACGCCATCGCCAGCGGCAGGGCCACCAGTCCTACAGTGATTCCAGCAACGAGGTCGTGCAGGAATTTATTCAGACTGTAATCGCGCAGGGACAGGATTGATTTGGGGAGCCAGCGCTCGTCGAAGAGTGTGAGTTCCATGGGAAACAACAATTATCTCAAGTAGAAGGGGCTGGCCATAGTCCTCGAAAGGGTCGGGGCGGGAGTGTGTCTCTGGAGCAAAAATAGCGCATCCGCCCCAGCGCCACCCAGTTGATATTTTGGTTGCCACCGGAGCTGTGCTTTGCAGAACTTTGAAAGGACCCAGGCGGCAAGCGAACTCAGGCCGAAGGACTGAGCTGATTACCACGGGTGGACCTACATCGCTTGAGCCAGTGTTTTCGCTCCTACGTCTGCCCTCGATGTGGGTGACGGCCCTCGAGATCTAGGGCATGCTTTGCCCGGTTACACGAGAGAGTGCCGGACGTCAGGCAACGCGCGGCTTCTTCTTGGTGGACCGGCGCTCCTGCGCGTATTGCTGATAGCGTTGGCGAGCATACTGCTTGGCTGCGTCGCCCGTCTCAAACAGCGGCGCTTCGTGGTGATGTCCGTTACCGGTCGGGTCGTGAAGAGGCAAATCCGCGGCGTGCTCCGCAATCGCCGCCTCGAACTTGTCGGGTTTCGCCGATACCGGCGGAGGTACGGCGCTGGTCGGAACCTTCACGCCGCTGAGAGGATCGTCGGTACGGAGCTTTTGCAGAGTCAGGACAGCACCGACGTTAGGAGCGGCGGCATCGCGCTTGGTCAGGCTCGGCACTCCGAAACGCGCTTCCAGCGTGGCCAGGATCGAGGTGTGGTCGAACGGCGTGGCAGACGCGGTGCGAAACACTGTGCCCGCTGCGATCAACGGCGAAACCAGCACCGTCGGCACGCGAACCCCAAAACGTTTGAAATCAAAATTGAGTTCACCGGCGGAGTTGTCTGGCGGAATAGCATTCTCCGGCGGTGAAACGTGATCATAGCATCCGCCATGTTCATCATAAGTAATGATGAGCAAGGTCTGATTCCAAACCGGCGTGCCGATCAGAGAGTAGTAAATATCGTGCAGGAACTGCTCGCCTTTGCTGACATCGTAGTTCGGATGCTGGCTGTTTCCTTTGCTGCCCCACTGCGGTTCGAGAAATACGTAGTTCGCCAGGCTGCCGCTTTTAGAGGCTTTTTGGAAGTCGGCGAACTCCCCAAACTGGGTTTCAGGGGCATGCGCAATATCGGAGACGGATCCGCGCATGAGCGGTGGGGCGTCGTAGCCATAGACCGACCACGTCGCGGATTTCTTCGCAAGCGCGGTGAAGATGCTGGGAGCGGTGTAAACGCTGCAGGACTTATCCTGGACAAATCCTTGTGACGTCGCCATCGATACAAACGCCCGGTTGGGAAAGGTCTCCGTCGGCGCGGAGGCATACCAGTGATCGCAGACGGCGTAACCCGTCGCTAATTTCGATAACACAGGCAGAGTTGCGGGTGTGTAAATACCCATGATCTGGGAAGGTTGCGTGCCCGCCACGACCTGCCCCTTCTCCTTGCTCTCCCACCCGAGCGTGTAAGCGAAGTTGGTGACAAAGCCGTTGCTAGAAGCGGGAGTAACCGGGCTTGGAGCATCCTGTGTTCCGAATAGTTGCGAATTGGTGTTCAAGTAGCCTTCGCCGGGATCAGCCCCCGGTTGCAAATAAGCGTGGGGATCGCTCGGTTGGATGGGAAACACCGCGACCGCCTTGCCGTTCGCGTCCGGATTGCTTTCTTTGCCTGTGAGTCCTTCGAAAGGCTGTCCTAGCGGAGAAATATTCTTGCTCGATTGGTACAAGAACCCCAGCATATGGTCAAAAGACCGGTTTTCTAACATCACCACGACAATGTGATTAATCTTGGACAACAGAGAACTGGGCGCCATGCTAGCCTCCTGGAGGGGACGCGACGTTCACGCTTTGCAGAACGGCATGTGGAGAGAAAAGGAAGTGCTTGTGCAGCGAGCATCGCCAACCAAGCACTTCCAATCCAAATTTCCCTTTAGGCCGCGAGCGCATGGCCTTTCGGGAAGGCGGCTTTCAGCTCGCCCATGTCGGTTACGAGTTGCTGCGAGTCGAACCCTTGTGGGGCCTTGCCGGCGGCGATCCAGTCCGGGCTGAGCAGGCCGTAAGCCTCGTCGCAATATGCGTTCCAGAACTGCCAGGTCATGCGCATGAGCGCGCCCCAGGTGATGCAGGTGAGTCCGCGCGGGTCATAGGCAACGATCGGAACCGCGTGGCCGCCCCAGGAACCGGGCGCACCCTGGCCCGTGGCTCCGCCCGGCGGAACTGTCCACACCGTCTGGTTCTGCGCCGACAGAGGCATTTGCAGACCGATGTAGCAATTGCCGAAGATGTACACGGCGTCCTTGACCGCCTCGAGATTCTGCGGTTCGAGCGCACAAAACGCGCTCAATTTGTTCCCGTCAACTGGATTTGCCAGCCAGTAGTTGAGCACGTTGATCTCAACCGCGCCCCGGTCCGACTTGGGATTGCTGGGATCGTAGTGCCCGACAATCTCGTAGAGTTTCTCAATGTCGGGATCCGGAATAATGACCTGCTTCTTTTGCGCTTCCGCCGTCCATTGTTGAATGACGTGGCCGACAGCGGCACAGGTACAATCTCCGAGTTTGTTGTTCAACATCATGCCCAGGTTGGTGATTTTGCTGTCATAGCTTGTGGCCGCCGGTGCCGGCGGAAGGCTGGCAGTGTATTTGCTCAGCATGGGAACTCGGCTGTCGTGGTGCGCTGTCTGTTTGCCAAGTTTTACCTTCGTGTGGTCGATCATAAGGCAAGCTCCTCTCCTCGGGAACCGGCCACTTTCGGCCGGTGCAGTCCCTATCCTTTAGAGAGAACGACAAAGACGGACATTTCCCTTCTTGCGGGGGGAAGGAAGCCTGGTTGCGCTCGGCTGGGACGGGGCAGAGCCCCGTCCTCACACGAGCCGGCTAGAACATGTTCCACAGGTACTGGTTGTAAACCTCGTGGTGGAATTGCACTTCGGCTGCCTTGACAATGGTGCCGAGCAGGCGCGGGCAGCGGTCGGCCGATGCCTGTTTCAGGTCGGCGTAGCGGCCTTTCACGTCTTCCCCGAGGAGTTTGGTTGTCCAATCAGCTTTGCGGAAGTTGCTGATTGCCGTGTAGATGTTGTCGGGCAGGTAGCGCTCGGCCGAGCGGAGGTTCTTGATCTTGGCCGTCTCGCCTTCCAATCCGGTCTTGAAAATGGAGTACATCACCAGGTAGGGATTGGCGTCGGGAGCGACGGCACGCACCTCGGTGCGCATGCTGCGCTCGTTGCCGATGGGGATGCGGATCATGGCGCCACGGTCCACGGCCGACGCTTTGAGTTGGTTGGGCGCTTCGAAGTGCGGATCGAGGCGGCGATAGGCGTTGACGCTGGAATTGAAAACCAGGCAGAGGTCGTTGCCGTGGGTGAGAACGCGGTCCATAAACTCATATCCGAACTTGCTGAGCTTCTCTTCGCCCTTGGGATCCCAGAACAGGTTTTTGCCGTCCTTGCTGACCGAGACATTGGTGTGCATGCCGCTGCCGTTGACGCCCACCACCGGCTTCGGCAGAAAGGAGGCGGTCAAGCCCATATTTCGGGCCACTTGGCGACAGATCAGCTTGTAGAGCTGGATATGGTCGGCGGCGGCCACCGTTTCAGCGTAGCTGTAGTTGATCTCGAATTGCGAGGGCGCGACTTCCGGGTGATCCTTTTCGTTCTGGAAGCCCATCGAGCGTTGCACTTCGGCGGTCGTGTCGATAAACGTGCGCAGCGGATCGCCCGGCAACGAGTGGTAATAGCCTCCGGTATTGACGTACTCGAATTTGCCCGTTTCGTGGTAGGAGCGCTCGGCCTCGGGCCCCTTAAACAGGAAGCCCTCGATCTCATTGGCGGCGTTCAGGGTGTAACCGTGTTTCTTGTGCAATCCATTGGCAAACAGCTTGAGCATGCTGCGGATGTCCGCGGTGTAGGGCTCGCCGCTCTTATCAATGACCTCGCCAAAAACGAGCACTTTGCCCGGTCCGAAGACATCGGCGGGCCCCCAGTAGAAGGCAGCCCAGTCAATGCCCAGACGCAGATCGCTTTCGCGCTGCGCCGTGAAGCCGCGAATCGACGAACCGTCAAAGGTCAGGTTGTCGTAGCTCTTTAACAGGAATTTCTTGTCATAGTCCAGCATGTGCAGACGGCCTTCGAGGTCGCTGAACATTACGGTCACGGCCTTGATGCGCGACTCGTCCGTCAGGTACTTCAGCCGCTCTTCCTGAACCTTGTGAGGAGCCATGCGGTCCAGCCGCTGCTTTTTCGCCTTCAGATTCATCTCTTCCAGTTCGTCGTAGGGGATCGCTAGAAAATTCCGCAGTTCAGTTGACATGCCTCTCCTTATTTCGGGCGCAGCCCAGGAATTCCGATTAGATGACCGGGAACTAGATAGGCTATCGCGTCGGGCGCAACCAGACAAATAAAAATCGGTTATAGCGGCGATTAGGTTTTCCAATTTGCACTACGAACGGTGCAAAACTGGCTTCGCGCTTCGAGCTACGAGCCTCGAGCAAACAAGACCTGGTCGCACGAAGCTCGCAGCTTGCAGCCAGATTTATTTCCCGGAGGTCCGTTAATAGACGCCTCCGTGAAATAATCGAGTCCGAGGAATTGCTCTTGAGTTGCGCGATTTGTGAAGAACGCAAAGAGAAACGGTTTTGCCCGGCCGTGCATGGGAAAATCTGTCCGCAGTGTTGTGGCGAGCAGCGGGAGGTGACGCTGGATTGTCCGAGCGACTGTCCTTATCTTTTGCAGGCACGACAGCAGGCGCGGGAGCAGGCGGAGGCGCACTCTCACAGTCACAATTACGGGCCGGGCGCAGCGGAGCGTGAGGCTTGGTTTCGCGATCTGGAGATTCCCGAGATTGAGATTGCCGAGCAGTTTCTCTACGAACGCGAGGAGCTGATTCTCGGACTCAGCTTCGCGCTGGCCAAGAGCGCCCGCGCCGAGCGTTCACTCGTCGATCGTCCGCTCATGGATCGCGATCTGATCGCGGCTCTGAGTTCGCTGGCGAAGAGCTATCAAACGCTGGTGAACTCAAGCCTCATCTATGAGCCCACGACCGCCAACCTGACGCACCAGAGCATCGTTCGAGACATTGCTCGCGAAGTCGAAACCATGGTCCGGGAATTTCGCGAAGCCGAGCAGCAACACATCGGCCACACCCGGCTGAAGGATTCAGACGTGCTAAAGGCGCTGGTGTTCTTGTTGCGCATGGGCTTGAGTCGAACCTCCGGAAGGCCAAAGTCTCGGGCGTTTGTCGATTTTCTTTTTGCGCAGTTCCCCGAAAAGCAGTCCGTCATCGCCGGGGCGGAAGAGGAAGGGAGTCGGATCGTCATTCCGTAGGACTGAGACTGGGACGGCCGAGGGCGGCCGTCCCTACGTGAGCAGTGGAGGATCTCAGAGTCGCCGGACCGTTTGCCCACCCGGCAGCTCCGCCAGAAGTTCTCGCGCCGTTTTCCCGAGTTCATGATTGCGCGCCTCCGGTGCGATCTCGACCAGCGGTTCCAGAACAAATCTCCGTTGCTGCATGGCCGGATGTGGAATCTTCAGGCCAGGCTCATCGACCACGCGATCCCCGAACAGCACCACGTCTATATCAATGTTGCGCGGACCTCTTTCGCGCATGCGAAGGCGCCCCATCGCGGTTTCGATCTTTAGAGCCAGTTGAAGCAGTTCTCGCGGCGTCTTCTCCGTTTCAATCGCCGCTACACAATTCAGAAACCACGGCTGGTCCCGAACTTCGACCGGTTGGGTCTCATACAATGCGGAGACGGCGAGCAACCGTCCGCCTGCATCCAATTGCGCAAGCGCTGCGCGCAGGCTGGCCGCACGATCTCCCAGATTCGATCCCAAAGATAGATAAGCGATTTCGCTCACTCAACCAGTTTCGCGGCGAACAGGGCGAGAATCCAGCAAAAATTGAAGGGCAGAAGCATTATTCTTGGTTCCGTGGCTGCGGAAATTGACTCGCTTGACAGCAATCTGTAAAGCCGCCGGTTCTAAGCTGTGACGGGTGGGCACTTGCAGGGCGGTACCAAGGTTACTTTCCTAACCTCTAGAGTACGGCTAGTATGGAAAATGGCATGAATCTGGACTCTCTTCTCATCAGCGGGGACGCTACTTTGCTCGCCGTGCTGCGTCCGGCGCTGGAGAAGATCTCGGTCGACGTCGAAGCTTGCGCAGAGCCCCGGGCGGGCAACGAGCTATTGGCGAAACGCAAGTTCGATGCGGTCATCATCGACTGCGACGACTTGGAGAACGGCATTGATCTGCTGAAAGCCCTCCGCCAAACCCAAAGTAATTGCCGGTCGGTAGCGTTTGCGGTGGTGCATGGGAAAACGACCACGCAGGAAGCGTTCGCGTCCGGAGCCAATTTCGTTCTGCAGAAACCGCTTACCCCGCTGCATGCCGCGCGCTGTTTTAATGCGGCGCTCAATTTCATGGTGCGGGAACGGCGCCGCTACTTCCGCCATCCGTTGGAAATGCCGTTGCGCATCAGCCTGCCAAACAACCAAGAAATGACCGCCACGGCGACCAACGTGAGCGAGGGCGGGATGGCAATCCGCACGGTGGGCAAATTGCCCAAGGATTCACAGGCGCAGTTTCGCTTTACGCTTCCCGCTACTAACGTCTCGCTCGAACTGAAAGGCCAAGTTGCCTGGGCCGACGGAACCGGCCACGTCGGTATCCGCTTCATCGAGGTTCCGCAGAGTTCACAATATGAGCTGGACAAGTGGCTGACCGACCGCATGCAAAACGAGATGCCCGCACAACTGCAG
>Ga0181536_10005181_pt1 | contig 13463 bp, 13 predicted proteins | sample PEATcosm2014_Bin_41_FD_121105 | JGI IMG/M metagenome (GOLD analysis project Ga0181536, IMG submission 121105) | Peatland microbial communities from MTU Mesocosm Facility, Houghton, MI, USA - PEATcosm2014_Bin17_60_metaG | ecosystem: Environmental > Terrestrial > Soil > Wetlands > Peat | place...
AAACAAACATCAAAATCGCAGCGGCCGCGATCGGCGGTCTGGTGCTCGGCGCTGGCTTGTCCGGCGGGATTGGCATCGCTCCCGGCGTCTTGCACGCGCAAGGCACCGCACCCTACTACGAAGTGGCCGAGATCAACGTCAAGGACCAAGCCGGCTATGAAAAGAGCGGCGTCGACAAGGTGCGCGACGCCATCAAGGCCAACGGCGGCAAGGTCATCGCCGGCGGTTACAACAAGTCTCACAGCCTTACCGGCGCGCCCCCAGCCAACCGTTTCCTGATCTTTCAATGGCCCAACAAAGAAGCCGCCGACAAGGTTTGGGCTCAAAGCACCAAGCCATGGATTGACGGAGCGGGCATGAAGTACGCCGACTTCCGTAACATCGGCGTCGAAGGCATCGAACAGAAATAGCGTCTTGGCCCTCGATCCTAACCGATCCCGTCGAGCCTGGATCGAGGGCTCGTTTTTTCAGAGGGTTGCAATGCAACGCCGCGTCGATCATTTCAAGCCGGCCGCCCGCCGCCCGATCTTCAGGAACTGGTCGCGCGTTTCGGCGGCTTCAGTCGCATGCCGGTCGACGAATGCGGGAAATTTGATGCGGTCATGGCGGCCCGGGAAAGCGCCGCCGAGCGCGGCTGGCGCGGGGATCGTGATGTGGCGCTTCTGGCTGAGCCTGCGGCGTGGCTTCGGGGCAATCGCTCCCGGTACAACTTCGGTCCTGACGGGCTCAATGGCAGCTCCGGCCCAAAAGCGGACTTGAATTGCCCTTGCGACCTGTCGCGACAGCCTATGTCGAGCGCCTCGAAAACGAGAACGAATTTCTCAAAGGACAGATCGGCGTCAAGGACAAGACCATCGAGGCCCTCTTGGAGCGCGATAGGGAAACCAACCACCTTATTGCCGGATTGCAGAAAATGCTTACGCCGCTACTCGGCCGCCCGGAGCAGACGCGCATTGATCCCGACTAAAGCCGGTCCGTCGCCGAATCCAGGTTCGCGAACTCCAAGGCCGCGCCGCCAGTTGTCGTCCGCAAAATCGGAATAAGTCCTAACAATTGCAAGGTAAACACGTTCTTAAGTGGCCTGTGGTATGGTTCGACCAGGCCCCACTCGACCGGCTTCAATTGGTACTGCAAACCGAGCTACAATTGGACCCGTTTGGCGATCACGCTGGAAGCTTATAGATGCCGATCACACCGCGTGCTCACTCCACCTCAGTTTCCTCGCGCGAACCGTTGGGACCAGCTAGTGTTCCCACCGATTCGCTGCGCCCCAATCCTCACAATCCCCGGATGCTCTTCGACGAGGCGCCGTTGAAGACCCTCGAGGAATCGATCCGCAAGGTTGGCATATTGGTACCGTTGACCGTCTACAGAGCACGTGGGTCCGAACGCTTTACAATCCTCGACGGCCAACGCCGATGGGTATGTGCTCAGCGTGCAGCGTTAAAGAACGTCCCAATCAATGAAGTCGCCGAACCCTCGGTAGCTGAGAACATCGTTACGATGTTTCAGATTCATAAGCTCCGCAAGGACTGGGAACTTATGCCTACGGCGCTCAAGCTCGGCGTCCTCATGGACGAGTTGAAAGAGAAAAGGGAGAGGCAGCTTGCGGAGCTAACTGCGCTCGATGTCGCGGTTGTAAGCCGCTGCAAGAAGCTGCTGACCTACCCAAAAAAATATCAGAACATGATGCTCTTTCCTGAGCCAGACGATCGAATCAAGGCCGACTTCTTTATCGAACTGTATCCAGTGTTAAACGACCGACTTGTAAAAACTGCTAACTGGTACGACCGGAATCATATGATCGACCGGTTTCTTTTCAAGTATTCCCACAAGCTTTCGGGCTTCAAAGCGATCACAGATTTTCGCAAAATCAAGCAATATTTGGTGGCGGCGCGCGCCGCAGGGCAGGAGAAGACAGTTCTCGCCCACCTGGGCCGTTTCATCGACGATGACACCAAGGACATATCATATCTTGAGATCGATGTGGCCCGAATTCGTCGCGAGGCGAGTACAATATCGCGATATGTCGAGCGATTGAGGACAACGCTCAAGGATCTAAAGGTCGAGGAATTTTTGGGGGAGGAAGAATTGTGGAACGAGTTGGAGAAGTTGCTTACCACGATCCAGAAAAAGCTAGCCGCCGCTGACCGCCGCTTGCCATGAAGGCACCATCGCCGCACGGCGCGATTGTTGACCGAGCGCGCATCACCAAATGGATGCAACAATTCCGTTTTTATCGCGCCCCGCCAGGCCAGGCGGAGATACAGGCGTGGCTTGATCGGTTTAAGCCTGCCGACCGGGATGTCGCCGCACGAATTCTTGATTGCGTCGAAGTCATTTCAGAGGCCTCGATCCAGCAGGGGTACAAGCAAGCACTCGACTCGATCGATGGTTGGCAACGGCGCGCCGATAGGAGAGAGGGCAAATGGGTATTCACCGGGTTTGGCGGCCCAAGTGAAAGTGGCTTGGCCATGCTGCGGGTATTTCGCGAGGCAAACAATCTCACACTTCAGTCATTTGATGGACTCTTCTGCAACATTACTGACATTCCGAAGAAACAATTGTCCGCCGCGGACACCGTAGTCCTCGTAGACGATTTTTCCGGAACAGGACGACAGATTGTTAACCGATGGCCAACGTTAACTGAATTAATCGCCTGCGATGCACGCTGCTTTTTAATACTAACCGCAGCAACTATCGACGCCATACAGAATATCGAACAGGTCACCACGTTGCAGGTCCTAGTCCAGAATCGCATTCAACGAAACGAAAATATTTTCTCGACAGCGTGTAGTCGTTTTTCGGTCGCAGACAGAAACAAGTTGCTACCATATTGTGAGCGCGCCGACAAAAAGAACCCCAAGGGCTTTGGGGAGTGCGGGCTTCTTTATGTCCTGAGTCATAAGACACCAAACAATTCCATCCCCGTTCTGCACGCGAATCACAGTCGCTGGGTCGGCCTGTTTCCTCGCAACTTGCAGCCTGCGGATTAACATGCGCGCCGCCTTCACCTATATGGGTACAAAACGTCAAATCGCTGACGACGTGGCTGGTGTGATATCTTCGTCCAGACGCGGGCCGTTGTTGGATTTATTTGCCGGCATCTCCGTCGTCGGCTCATCTGTCGCGCCAGGTCGTCAAGTGTGGTGCAACGACGTTCAACACTTTGCACATACGCTCGCCACCGCGATTTTTACCTCGCGCGCAGGGCCGTTTTTGCATCCTGATGTAATTGAAAACGTAAAAAAACATGCCCGCTCAAATCTGAATAAGCTTTACCGGGAAGTTGGTGGCTGGCTAGACGCAGAGGAACGGGCCCTCGCGAGTCCCACCATCGCTCAATCCTCTAGGCTGGCAACGCAATTTATAAGGTCGAGCGTGTCGCCAAGAAACTATCGCTTCCGGCGGCTGCATCGCGCCTCCGACGCTCCACGGCCGTATCGCCTTTTCACATATACGTATGCGGGTGGATACATTGGGCTGAAACAATCTGTTGACCTCGATTCTCTTCGATATGCAATCGACGTGATGCTCCACAATCGTCAGATTACTTCCGAGCAGCACCGTTGGTTGTTATTGGCCCTATGCAAAGCGCTCATGAAGGTCGCACATACGACCGGACATTTTGCTCAATATCTCGCGATCAAGGAGAGCACGTACCACCGCTTCATCGCAAAAAGGCGACGCGAGGTATTTACCGAGTGGTTGACGGCCGTGACCGATTTAGTTCCAGAAGGAACGGCAAGCTGGCGGCGCAGGAATCGCACATTTCGAATGGACGCCTTGTCGCTGTTGCGGGTCCTTCCGAAACTCAAAGCGCAACCGTCCGTTATCTATGCGGACCCGCCCTACACTAGCGACCATTACTCTAGATATTATCACCTCCTGGACACTCTCGTCCTATACGATTACCCGGACCCAATCGGTAAAGGTCAATATCGCGCCGACCGTTATATTTCAGACTTCTCGCTCCGTACACGCGTCTATTCTGCATTTCACGAACTGATCGCATCCACCGCTGAGTTGGGTTGCGAGCTCGTCCTAAACTATCCGGCGAACGGCTTACTTTCAGACCCAAGAAAATCTCTTCTACGGATTTTGAAGCAATATTATCGACGCGCAGAAGTTGCTCTCGCCATTGCCCATGAGCATTCATCGCTCGGCGCATCGAAGGGCATCGAAAAGTCGCCGGTCACCGAGTTCGTATTCTATGCGCGCTAGGTTTCGACCGGCCTATTTTCCGGTTACGAATTTCAGTCACCCTCCAAACCATACCCAGACCCAATGCCGCGACCCGCCCCGACCAGTCGCGACATCTTTACAAAAATATTTTTGTCGGCGCAGCATCACCAAACAGGGGATAAGCAGGGGCATCGATTTCCGCGTCACATATAATGACCGTGCATGGAGTACGCGGAAAGCCGGCACATCGGCGACATCCTCAAAGACCGCAACATCGAAATCGTCGGCGCCGATCTTGCTACCCGCCACGGCTTCACTCAGGTACCGAATTTTATTCTCACGAACGAGCACATCTCCGTCGGCGCTAAGCTCGCATACGCGATGCTGCTCAAATACGCCTGGGACAATGACGCGTGCTTCCCCGGCCAGCTCACCCTCGCCAAGGACATGGGAGCCGCGGAGCGGAGCGTCCGCACCTACCTCAAGGAACTCGAAAAAGTGGAGCTACTGGAAATCAAACAACGCGGCCTTGGAAAGACGAACCTGTACCGGTTGCACCTCACTATTAAGCCCCGCCAAGGTCGCCGTTCCTGACCGGCAAATTTTGCCGTTCAAGAGCGGCAACCATCGCCGTTCCTGACCGGCAACATCTTCCGGTCTCTCAATAGAAGAATACGCATTTGAGAATACTCATATGAATAATACCCAGTAGGGGAACGTATTTTTCAAACAAGAAAGCATCATTCAAATGCACCTCATAAGGACGATCCCAATAGGGGATCGACAATCAACGGGCCGCACCACGAGGTACAACAGGGGTACGCCTGATTTGTACCCTTCACCAAACACAGCCGTCGAAAATTCGGCATGATTTCTTGCTAATCGCCCCCGCTTTGTCGGGCTCACCCGCCCGACCCCGTGCCGCCACTTTGCCTATCAATTACTGTCCTCAATTATGCGTCTGGCAAAGCTGGCGGCCGCTGCGCTCCTCGTCTGGTGACTGCGGTGCTCGGGCTGGCGGCACGGGGTCGGCCGGCTACGCCGTACGGTCGCGCCGAGCGCTCCCTCCGACAAAGCGGGGGCGAGAACACCAGACACAGACTACATGCCATAACCGAGCGCCGGGCTGCGGAGCTCGTCTATACTCATGATCGCCATGACTCATAAAGGGCTGCCGGGGAATGCCCGTGCTCTACTCGGGCGAATGGTCAGTTCGCGCACCAGACTGTTCTATGCTATGCATCTCGGCGCACGGCTAGCCATTTTACCGTCCGACCTCAAGTGATACGATTGTGAGAATTAGCCTCGCGAGATATTTTTATGGCCGTAAACCCACACCTAAAGATACATAATCTCGTTGATAGCGCGGTCGGGCACGAGCTTAGCGTACCCGAGTTTCAGCGGGGTTTTGTTTGGAAGCCCGCGCAAACGCGAGATCTGGCTGAATCGCTCTGGCTCGATTATCCCATCGGCAGCTTATTGATTTGGAACAGCCGAACCGGCGCACAAGAGCGTGTGGTTAGCGATTCCCGACATCCTGCTGATTGGCTGGTTGACGGTCAACAACGCACTACGGCGCTGTGTATTCTTTTTGGCCGAAAACCATATTGGTGGCCGGACGCAGAGAGCTGGGAGAAAGCCAGACGCCGCTACGATATACGCTTTGATGTGGAAGCGAATGAGGAGCCGTTCTTCAAGGTAGCAGATGCGGCGATACGCAAAACAAAAGCGCATCGTTGGATTCGTCTGCCTGACCTACTTCAGCTTGATACCAACCGCCAGGTCGATTCACACAAACTCCAAGAGCTCGCCAAGACCATCAAGGTCGAGGGATTGTGCGGCAGCATGGATGCCATGGAAGTGTACGCGCGTCTCGACCGCGTGCGAAAAATTCGTGAGAAAGATTTAGTCGCTATCACTGTCGAGCATGAGCTCGAAGACGTTGTGGAAATATTTGCCCGGCTTAACAGCAAAGGAACCAGGGTTACCGAAGCTGACATTTATCTTGGGGTAGTGGCTGCTCGCTCGCCCGGCTGGGTGCGTGATCAGTTCTTGCCATTCCTCAATGTGCTAAAGGATGCCGGTTTCGACATAAATCCAAATCTTCTATTCCGGAGTCTCGCCGCCATAGCGGCCGGTAAAACGCGATTTCGCGAGTTGCCGGATAAAATTTGGGATGCCTCCTCTGTAGAACCAGCGTGGAAACGCACGCAGAAAGCTTGGAAGAGTCTTATCAAGCGGTTGGCGGAGTACGGAATACTCAGCACCGAAACGATGCCCACGCAGGCCGCGCTCGTCACACTCGTTGCCTTGCAGGATAAGTTTCAAGAGGAAGCATCATTCGATTTGCCTTTCTATTGGTTCCTCCAGGCATCTCGTTTTGGCAGATACAGCACCTCCGGAACCACAGCACTCGACGAAGACTTGCGAGCAATCGGCGAATCTACATCACTTCGGGACGCCGTCGTGCGGCTGCTTGATCGCTTCGAACACACCCGCACTACCGAGCCGGAAGACTTTATGCTCGACTATAGCGACTCGCGCTTCGGACGCTTTTTACTTTATCTCCTTGTGTGGCATAACGAGGCAAAGGATTGGGATGCGCACGGATATCGCCTAGGCTTCGACGGCCCACAGGTGTTGGAAGACTTTCAGCCGCAGTGGCATCATATCTTTCCCAAGAAATTTTTGGGCGAGCGCTACGACGATTCGGAAATAAACGCTCTGGCTAACATTGCCGTTATCGGACCCACCATAAACATCCGCATCAGTGCCAAGAATCCGATGGAGTATCTTCACAAATATAAAATTACTGCCGATAAACTGACCCAGCAGTTCATCACGAGTGATCTCGGAACCACCTCAATCGAGCAATATCCTGGATTTCTCAAAGATAGAGCCGAGGTTTTAGCTGCCGAGGCGAATAAATATCTCGGTGCGCTACGGAACGACATAGAGGCAAACAAATAATTCGTACTACCGCCCCATTTTAGGGATGGTCCGACGAAACGACCCATCGTTTATACTTTCTAGGGCGGTACTCACGCCCCCTTCGCATCCTTATCCACCATCCACATGCGCTAAATACTTCATCAATAAGCGACTGCGTTAAACTGAAGTCTCCACGCCTGACAGCGTGGCGCCGGTTCCTTGTAGGTCGCCGACTACACCTCACCACGGGTCGCTCGGCGTGCCGCGTTCTCCCGATCTCCACGAGAGGGAAGTGCGCACGACGGCAGACGCGAGCTGCGCTGGCAGAGCGCGTCATCACCGGGGGCTGGCGCGACGGTATGGAGGCAGAGCCTTTTCCAATTGCGACAACTTCGCACGGCGGCGGCGTTGTTTTTACGCGCGACGAGCGGCAGCGCCACGTCTGGATCGTCGGCAAATCCGGCTCGGGGAAGAGCACGCTTCTCTTCAATCTTGCGATGGGCGACATCTATGCGGGCGAGGGAGTCGCCGTCATCGATCCGCACGGCGACCTCGCCGAGGACATTCTCGACGCTATTCCCGCCTCCCGCATAAACGACGTGTGCTACCTCGACGCCGGCGAGCCGGAGTACCCCGTCGGCTTCAATCCTGCGACCAGGATCGCACCCGAGCGCCGCGCGCTCGCAGCTTCCGGCATCGTCGCCGCGTTCAAGCACCTCTGGTCCGACAGCTGGGGACCTCGCCTCGAACACTTTCTCTATCACGGCGTCGCCGCACTCATCTCCCGCGAGCACGCAACCTTGATCGATCTTGCGCGCCTCTACACCGACGACCGCTTCCGCGACCGCGTCGTCGCACACGTGACCGATCCCGAGACGCTGCGCTTCTGGCAGGAGGAGTTTCCGAGCTACACGAAATCGCTGCGCTCCGACGCGATCGCGCCGGTTTTGAACAAGGTCGGGCAGATCGCCGCCTCGCCCCACCTGCGGCTCATCCTCGGCCAGGTCGCTCCGCGCTTCGACCTCTCGTTCACCATGCAGAACAGCCGCATCTTGATCGCGAACCTCGCCAAGGGAACGATAGGGGAGCAGGCGGCGAATCTTCTGGGCTCGCTTCTCGTCTCCCACTTGCAGCTGATCGCGATGGAGCGCGGCGCACTTCCACCGCAAGAGCGCGTTCCGTTTTTCGTCCATGTCGATGAATTCCAAACGTTTAGCTCCGATGCGTTTGCGTCGTTGCTTTCAGAGGCAAGAAAATTCGCCGTGCACTTCGCCCTGGCAAATCAATACACGGATCAGCTCTCACATCCGGTGCGAACGGCAGTGATAGGTAACGCCGGAACGCTGATCGCATTTCGCGTCGGGAGCCGCGACGCCGAATTGCTCGCGCCTGAATTCCGCCCCATGGATGCCGGCGCCCTCGCCGACCAAGAGCCCTTCACCGCCTGGCTTCGCCGCGGTATCGGCCGCGACCGGATCACGGTGGAGGATAAGCTGTACGGGCCGCTCGGCACCGGCGAGGCCATCCGCGAGCAGAGCCGGCAGCGGTTCGGACGCTCGGCCGCCGCGATCGAAACCCCCCGGTAGGCTGCCCGCCCGCCAATACAGGTCATTGCCGCGACCCTAGAGGCGCCATTCAAAATACCCCTCATGTTATACTGACCGCACACCCCCGATACAGAAACCTGACGAAAACTCCGTCTTGGAGCGGGGTTACTCGTCAGGTTTCCCGTTCTAAGGCGGTGTTTTGATGGAAGGCAATAACCTGACGCAGCGCGCCTCTTCGGCGCCTTTGTTCCATATCGAAATCGACGGCGTCCGGCACGTCGCTGCCGCGGTGCTCGCGGCGAAGAGCGGATATTCCCGCGACTACATTGCCCGACTTGCGCGGCAACATCGCATCAGCGGGCGCCAGCTCGGCACGCATTGGTACATCGACGAACTATCGTTCTGGAACTTCTTCCTGCAGCAGCAGGCGCTACGCGAAGAGCGCCGCATGCTTCTGGCGGCAGCCCGCCGCCGTGAACACCAAACGGCGCAGTCGGCTTCGAATCCTCAGCATGATGGATAACCCACGAGTCCGAGAGGTGAATTTTCTCATTGCGATCTGCTTCTTCGCAGCTGTCGCGCTCTGCGCTACCCTCTTCGTTGTGAGTTTGGCGTCGGGACGCTCGCAGCCGCCTTCGCCTGCCGACGCGGCCACCACCACTGCGCCCTAGCCCTGCGCTCGAGAGGGGAGCGCCTTCCTGATTGGGGACGCAAAATTGACCTCCAGTTAATGGAGGTTGTTATTCGCCGCAAGGCAACGCCCGCTTAGTCGCCCAAGAAGGTAAACATCAGCGTGTCACTCCGATACTGCGAAATCGCACAAGACGAATTCGTAATCGGAGCGTTGCCGAACAGCGTCACTTGCCGCTCATCGGCCGACACGGGCCCATGTACTTGGTAAGCCTTCGGCCCGCACTCGGAGAACACATACGCAGTGCCGGCGTAATTGTTGCCCCCCCTCCTTCCGCTGAACAAGAGCGTTCCCTTCGCGACGCCGACGGACGCCAGCCCATCGCGCGGTGTTTCGTATAAAAATTTGCGGCTCGCCCCTTCGGCAACGAGGCGCATAACAGAACCATTGTGATTCCACAGCGGCTCCACAGATTGCAAGCTGCCGCCCAGCTCATTGCTAGCGATCGGCCCAACGGCTCTTCCAATACACGGTGAACCGTTGTTGTAACCCCCGATTATTGCCTGGATACGCTGAGCCGCTGGCGGATGAGTGGGCGTGCCCTCCGCAGAAAACAATTGCGACGCATAATTGATGGCAGACTGCAAGTCGAGCCCAAAGGAGCCGCTATGAATCGTCATTCCAGAGAATGTGTCCGCCTCCAGCTCTTTCGTCCAGGGGCTATCGACCAACGCGCCAGCCGTGTGCCCGCAGACGTGGTGTCCTAATTCATGTCCCATAACGAGAGCCATCATTCCATAGTCGCTGTGTATCTGATGACTCATCACAATGTAGCGCTTGCCGCCATATATCGCCGCGGTCTATAGCTCGACCCCATCTTTTTCCACATGCTCGACGTGTACGTTTCGGAGCAAATGCTAAAATCAATCACATCCATCTTATATGAACTCTTTCCGCTACCTCGCTACTCTCTCCCTCGTTATCCCAGCCCTCTTTTTGCTCACGTCTTCAACTGCATTTGCATCCAGTGGTATCTGGGTCAACGATACCACCGGGACGAGTCTGAGCGGTTTGCCCTGGTACCGCATCACTTCCTCCGCCGACGGCACCAAGTTGGCCGCGATCGATGCTAGCATCTCCGTTAGCGACATCTGGACCTCCACCGACAGTGGACACACCTGGACCAATAGAACCACTGGGACGAGTCTGAGCGGTCCTGACTGGACCTCCATCACTTCCTCCGCCGACGGCACCAAGTTGGCCGCAAATGTATACGGCGGCGACATCTGGACCTCCACCGACTCCGGCGTCACGTGGACAAACGCATCCACTACCTCAGGTACGATCGGCCAAGACTGGTACCACATTACTTCCACCCCTGACGGCACCAAGCTGGCGGCGGTCGATACTGATGGCTTCAGCACCGGCGACATCTGGACCTCCACCAACTCCGGCGTCACGTGGACCGACGAAACCATCGGTACGAGCGCGAGCGGCAACATCTGGCACAGCATCGCGTCCTCCGCCGACGGCACCAAGTTGGCCGCAGTTGTACTAGGAGGCGACATATGGATTTCCCCCGACTCCGGCGTCACGTGGACCGACGCATCCACTACCTCAGGTACGATCGGTCAAAACTGGCGCTCCGTCGCATCCTCCGCTGACGGCACCAAGCTAGTCGCAGTAGCAAATGCGGGTGACATCTGGACCTCCACCGACTCCGGCGTCACGTGGACCAACGAAACCACGGGTACAAGTTTGAGCGGTCTACACTGGCGCTTCGTCACCTCTTCCTCCGACGGCACGAAGTTGGCTGTGGTTGTAAATGCGGGTGGTATCTACACTTCCACCGACAGTGGACACACCTGGACCAACACGACTGCCGGCACCAGTGCGAGTAGTTCAAACTGGCTCAGTATCACCTCCTCCTCCGACGGCACCAAGTTGGCGGCGCTTGCAAATGGTGGCGACATCTGGACCGCCGCCTACTTTCCCACACTCATTACGTCCGCGGCGTCGTCCGTCGGTGCAGCGTCGGCAACTCTCAACGGCACCATCACTGATGTTGGATTGAACGGTACCTCAACCACGGAAGGCTTCGTCTACGGTGCCACCACCACCTACGGCGCCACCACGACCTCTTCGGGAACCTTCGGAGTCGGTGCGTTCACCGCAGACCTCTCCTCGCTCACCTGCAACACCACCTACCACTACGCCGCCTATGCCACCAACGGCTACCTCGCCTACAGCAGCGACCAAACATTCACCACCAGTGCCTGCCCCGTAGCCGCTCCTGCCCCCGGCAATGGCCCACCCGTAGGGTTACTCGGCACCACTGGCCCCTACACCGGCCCGGGATCGGGCTACGTGCCGGGACGTCAACAGATCATCTACCCCGACGGCACGATTGTGTATCTTGATGCCACTGGTACCGCGTCAACTTCGGCACCGCCCGCGACCGCTCCTTCAGCCACCACCCTGGGATTGTCAGCGCTGCCTACAATATCATTCCCGCACAATCTAAAGCTCTGGGAGACTGGATCCGAAGTCCTTTCCCTCCAGCAGTTCCTCAACACGCACGGCTTTCAGGTAGCCGCAAGCGGCCCCGGCTCCCCCGGCAACGAGACTGACTACTTCGGCACCAAGACCTACAAAGCCCTCGTGAAGTTCCAAAGCGCGAACGGACTTCCGGCCACCGGATTCTTTGGTCCTCTGACGAGAGCCACAATCGCCGGCATGTCGACAACTACCGCCCGCTAAACCAGCGTCCGGCATTGCGCCCTAGTCACAACTCGCATAGTGTTTTTACAAGCTGGTCCCAAATCAGCCGATGTCCGTGCCTGGAAAGCCCCGGCGGTTGCCCCCTCTGGGGCCTTTTTCTTTGTCGGCCTCGGCCGCCCCGCAACCACTTTCCCCGCCTCAACTTTTGACATTTATCAAAGTTTTGGCTGCCGAGGCCGCCATCATCCAGGATAGTGCTGGATGCTGGCCGGACCAATCCTCACACCCGTTGTGTTTCTGGAGGATAAAGCGTTCAGCGCCAAGTGGCCGGCACTACCAGGGAGGCCCCGACTTCGGTTGGGGTCTCTTTTGTTTAGGGGCCTCCGCAGGCGCCTCCAACCAATCCCTTTCCCCGGCTCAACCAAGCCACGTCACGCCGCCAAACCCTCCAAAATCCCTGACGTGAATTTCAATACGGTAGCGTGTCGCTGCCGGGCTGTTAGTCAACCGATGACCCTCTCAGACGCGGGGCCGGCGGTAAACAAACAGACGGAGCTTCAGCATCTTGACGCCATGCGAACTCTAGCCAAACTCGAGCCAGATTGAGATACAGCTGGCGTTCTTCCTTGGTCTGAGCCTCTCGTGCCGACCGAAGGCATTCGTCAGCCATCGTGCGATATTCGTCGGCTTTAGGCATAGCGCGCTGAGCCCTTCGTCCTATCAGGCTTCAGTTCGTGGGCCATCTATCCATTAGATTACGCCCCAAGCTCTCAATTCCACCTCGATGGCCTCGATAAATTGCAGACAGTGGGCCCTCTCCACGAGTGTCGCCCTATGGGCCAACTCGTTCCGCGCGGTCTTGCCGCTGTCGACGAGCAAATAGTTTTGCCAGGCGAGCTTTGTCTTGGATGCCACCATCTTGCTTCCAAGCTTCCAATCTCTGCACGCGAAAACTCCTTGGGCTATGAGCGCGCTAAGCACCTCATCCAGAATCGCATAGGCCAAAACAAGCGGGAGATTGTAAAAGCTCTCCGGCGGCGTTTCGTTCATATAAACTGCGCCAAATCCTCCTCCCACGATGCTGCTGCGGTGGCTACCTCGACATAACATCTTGATTGATGCCCATTCTTCAGCAACCTGATTCCTAACTGTCGTGTCCGTAATCACGCATCACTCCCAAGAGGCTCCTTATCCCCACTACCACGCTCCGCCCACCGCACCGGATGCTATCATAAAGCCATCTCACTTATATGAAAGCCCTCCGTTATTGTGCGTCTCTCTCCGTTGTTATCTCAGCCCTATTCATACTCACAAGCTCAACCGCATTTGCTTCTGCCGTCTTCACCAACGAAACCACCGGTACTCCAGCGAGCGGCCTAACCTGGTACTCGATCACTTCTTCTTCTGACGGCACTAAGTTGGCGGCTGTTGAGACTAATTTCACTGTC
>Ga0181536_10005186_pt1 | contig 13450 bp, 15 predicted proteins | sample PEATcosm2014_Bin_41_FD_121105 | JGI IMG/M metagenome (GOLD analysis project Ga0181536, IMG submission 121105) | Peatland microbial communities from MTU Mesocosm Facility, Houghton, MI, USA - PEATcosm2014_Bin17_60_metaG | ecosystem: Environmental > Terrestrial > Soil > Wetlands > Peat | place...
GACTGTTTAATGGTTGTGGTGTATCGTGGATGCTCGCTGGGTTTGCTCGGTGCCATCCCATGTCTCCTCTCCAAAAACGCCGGCATGGCCGCAAAGCCTTCGAATCTATCGCGGCATTCGATTTGGGGGACGGTTCGGCATCGCTGGCATGTGAGATATTAGACATTTCAGTTGGTGGCGCACGGCTGCGCCCGCTGACGTGTGTGCCACAGGCGCTTCCCGACAATTTCACACTTTTGCTTTCAACTTGCGGCAAGGTGCGACGCACGTGCAACGTGGTGTGGCGGTCGCCAATGGAACTCGGGGTGCAATTCCGTAAGACTTGAGACGCCAGACATCGACGACGTCACCACCGACCAAAACGGTCTCAGCAGCACCAGAACCGTCCTCATCGAGGCAGCCGCAGCGACCCTCTGGGTCGCGGGGACGTCTTTTCCAGGGCTCGCCGCAGGCGCGCCCTTGAGGTCGCAAAACCTTTCAGAACGTGTATCGTTTTCCAACAGTGGAGGGCGCCAAAATTTTATCACCGCAGGCGTCGGCGAGCGCCGTTAGCGCGCGCCAGCCAGTGCAATGTCCCGCCGCGATCGTTTTCTAATTGAAGGCGCTCAGTCCTTCCACTGTTTGCGGGATGACCGCTTCGTTTGGGCCGGACATATCGCTGCGTCGCTGCGTCGCCGACGCTAAGGGCGCTACTAATGCACATAATCTCATGGAATATTGGTCGCCGAGTGTGGTGCATCTGCGGATCGACAACGCCACCGGCGTCGATCGATCTTATTGCGATACACCTCGTGATCTGCTGAAAAAAGGAGAAGCGCGATGCCCACTAACCGACGTCACCTCATTCTCGGAACGGCCGCAATTGCAGCGGCCACGTGCATGCCTCGAGTCGCCGCCGCGCAGACCGCAACCGGACCGTTCCGGCTCGATCCCCTGCCTTACCCGACCAATGTCTTCGAACCCTATATCGACGCCAGGACGATGGAGATCCATCACAATTTCCATCATCAGGCCTATGTGAACAATCTGAACGCGGCGGTGAAGGACTATCCCGCCGTCGCCGCCATGCCATTGGAAGAGATCTTGGCGAAGCTGGGCGACGTGCCGGAAGCGATCCGCACGGCGGTCCGCAACAACGCCGGCGGGCACGCCAACCACACCATGTTCTGGCAAGTCATGGGCCCGGGTGGCGGCGCCCCTGCGGGAGACCTCCAGGCTGCAATCCTCCGCGACATCGGCGGTCTCGACACGATGCAGGGCCGCTTCAACGATGCCGGATTGCGGCTGTTCGGTTCCGGGTGGGCGCTGGTCACCGTCACGCGCGACGGGACTCTCGCCATCGAGACCAGGCCCAATCAGGATACGCCGCTGATGGAAGGCAAGCGGGTTCTGTTCGCCAACGACGTGTGGGAGCACGCCTATTATCTGAACTATCAGAACCGACGCGCCGATTATCTCAAGGCGTGGTGGAATACCGTAAACTGGAACAAGCTGGCCGAACGTTATGCCGCCGCGAAAGCGGGGACGCTCGACATTTGAAGGCGGTGTGGTTTCTCGACGCCGTGGCGCAGGCCGATCGACGGCGCGCAAAACCGCGCTGGCGCTCGGCCTCACTTCCCCGATCGCGCTCCTCGCCGCCGCCTCTATCGTCGGCCGCGAATATTTCGAGCTCGCCGCCATGCGGTTTCGCCCGCCTGTCGAAGCCAAGGCCTTGCGCAAGCGCGATGCCACGAATGTTTATGTCGGCGGCCTGTTCATCGCCGCCTTCGTCTCGATTCCGATCGTCAATCTGGCGACGCCGCTGTTCGCCATGGCGTTGATGGTGCATTTGCACAAGCGGATTGAAGACGTCACCCCCACACCTCGCCCGCCAGTTCGACGATCATCCGCAGCTTCGCCCATTGCTCGTCCTCGGCGAGCACGTTGCCCTCCTCGGTCGAGGCGAAGCCGCACTGCGGCGACAGGCAGAGCTGATCAAGCGCGGCGTATTTGGTCGCCTCCGCGATGCGCCGCTTGACGTCGTCCTTGTTTTCGAGCTTGCCGGTCTTGGTGGTGACGAGACCGAGCACGACGATCTTGTTGCCCTTGGGCAGAAAGCGCAGCGGCTCGAAGCCGCCGGCGCGCGCCGTGTCGTATTCGAGGAAATAGCCGTCATAGTTCAATTTGCCGAGCAGGATTTCGGCGACGGGCTCATAGCCGCCTTCGGCAATCCAGGTCGAGCGGAAATTGCCGCGGCAGATATGCGTCGTGACCACCATGTCGGCGGGCTTGCCCTCGAGCGCCTGGTTGATGACGCGGGCATAGTCCTGCGCCAGGCGATCGGCATTGAGCCCGCGCTCGCGCGCCTTTTTCAGCTCCGCCTGTGAGCACAGATACGCCCAGGCCGTATCGTCGAACTGCAAATAACGGCAACCGGCGTCGTAGAACGCGCGCACGGCCTGCCGGTAGGTCTTCGCGAGATCGTCGAAGATGGCATCGCGATCGGCGTACTCTTTCGTCGTGACGGCGTTCGGCTCCAGGCGGAAATGCAGCGTCGCCGGGCTCGGAATGCACATTTTCGGCGTGACGCGCGTGTGCGCCTTGAGGAACTTGAAGTGCTCCAGCATCGGGTGATTGGAGAAGCCGAGCTTGCCCTTGATGCGGATGCTGCGCGGCTTGGTCTGCACGCCCTGGAACTGGATGCCGTGATCGAGCTCGTAGATTTCCACGCCGTCGAGCATGCCGTAGAAATCGAAATGCCACCACGAGCGGCGGAATTCGCCGTCGGTCGCGAGCTTCAGCCCGACCTCCTCCTGCTTTTTGATGATCTTCTCGATCTCGCGGTCCTCGACCGCGGTGAGTTGCGCCGCGCTGATCTCGCCCTTCTCCCGTCTGGCGCGCGCTTCCTTCAACGGCGCGGTACGCAACAGGCTGCCGACCTCGTCGGCCCGGAACGGCGGCTTGCTTCTCATCATTGGCGCGATCCTCCTTCAAAGGTTGTTGGCAGGAACCAAGCGGGGACCGCGGGCTTCGTCAACTGCAAAACTGCGCCGTGCGGCGTGCCGGATGGGCCCCGTCCCAATGGTCCGCTTTCGCCTATCTCAAAAATGAGATAAGAGGCATATGACTATTCCATTCGACAAGCTCAAAGCTCGTCTATTGGCCAACCCAAAGGTCAAGACCGAATACGACGTGCTCGCCCTGGATTTCGAGACTTCCGCCGAATCCTATCCGAGCGGTCGCATTCGAACGCGGCCAGGCTCGATGACGGAAAAATAACCAGGCCAATCGTTACGGGCCATTATCAGGCCCGCGAGACGCTGCCCATTGTCGCCGGGCTTAGGCATTGGGGTGCGCAGGAGCACTACTCCGCATTTAGCGGGCAGAACGGATCGACTGGCCAATTCGCCGAACTCCTTGTCGAATGTCAGCAGTATGCGTTCCTCCCGCACCGCCCATGCCAACACGTCCCAATCGGTGGCACCCGGCTTTGCGGTTCTAACCCAGACGACATCGTGCCCGGCGGCTTTGAGAGCGGCGACGGCCGGCCCCGGGAAATTCTCGTTGGCGAGAAAACGCATATCAGGCCGCGCTCGGGAATACCTTTTCCGAGCTGAGCGTATCACGCGCATAGGCGAGACACGCGATGATATCCTCGTGCGTAATTCCTGGATAATCTCGTAGGATGTCGACTTCAGCCCATCCGTCTGCCATTAAACCGATCACGAACTCAACGGATAGCCGTGTCCCCCGGATAACAGGTTTTCCGACAAGCACGTCGGGGTCGAGGGCAATGCGAGGATTCTCCAGCATGTTCGATAGTCCAATTCCAATGATTAAAAGTAATAATATGTGAAACTGTTGCTAGATGCGATATCAAAAAGCAGTCGCGGATTGCGAGTTTGTCTCACACCTCGATCGTAACCGTCCCGTTCACGACCATCGTGGGATAGGTCTTGATCGGCACCATGCAGGGCGGCGACACCACCTCGCCGGTGCGGATATTGAACTGGCCGTTATGAAAATTGCACTCGACGACGTCGTCCTCGATATAGCCTTCCGACAACGAACCCGGCCCGTGCGTGCAGAGGTCGTCGGTGACGTAGAACTGGCCGTCGACGTTGAATACCGCGAGCGTCAAATCCTCGACCTCGACCTTGAGCGCGGTGCCGGGCGCGACCTCGGCGGTGCTGCAGAGCTCGATGCGCTTTGCTGCGGCGGACATTTGTGACGGTCCCTGGCCTGCTTTCTCGTTTGCATGGCCCGCCGTTATACAAGACGCGGCCGTTATACAAGACGCGGCCGTTATACAAGACATGGCGGATAATGAAATATCCTCAGCTGTCCGCTATATCTAGGGACGGCGCGTCAGGAGATCGGCCAGGAGATCGGCAATGCAAAGTGAATCGGCCCGGATGAGCTCGGCGGCGCAGGCCAAATTCCGTATCAACACCCCGAATTCGCAGCCGCGCGCCATCAAGGTGATCGCGCTCGACGCCCGCAGCGAGCGCATCGTCAAACAACTCGCGCAGTCGCAATGGCAGCGCGCGAGCTTTTTCACGGCGTCGGCGTTCTCCGGCGCGCCGCTTAAGGGCGAACGCTTTGCGGAGCCCTTTTCTCTGGGCGGCTGGCTCAACGACCTGGCCGGCCGCACCAAGAATCTGGTCGACGAAGTGGACACCGCCGATCTCGTGGTGATGGTGGCGAGCGCCGGCGAGAATGCCGCCGCGGCGGCCGTCATCGGCGAAGCCTGCAACGTCAAGCACGTGATGACGACGGCGCTCATCCTCACACCCCCTCCCTACCCTCCCCCGCAAGCGGGGGAGGGTAGGGAGGGGGCGAGCGATGAAACGCTTGCCAAATTGCTCGCGCAATTGCGGCCGCACGTCATGATGCTCGTGATTTCGAGCGCCGACGAATATATCAACGACATGCTCACGGCGTTGCGCGCCTGAGCGCGGCCGCTATTCACCTCGCCGCGCACGCCGCCAGCCGGTCCTGCGTGCCAAGGCGAAGGCGATGGCAAGACAATTTGCCGCGCGGCTCGCCGCCCGCTTCGCGACGCCGGCCACTGCCGCGCCGTGACCGGGCGCGATCTATCGGCTAAGCTCAAAGGCAAGAACTCGACGCGGCGCGGCCGAAGCTGCGCCGGAGCAGGACAACTGCCCAAGGGGAGGACCACATGACGGACATCGCCGCCGACGCAACGCCCTGGTATCGCGCGCTGACGCCCGGCCAGAGGCGAACTCTCATCGCCACCAATCTCGGCTGGCTGTTCGACGGTTACGAAACCTACGCGCTGCTGCTGACCGTCGGCCCGGCTATGCACTCCTTGCTCGAGTCCTCGCAGTATTCGCAAATTCCCGCCTATGCGGGCACCGTGGTGGCGATCACGCTGCTCGGCTGGGGTATCGGCGGCGTCTGCGGCGGCGTTCTTGCCGACTATATCGGCCGCAAGCGGACGATGATCTACGCCATTCTCGGCTATTCGATCATGACCGGTCTGACCGCCCTGTCGTTCAACTGGATCTCGTTTGCACTGCTGCGCTTCCTGGTCGGCATCGCGATCGGTTCGGAATGGGCGACCGGCTCGTCGATGATGGCCGAGCTGTGGCCGCAGAATGCGCGCGGCAAGGGCGCCGGCCTCATGCAGTGCGGCCTCGGCCTGGGATTCTTCCTCGCCTCGTTCGTCTGGCTGTTCGTCGGCGGCTTAGGACCCGACGCGTGGCGCTATATGTTCCTGATCGGCATCCTGCCGGCGCTGCTGACGCTGTGGATCAGAACATCGATCGACGAGTCGCAGGTTTGGCAACAGGTCGACGCGCAGCGGCGCGCAGCCCGCGTGCGCAAAGACAGCGGCGCGGCGCTCTCCGCGGACGACCAGGCGCTCACCCGCTTCACCGTTGCCGACCTGTTCGCCGAGCCGGAAACCCGCCGGCGGACGATGCTCGTGTTCCTGATGTCGCTCACCACGACGCTCGCCTGGTGGGGCATCTCGTCGTGGGTGCCGCCCTATATCGCCTCGGTCGCCGCCAAGGCCAACCTGCCGGCGCAGCAATGGGCGAGCTACGCCGGCATGGCGTACAATTTTGGCGCAATTCTCGGCTATGTCAGCCTCGGCTTTCTCGCCGACCGCTTCGGGCGCAAGCCGATCACCATGCTTTATTTCGCGGTGGCGCTGCTGATGACGCCGGTCCTGTTCCTATGGACGCAGAATTTGAGCCTGCTGCTGGTGGCCGCGGCGGTCAACGCGTTCTTCACGCTGGGGCAATATTCCTGGATGCCGGTGTGGCTGCCGGAACTGTTCCCGACGCGCTCGCGCGCGACCGGCATCGCGTTTACTTTCAACGCGCCGCGCTTCGTTGCTTTCCTCGGCCCGCTGTTCGCCGGGACCTTGATCGTGCAATTCGGCGGCTTCAGCCACGCCGCCATGATCATTTCGTGCATCTACATTCTCGGCTTCTGCGTCGCGCCGTTTTTGCCGGAGACCAACGGCAAGCCGCTGCCGGCGTAGGGTTCTCCGCCGTCATGCCCGCGCTCGTCGCGGGCATCCACGGCTTGACGGCATCGCAGCGCCGTAAGACGTAGATGGCCGGAACAAGTCCGGCCATGACGCCGTAGCTAGGCGCAGGAGCCCCGCATGACCTCAGAACCCATGACTGTCGAGACCGATGTGCTGGTCATCGGCTCCGGCGCCGCGGGCATGTATGCCGCGATCGAAGCGGCGCGCGGCGGGGTTAAGGTGCTGCTCGCCGATAGGAGCCTGATCGGACGCGGCGGCGCCACCGTCATGGCGCAGATGACGGTCGCGGTCGCGCTCGGCGAAACAACGCCGGACGACTGGCGACACCACTACGACGACACGATCGCCGCCGGCCGCGGGCTGTGCGACGAGCCGCTGGCGCAGCTGCTCTGCCAGGACGCGCCGGAATGTATCCGCGAGCTGGACCGCTGGGGCGTCGGCTGGGCGCGTAAAGATGGCCACCTCACCGTGACGACAGCGCCCGGTCATGATCGGCCGCGCTGCGTCTATGTGGATTTCATCAATACCGGTCCGGCGGTGTCGAAGACGTTGCGCACGGTGCTGGCGCGCAACCCAAACATCCGCAAGACAGGCGACCTCTGCATCGTCGATCTGGTGACGAGGGACGGCGAGGTCACCGGCGCCGTCGCTTATCATCTCGGGACCGGCGCCCCGGTCACGATCGCAGCCAAGGCGACGGTATTGGCGACCGGCGGCCTGACGCGGCTCTATCGGCGCAACAGCGCCTCCGCCAACATGGGCGGCGACGGCTATGCGCTGGCGCTGCGCGCCGGCGCGTCGTTGATCGACATGGAATTCGTGCAGTTCTTTCCGATCGGGCATTTGGCGCCGCGGCTCATTGGCATGGACCCGATCATGTGGGATCCGTTCCGCTACAAGCTCGGCGGCCGGCTCCTTAACGGCCGCATGGAGGAGTTCACCTCCCGTTACGGCTCGGACGAAGACGGCAAGTATGTGCTGACGCGCGACCTCGCCACTTACGCGATCTTCAAAGAGGTCGAGGCCGGGCGCGGCTCGCCGCACGGCGGCGCCTATCTCAGCTTCGAACATTGCACGGCGGCGGCGCTGCGCGAGGCCTTCGGCCCGGTGATCGATCGGCTCGCGGCGAACGCCATCGATCTGACCCGCATGGCGGTCGAGGTCGCGCCGATCGCGCATTACCACATGGGCGGCGTCAAGGCCGACGCCAGCATGGCCACCGCCGTACCCGGCCTGCTCGTTGCCGGCGAAGTGGTCGGCGGTGCCAATGGCGCGAACCGGCTCTCGGGCAACGCCCTCACCGAAGCTTTCGTATTCGGCCGCCGCGCCGGGCGCAGCGCCGCCGAGCGCGCGAAACGCATGGCGCGGCCACAGCTCAGCCTGCAAGACGCGGTCGCGGCGCTCGATCTGGTGCGCGCCGACGCGAAGGACCGCGGTCGCGCCAACACCGCAGAGCTGATCGCGCATCTGCAATCAACGATGGCCGACGGCGTCGGGCCGATCCGCACCGGAGGCAAGCTCAGCGGTGCGCTCGCCGATATCGCCTCGCTCGCCGCCGAGCTTGGCGAGCGGCCACCCGGCCACGCCGCGGCATTCGATCTGCAACGACTCGAATGGTTCGACCTGCGCAACATGCTCACCGTCGCGCGCGCCGTCGCCGCGACGGCGCTCGCCCGCAGCGAAAGCCGCGGCGCGCATCAGCGCGAGGATTTTTCCGAAATGGTCCCGCATTGGCAGGTGCACCAAACGGTGCTCTGTCGCGACGGCCGATTGCAGGTTTCCGGCGCGCCGGCCGACGTGCCCGACGCCACCTCGGCCACGAAGGCTCTTGCGTCATGAACACCATTCCAACGAGAAGCGGGGACATTGATCCTATTCAACCGACGCTATATGTATTTCGCTGGGTAGAACGGGCGGCTGAAAGTGAGTGGCGCGGTTTGGAACTTGATCGCGGCAATCCTTTGTTCGATTGCCGCCGCAATGACCGCTATTGCTGCCGTTATGTTATGCCTCTCCGACGCTAATCTTGTTAATGTGCTAGCAGCATCGGCGGGTGTAATAGGAACGGCGGGTGGGATGGCGTGGATTGCCGCCGCGGTAATAGGAGTACGAGAAAAATGAACAGCCACGACTATCTCGTTCCTATAATGGCAGCTGCATTTATGATCATTAATCTGCTCGGTGCTGCGTTCACAATCTCGCGGGTCCGCTTGAAACGGATGCGGCAAATGAATGAGCCTTCTACAGGAGTATCACGCGGTTTTACGACGTCAGTCTCCTTCCGCTCAATGGTGATGGAAGAGAAAGTTTTGCGCTACGCGATCTTCGCCCAGTGGCGCTCTTTTGGTCCTGTCGCCATTGCTGCCATTATCGCAATCTTAGTAACGCTCGGCGTGGCGGCGCTTGGGCATTGGTGACGGCGCGCCCCCGGGGCGGCGACTTTCACATCTCCGGCGCGCTGGCCGCCACGGAAGCGCTGGCGTCATGAGCAGCACCGCCACGCTAAAAGTCCGGCGCGGCAGCGCGCACGAGACGCCGCGATGGGACAGTTTTGAGGTGCCCTTCGAGCCGGGCCAATCGGTGCTTGACGGCCTGCGCTGGCTGCGCATCCACCAGGACCCGTCGCTGGCGATCCGCTTCTCCTGCATCAACGCCAACGCCTGCAAGGAGTGCATGATCCAAATCGACGGCAAGACGGTCTACGCCTGCACCGCGCGGCTCGAACCGCGCGAAATGACGTTGACGCCGCTGCCCAACAAGAAGCTGGTGCGCGATCTGGTCACCGAGATCGCGCCGCCGTCGGAGCGGTTCGGGAAGAGCTAGTCTAGCAGGCTGCCGAGCCGCTGAGGCGACTTCCTCACTACCGAATACGTGATAAAAGTAGACGATGCGTTCGCAGAACCTTGTCGCGCAATGAGCCAACTTGCTTGCTATGAGCCAAGTGCGGCTGTTTCTCTCGACCCGAGCTAAAATTGCCTTCATGACATTGGCAACAAAAATCTTATCGGTCGAATCACCGAGCTCGCGCGGTGCCGTCGATGTTTTTACAGGCGCCCCGCTCGATTTTGTCAAGGTCATTGCCGCAGGTCTCATGGTGGTCGATCACGTGAACTACATTTTCTTCGGACACGTGGCGAATATCATGTGGTACCTCGGCCGTCCGGTATTCCCTCTGTTTGCTTTCGCGCTGGTATGCAACTTAATGCGCGGGACCAATGTGCTGGATTACGTCGAAAAGCTGATTCTCCTTGGCGTCGTGTCACAGCCCATCTATGCGACCTTGATGGCCACCGATGAAGGCAACACTATATTTACGCTTGCCGTCGGTGTAGTGATTATTATGGCTTTGAAGCCACTGCACCTTGTGGTGCAGCATCTCGTCTTTCTCGCCGGCATCGCGACAATATTCAGCTCGTTTTTTCGCGTACGGGAAGGACTGGATTACGGGATCGCCGGCATGTTGCTTCCGGCAGCTCTTTATCTGGTGCTGGGAGGCAGGTGGTCGCATGCAATCTGGCTTGCCTTGCTGGTCTTCGCGCTTAATTGGTATCCAATAGACAATCCTTGGAACCTCAAGCCGATTCAGGTTTCGTGTTTTGCCGGGACTGTAAGCATTCTGATCGCACTCACCGCCTTGGCCCTGAAGAAGCGCACGCGATTTTTGCCTCGCTATGCGCTCCATATATTCTACCCGGGCCATCTTCTCGCACTTATGGCCATCCACGCTTGGATGTGATCCGGCTTTGGATCAGTGGCCTCCCGGGTGGCCTTTCACACGGCGGGAACGCGCGATCACAAATCCTGCCAATCTCGGTCGTCGGATGTCGAGGTTGCGGAAGATGGCTACTTTTGGAGGACACCAGTATAAAGCACGATCAAGACGCGTTTTCCCGAGTAGGACCGGGCCGATGACTAAATGGCTAGAAGCGGCACTCGACTACATCCCCTCGTGGCTCGAATTCCAAATGCGAATTTTCAGCCAACCGGGTTGTGTGATCGCGATTGCCCATCGCGGCAAGATCGTCTTGGAGCGCGCTTTCGGTTATGCCGATTGCAGCCGCGGCGAACCGCTGACGCCCCGGCATCGCTTTCGCGCCGCATCGCATGCGAAAAGCTTCGCGGCGGCCGGAATCTTGAAGCTGCGCGAAATGGGCAAGCTGCGACTGAATGATCCCGTCGAAAAATTCGTTCCGGACCTCGATCGCGACATCGCGCGGCTGAGGATTTTCCAGGTGCTTTGTCACGGCGCTGGTATCATCCGCGATGGTGCCGATTGCGGTTATTTTTATGATCGCCGGCCTTACCCGACGGCGAACGATCTGCTGACGGATTTCCAATCTCCACCTGTCATCATGCCCGGCACACGTTTTAAATACTCCAACCACGGTTACGGTCTACTCGGTCTTATCATCGAGGCGGTCACGGGCGAGACCTACGCATCGTGGATCAAGCGCGAAATCGTGGATTCCGCCGGCCTGAAGGAAACGGCACCCGATATGCCGATTGCCGAGGGCACACCATTTGCGCGCGGGCACACGGATAAAGTGCTGGTTGGAAAGCGCGGCGTTATTCCGGGCGATTATTCGACCGGAGCGCTTGCGCCGGCGAGCGGGCTCGTCGCTACGGCGAGCGACTTAGCCAGCTTTTTTGCTCAGCTCTCGCCGCGAGCCACGAGTAGCGTGATCTCGATTGCAAGCCGCCGCGCGATGATGCGCCGGCGATTGCGCAATCTGCATTCGAGCGTGGAGAACTATTACGGCTTCGGCATGATCAGCGGAACGGTCGACGGCTGGAATTGGTTCGGCCACGCCGGGGCACTGCAAGGCTACCTATCGCGTACAAAAATGCTGCCTGCACTAGATCTGACCATCTGCGTGTTGGCAAACTCCGCGGACGCTTCGGCCGAACAGTGGATCAATGGTGCGATTCACATCTTGCATACGTTCCGACGACGAGGCGCGCCGTCGAGCAAGCTGAATGACTGGACTGGCAGGTGGTGGGGTCTATGGGGCGCAATCGATCTCGTGCCGATGGGAAACGTCGTGATGGTCGCCAATCCACAGATGGGAAATCCCTTTTTAGACGCCAGCGAGCTTCAGGTGAGCAGCCGCGATAAGGCGCGGATCAGGCCGTCCTCCGGCTTTTTGTACCTTGGCGAAGCGGCGCATCGCAGGCGGAACGAAGCCGATCGAGCCAGCGAGCTATGGCTGGGCGGCGACAAATTTTTGCTTGAAACAGAGCGCGCAGCGGAAATCGAAACGCAATATTTCGGCAATTCTGGCAACATGAACCGTCGGGCTCATGAGAGGATAGACAGCGCAATCCCAAGTCGCTAGTGTTGATTTATGCTGGCTGGACTCAACTTGTTGGCTTTGAGGCAACGGAGAGGAAAATCATGAAAAAGATCATAGCAATGGCGTTGCTCGCCCTGGCAATCGGTGCGGGATTGAGCACTAGCGTCGTGAGCCAATCGCAAGCAACGTCGGGCGGCGCGCCGCAGCCGCAATGCACCGGTAGCGGTTGCTGAGCGTAAGCTAGGAGTTCCTGGGAGACTTCATCGGTACTACTGAGATAAAGGTCCCGGGGCGGCCAGCAGCCAACTCGGGACCCTACTGCTTTAGAGCGAAGCGAAAGCGCCTGCGCCGCTAAACTGCACTGGATAGGTTCATCACAGATATAGTCCAGTCATGAGACTTTGCCGGCGAGGTCGGCTTCTTACAAACATCTTATTGGTACTGCTGGTGCTGGTGTTTGCGCGCCTTCCCAAATTATTTGGCGGCAGTGCGGCGGACGCGGCGCTGGTCATCGTTGTTCTCATGGGCCTGCAAACGATGTTGTTTGCGGAGCAAAAACCGGGCCGCGGCGTTGTTTCTCTCCCGAGATTACGCCAAGCGATATTCGTGCGCGCTGTGGGCTTCGCGGTGGTGTCGCTGCTCGCGGTGGGATCATATGGCCTGCAAAAAATATTCATATTGAACGATTGGCGCATACACCGAGATCTTCTTTGGCTACTGGTGCCTCTTTGCTTTTCCGTTCTGATCGACACGTCGTCTTCTCGCCCCTATGTCGATGAATATTGGACGGTGGGAAAGACTCTGGCAGGCGGCCGGTGGAAACTGACGGCTATCGCAAGAAGGGATTTCGGATCTTGTTTCATCAAAGTCTTCTTCTATCCCATGATGTTCGTCTATATCGAGCAATACCTGCGTTTGTTCGATCGGTATTGGCTTCCTCAGTCGTGGACTGCTGCGGGAATCTACGCTTCGTTGGCGACTTATTACCTGCTGGTCGATCTCATTTTCGGCGCGAGCGGTTACGCGCTTTCTTTGCAGATTCTCGGCAATCGCGTTCGTTCGGTTAACCCTTATCCGGCCGGCTGGCTTGTGACAATCATATGTTATTCCCCGTTCTGGGACATGATAGGGCGCTTTGTCATTTTCCAATGGCATGCCGATTGGATCGTCTGGACCAAAGATTGGCCAGTCGTGCAGTCCGTCTGGCTGACGATGATTGCGTGCTGTTTTGTTGTCTACGCGTGGGCAACCGTCGAGTTGGGCCCGAGATTCTCCAACTTGACTTATCGCGGGACGGTCGATTCCGGGCCCTACCGCTTGATGAAGCATCCGGCCTATGTTTCAAAAATCGCATCGTATTGGCTGATTACCGTGCCGTTCGTTCCGATCTACGGCTGGGCTTTTGCATTTCAGCAATGTCTTGCGCTGTCGTTTTGGTGCTCGGTCTATTATTTCCGGGCCAAATATGAGGAAAAACACTTGTTGCGATATCCGGAATACAAGGCTTACGCATCGAGCACGATCATGCGGCATCCGGACACGTATATTTTGGCGTCCTAAGCCGCGCGTTGCAGGCCCGACTAGTGCGGCGCGGCACCCAATGCCGCGACCTTCTGCTGGCAAAAGCCGGTGACGTCCGGCGGCCATACGTCCC
>Ga0181536_10005187_pt1 | contig 13449 bp, 15 predicted proteins | sample PEATcosm2014_Bin_41_FD_121105 | JGI IMG/M metagenome (GOLD analysis project Ga0181536, IMG submission 121105) | Peatland microbial communities from MTU Mesocosm Facility, Houghton, MI, USA - PEATcosm2014_Bin17_60_metaG | ecosystem: Environmental > Terrestrial > Soil > Wetlands > Peat | place...
CGCGCGACGTTTGTTCTTACCGAACCGCGACCGTGAGGGAGTCGGCCATACGAGGAGCAGTTGGTTCATCGCGGGCTTTTCCGCTGCCGGCTACTGCGTCGGCGAAGTAATTTGCACTTCCGCTGTCGTGTTCTGCCAGTCCGGCAGTTCGTAGGGCTTGAGTTTCGTCTTCAGCGGCTCGGTCAGCTCTTTGAACTCGTTCGATCCGATGCTCGGGATCTTGAAACTGAACGTTCCTACTGCATCCTCGTCCGAACGCGACGTGCTGGCCAGCAGCGTCACGTTGGCGGCAAGGTCGTCGATCTCGGCCCCGGAATGATTCACGACGATAAAACGCGCTGCCGGTTGCTTGTCCTGCGTGATCATACGAATCCCGACCACCTCGACATACTTCTGCAGCGGATTGGTGACCTTCCCTTTCGACGCATCGCCGGACGTTACTACACCCGTTTTATCGGGCGATGTGCTGGCAGAGGATGAGTTGTCGGAACGGTTCATGAAGTAGTAAATTCCCGCGCCCAACAGAAGGAACGCTACCGCGGTACCCACGCCGACCAGCCAGGCGGGCGGAGCGGAACGGGCCTCGGGCGGCGGCCAGGCGGCCGGAGGCTGTTGCACATATTGCGGGTGCTGTGGCGGCGGAGGTGCAAACTGCTGTGGTGGTGGTGGCGCATACTGCGGCGGCTCCTGCTGCGGCGGCGCATAGGCGGTCGCCGTGGAAGCGGGCGGCCACTGTGGCTGAACCTGTTGTGGAGGCGGCGGAGGTGGCTGCCAAGCCGGCGGGGCCTGTGGAGGAGGTGGCGGCGCGGCCTGCGGGGCGGATGGCTGCTGCCAGGCGGCGGGCGGCTGCTGCCATGGAGCGGGTGCGGGTGCCTGTGGCGGTTGCCATGCCGCGGGAGGTGCGGATGGCTGCGGCTGCCAGGGTGGCGCCGCCGTTCCCGCCGGGGGTGGTCCAGCTGCCGCTGCCAGTTTCGCGCGCTCCGCGCAATCGGGGCAGTCCGTTTTCGAAGGCGGCACTTCCCGGCCGCATTGAGGGCAAATCCAACTGAACATTTGGCTACTCCCACTTTATACGAAGCGGAAAGACACGGCGTTGCATCGGCCGTGAAAGCTCAATATATTACAAGTGTGTTTCTGAAGCGCACAGGCCGCGAAAGCGTCCGTTGTGCGCGTTATTTTGGAGCGCACAGGCTGCGAAGCGGTCCGTTGTGCGCGTTAAATTAAATAGTGGCGCTCGAATTCCTTTTCCGCCAGCCCGGCGCACCCGGCCGCGTCGCGGTATTTCCCGGTGCGTGGAATCCGCCGACCGTTGCCCATCTTGAAATCGCGCGTGCAGCGCGCAAGGTGGCCGACGAAGTGATCTGGGTTCTGCCGCGCCGGTTTCCCCACAAAGATTTCGAAAGCGCGAACCTCGAAGCCCGCGCCAAAATGCTCGATCTGATCGCGCGGCAGGAGGAGGGCTTCTCGGCCGCGCTCTCCGATGGCGGGCTCTGCGCCTCGATTGCGGAAGAGGCGCGGCAGTTCTACGGACCTTCGGCCGAGATCGCGCTGGTCTGCGGCCGCGATGCCGCCGAAAGAATCGCCAACTGGGACTACGGCGCGCCCGGTGTCTTCGACGCCATGCTGGACCGGCACCGCCTTCTGGTCGCCGCGCGGGCGGGAGCCTACAAGCCGCCCAAGCGGCACCGGAAGCGAATCGTCCCGCTTCCCCTGGAATTGCCCCTCGACCAGATTTCTTCGAGCGAGATCCGCCGGCGTATTGCCGAAGGACTCCCCTGGCGCGAACTCGTCCCGGCTGCGATCGCCGACGCCGTTGCACAGACGTACGCATAGGCTACCCTGGTAATCGAAACAAATGGTCGTCGAACCGAATGGATAAGACCGCGATCCTTCTGATCACCTGCCCGGACCGCAAAGGACTCGTGGCCCGCGTGTCCGGCATGCTCTACGAGCATGGCGCCAACATCACCCATGCCGACCAGCATCAGGATCACGAAGCCGGGCTGTTCTTCATGCGCGTCGAGTGGGCGCTCGACGATTTCGACCATTTCAATGTCGCGGCCTTCCGGGAAGAATTCACGCCTGTCGCCGCCGAGCTGAATATGACCTGGCGGCTGGAGCTGTCGTCCGAAGAGCCGCGCGTCGCCATCTTCGTGTCGCAGCAGCTTCACTGCCTCGCCGATCTGCTCTACCGTCATCAGGCGGGCGAACTCGCCTGCGCGATTCCGTGCATCGTCAGCAATCACGAAGCCGGCCGGCCGCTGGCGGAGTTCTATGGCATCGCCTTCCATCACATGCCGGTGAAGGCGGGGAAGGAGGCGGCCGAGTCCAGCCAGCTGGCGCTGCTGGCCGAAAATAGAATCGATCTGATCGTGCTCGCCCGTTATATGCAGATTCTTTCGCCGGGATTTGTGGCGCGCTATCCGAACCGCGTCATCAACGTGCACCACTCTTTTCTCCCGGCCTTTGTCGGCGCGCGGCCATATCATCAGGCATTTGAGCGGGGCGTCAAGCTCATCGGCTCAACCAGCCATTATGTGACCGAGGTTCTCGACGACGGGCCGATCATCGAGCAGGACGTTACGCGCATCTCGCATCGCGATCAACTGGAAGACCTGGTCGAGAAGGGACGCGATCTGGAGCGCGTCGTGCTCTCGCGCGCGGTGCGCTGGCATCTCGAGCACAGGATTCTGCGTTATGGCTACAAGACCGTGGTCTTCGATTAAGAGAGCGCAGGTCGGTAGCCCGCTGGTTTTTCTGAGCCGTGACCGTGAGGGAGCGGTTGTTGAGGATATCACAATGAATGAGCAAGAACGCCAGTCACTGCTGGATGAATTCGCGGCCAGTCAGGCCCGCCTTTTAGCGCTCGTAAACGGCCTGACGCCGGAACAATGGAGGTTCCATCCGGCGGAAGGTCGCTGGTCGATCGGCGACTGCATCGAGCACGTGACGGCCGTCGAAGCACGTGTGCTGCGGGCTATTGGCAAGCACCTTGAGGGTCCTTCCGAGCCTGAGAAACGGCCTCTGACGGAGGGCAAGGACATCCTGGTGAGGGAAAATCTTCCCGATCGCAGCAAGCGCATCGAAGCCCCCGAGCCGGTCCGGCCCACCGGCAAGTGGGAAGACCCGGGTCAGTTACTCGCGAATTTTCTGGCCGCGCGCGAGCATACCGTCCAGTTCGCATCCTCGACGAACAGCGATTTGCGAAACCACTTCTTTCCGCACATCGCAATGGGCGAGATCGATTGTTACCAATGGCTGGTGGTGCTCAGTCTGCACGGCGGGCGTCACGCGCAGCAAATCGAGGAGATTAAAGCGCACCCCGCGTTTCCGCGGTCGCAGAGTGCCGTCGCCTAATCGAGTGCTGCCCGATCAGGTGAGCCCCATTTTCTTCGCTTCCTGATGCGCGGCGGTCCGGATGGCCGCCAGCGGGTTGGGTGCGATTTTCCACCGCTGCTGGCGGACCGCCTCCTGCACGGCCGGGGTCATCGTCTCTGCCATTTTCACCACATCACGCACAAACGCCGCCCACGCCTCGGAGTCTGGTGGCCACTGGCTGGCCGCCTCGATCTCAGTGTAAAACGGCGGTTTTTGCGCACTGCGTGTGGGAACGTAGTCCCGTCTCGGAGGGACGGATGGATAATTCTGGCCGCGAAACCGTTTTGCCACTTCTAAGCCTCACTCTTTGGCACGAATAGCTGTGATGCGCGCCGCGGGATGGCGCGCCAAGCAAAATCAAAAAATACTCACCCGTTTTTCCCGAACCTCGATTCGACAATGGATCGACATCCGGCGAGCTGTATAAAGCTGATTATTTCACAGGCTTGGGATCGGCACAATTATTTGCGATCGCGCACCGTTCCACGGCCTGTGCCTGGGTCTGGTAAATATCCAGAACGTTGTAGTGACTGGCGATGAAGTTCGGGTCGTCGCCCAAGGGCACATTCAGTACCTCGGCGCGTCCGTCTCCGTTCAAAACTACGAGATAGTATGCCAAGCCCTTTGCCCTCGGTATGAGAACGGCAACGGCAGGCCCATTGCAAGTGAAACAAAACAATAGAGGATGACGACAGTCTCCCTGCGTTTTCCGCCGCAGTGTAGCGGATTGGCGCAGTACCGCTTGGGAAACGAAGGTATAATTCGCACGGAGGAATTCCATGCAGCGCGATTTTGGCACGGCCGCGTTGAGCCGGCGCAAAGCGATTCACCTTCTGGGCGCCGGTGCGGGAATCGGCATCGCTTCCGCCCCCGGCTTCCAGAAAGCCCTGGGCTTTCAGAATGCGGCTGTTGCCAAACCGGTTCGCTTCCCGAAAGGCGCGATCGTGCGCACGCTTCTCCGCGACGTCGATCCCGACGTCCTCTCGACTGGCGCGACCCTTTTTCACGAGCACCTGAATCAGCACTCGACCGGTCCGAACTCGCGGCTGAAGTTTCTCGAAGACGTGGATAACATGATCGAAGAAGTGCGCGGCGCTGGCCGGGCGGGCATCAGTTGCATCGTCGACGCCGGCCACGAAGACATGGGCCGGCGCATCGACGAACTGAAGCGCATCGCTGTCGCCAACGACGGGGGCGTTCACATTGTCGGCAGCGGCGGATATTATCTGCAGCGCGCCTATCCGCCGGAGATCGCCACGAAGAGCGAGGATCAGATTGCCGACGATCTGGTGGCCACGGCGAACCAGCAGCATCTGGGAGCCTTCGGCGAGATCGGCCAATCCGCCGAGATGACGCCGGATGAACGCAAGGTATTCCGCGCGGTGGGCAAGGCGCATCTGCGCACGGGACTTCCCATCTTCACGCACAACGCGTATACCGGGCTGCGGCCGGACCCGAGTCCTCCGGTGGCGCGCGATTCGGCGCTGCGGCAACTCGATATCTTCGAGTCGGTCGGGGTCAAGCCCCAAAGCGTGGCGCTTGGGCATGTATGCTGCCTCGACGATCCAAAGGCCGAGATTTCAATTGCCCTGGCCAAACGCGGCGCGTTCGTCGGATTCGACCGGGCCTATGGCGAAACGATCATCCCCGACGCCATGCGCATCGCGATGGCGGCGAAACTGATCGAGGCGGGGTACGTGGACAATCTGCTGCTTTCGTCCGATTACGCCTTCGAAAACAAGCTGCGAAGCAAAGGCGGTCCGGGGCTGGCTTTGATGCCGGCGGTATTTGTGCCGCTCATGCAGAAGGCGGGCCTGAGCGACGAAACAATCCACGGCATTCTGGTCAACAATCCGCGGCGCTTCATCGCGTTCGTCCCGAAAAAGTAGGTAGACGCAGGCGGAACCGCCTGCGCCACAAATCAATCCTGGATATGGTCTTGTGGGGCAGGCGGTTCCGCCTGCCGAGCCGCTTAATTTCGGAAGCTGCTGACGGCTTCCTGCTCGTCGTGAAAGGCAGGAATCAGTGTGCTGATTCCCGTCATGTCGAGCAGTTTCCGCACTTCAGGCACCGGGTTCAGCACCTTAAGCGTGCCGCGATTTTTCACCAGGTGCGAATAGCAGCTCATCAGTTGTCCGAGACCGGCGCTGTCGATTTTCGTAACCCGGCTCAGGTCGATGATGACTCTCGTATCCTTCTGCTCGAGGACTTCCCGGCGCAGCTCGTCCAGTTCGCGGGCGGAATGTGTGAGTTCGGCGTTCGCCTTGAATTGCAGAACGGAAACGCCGCCGGACTGCTTCCAGGTGAAATTGGAAGCGCGCAGATCGCTGGCAATCTGCTCGCTGATCCGAAGTTCGTCAAAGCATTCGTCGCATCCGAGGTAGTGCCCTTCGAACTCCTCGACGGCCTCTTCATCCAGAGACCGCGAAAGATACTTGGCGATAACCCTTTCACGTTCAATCGGTTCTAATTTGCAGACCATGCTCTTCCATCCACCTAGTGCTCAACGGTTGAATTTCGTTTCAATTCCGCGCTGTAGACGCGGCGGAAGCGCTCCTTGGCGCGGAACAGCACAACCCGGAACTGTGCATCGGTCATCCCCCAATCCCGGCAAATATCTTCTTTGTCTTTACCTTCGAGGTACAGGGAACGCAGAATCATGCGGTCGCGCTCGGCCAGTTCCGACAGACCGTTATCGATGGCATCGCGCATTTCGAGGATTTCGGCCTCGGGGCGGATGGCCGTGTCGGGGATCGGCATATCGGGGTCGAGAAAGGGTTCGCGGCGCACCCGGCGGCGGTATTCGAGAATGACGTTCCGGCAGACGCCGTTCAGGAAAGCGCCGAACTCTTCGGAGTTGTTGCGAATCGTCTGGCGCTGCTCGGCGCGGAAGAACCGCACCAGCGTTTCCTGCACCAGGTCGTCGACATCGGGACAGTTGTGACCCACATGGTACAGGACCTTGTATCGCAGCTTGAGCCGCAGTCGATCGGTGGACGGGTCGTTGAAATCCATTGGGGATCGGGGGCCGGTTCGCCCCTATTCTTGCACACTGGCGGTTTTGACACACGGCCAGTCCGGGTCCCTGCGTGACACGCAGAGATCGGGAGAAACCGGGTTGTCACTCAGGCTACCCTCCGGCGGCAGCTCCGGTGACCTTGCGGGACTGGAAACATTCCCGGCAGAAGACTGGCCTTCCCTGCGTGGGCCGGAAAGGTACCGTGGTTTCGCGGCCGCATTGCGAGCAGAGTGCCGAGGTTTCCACGCGCCTCGTTGCTCCGCCCCGTTCCGAACCGCTCTGACGCCGCGATTTGCACGTTTTGCAGCGCTTCGGTTCGTTCTTGAAATCTTTTTCGTGATAGAACTGCTGTTCGCCCGCTGTGAATACGAAATCCGCGGAGCAGTCCACGCATTTGAGAACCCGATCCTGAAATTCCGGCATGGCACCATCCTGAGGGATAAGGCGGAGCGCTATGCCACTCGCTCCGCCGGCTGAGGGTTATTCGATTTCCCGGCGACTCTTCTTCCGGTTCCGTTTACGCGCCAGCGCCTGCTTGACACGCAATTTTTCGCCCGGCTTCAGGTAGAAAGAATGCCGCTTGACCTCTTTGATGATGTCTTCCTGCTGCACCTTACGCTTGAAGCGCCTGAGGGCGTTCTCCAGAGTTTCACCGTCCTGGAGTCTGACTTCGGCCAAAAAAAACACCTCCCAACCGACCAAAGATTCACCCTGGCGGCGATCCGCCTGGGTACTGATATCATATGGGCTTGGATTTAAAAGTCAAGCCCGCAATCCGTTCCGCACGCCGCGGCGCTGCCCGCTGACCCGTCTCCGGTACCCCTGAAACGATGCATAATGTGCTCGCAATATTGCTGGCCGGAGGAGCGGGTGAACGGCTCTACCCTCTAACGCGCGATACCGCGAAACCGGGGGTTCCGTTCGGTGGCGTCTACCGGATCATCGATTTCACGCTGTCCAACTGCGTGAATTCCGACGTCCGCAGAATTTTCATCCTAACACAGTACAAGTCGCTGGAATTAAACAGACATATTCGTGAGGGCTGGCACATTTTCTCCGCCGAGCTGGGGGAGTTTATCGAACTTCTTCCGCCCATGAAGCGGGTGAGCAACGAGTGGTATCAGGGCACGGCGGACGCCATCTACCAGAACGTCCACAGCATCCTGACCGAGGAGCCCGATGAAGTGCTGGTGCTCTCCGGAGACCACATTTACAAGATGAACTACCAGGACATGCTGCACTGGCACCGCTCGCAGAATGCCGACATCACGATTGCCACGCTGCAGGTTCCCCCGGAAGAGGCACGGCATTTCGGCGTGGCCAAGATCGAACCGGATTACCGGATCAGTGCATTTGAAGAAAAGCCGCAGCATGGCAATCCGGTCCGGTCGGTATTCGATCCCGCGATGGTCAGCGCGTCGATGGGGATTTACGTGTTCAAGACGAAAGCGCTGCTCGAGGAGCTGATCGCCGACGCGGAAAATCCCGATTCTTCGCACGATTTCGGCAAAGATATTCTGCCCAAATGCCTCGAACGCCGGCGGGTGGTGGCGTGGGACTTCAAAGATATCAACGCCAAGGCGGCGCGCTACTGGCGCGACGTGGGCACGCTCGACGCCTACTACGAAGCCAACATGGACCTGGTGGCGGTGTCGCCCGAATTCAACCTGTACGACCAGAGATGGCCCATTCGCACGCGGGCCTTTCAGGCGCCGCCGGCCAAGTTTGTCTTCGCGCAGGAAGGCCAGCGCATGGGCCTCGCGGTGGATTCGATCGTTTCACCCGGCTGCATCGTATCCGGCGGGCGCGTGACGCGCAGCGTGCTCGCCCCGTTTGTGCGCGTCAACAGTTACTGCGAAATCGACGAGTCCATCCTGATGCCGCGCGTCACCGTGGGCAGATACAGCCGGGTGCGGCGCGCGATCCTGGGCGAAGACGTTGTGCTGGAGGAGAACAGCCGCGTAGGATTCAATCGGGACGAGGACCGGGCGAAAGGCCGAGTGGTGACGGAATCCGGAATCACGATCGTTCCGTCACCCTTCCTGAAATCGTAACAGCCCAACCGCTCCCTTACGGTCACGGCTCAGTAACACACTGTGCAGAGCCGTGACCGTAAGGGAGCGGTTGGGCTGTTATGTTAAACGCCGCGCTTGTCGACGACGACCTTGCCTTCCTTCAGCACGGACTTTCGTCTTCAGCATCGGATAGATGTTGTCGAGCGGATTGCCTTCGAGCAGAATGATGTCGGCCAGCAGCTCACCACCGTCCGTCCGATCTTCACCGTGGGCTGAGCTACCATCGTCAAGGTCGGTTCGTGGGTCCGAATACAAAACGTGGAGTATAATTCCCATAGTTTTTAAATAGGGTCGACTCGCCGGCGTAACCTTCCGGCCAAAAGTGAGGACTGTCATGCGAAACGCACTGCCAAAGCTCGCCATCGCGCTGGCGATAGCCTTTTTTTCCGGTTTACCGCTCGCGCAGCCGGCAGCGGCGCAAAACCTGGCCATCACCAGCGTTCGAATCGTGGTTGGCAACGGGACGGAGTATGAAAACGGCACGATCATCGTGCGGGACGGCAAGATCGCCACGGTTACCGGTGGCCCGGTGCAGCTTCCGGCGGGGCTGACCGCCATTGACGGCAAAGGTATGAGCGCCATGCCTGGCTTCATCGATGGGCACAAGCATCTCAATGATGGACCCAACGCCAAGGCCTGGATGCAGTCGTTGATCGAGGCGGGCTTTACAACGGTACTAATCGCTGCCGGCCAGGCAGAGGCGAATCTCGCGCTCGCGAAGAAAGTCGAGTCCGGCGAGTACAACGGGCCGCGTCTGATTCCGGCGGGTAGCGTCAATTTGAGACAAACGCCCGCCGAGGCCCGCGCCGCCGTACAGGCGCTGGCGAAAGCCGGCGTTAAACATACCGGTGAAATCGTGCTGACACCCGAGCCGGCGCCGCCGCAGGCAGAGATCGAAACTTTGCGCGCGATCGTTGACGAAGCCAAAAAGGCGGGTGTGCAGGTGAACGTTCACGCAGTCAGCAGCCCGGCGATGGCCGCGGCCATGGACGTCGGCGTCACTCGCTTCGTGCATCTTCCCAACAAGGACTGGACTACTTACGAGCAGGCCGATGAAGTGGCCAAAACGGGTTCCATCGTCGCCGGGCTGATCGCATTCGGCGCGCCGAATATCGATAGTCTGTCCGCCGGCCCCGCGCCTGTGCAATGGCCAAAAGACAACACGCCGCGCTTCCGCGATGGCAAAGCCTGGCCGGAGGCGATCGCCGGAGCGAACCGCGACGCGAAGGGGCGGGCGACGGGTACCGAAGGCGGCTACACCATCGTCAATGCGCGACGGATATGGGACGCAGACCCGGAACACCGCACGATTTCGTACTCGACGGATCAGAACGCGGACGATCTCGTCGTACTCGAACACGAGATCAAGTCGTTCAACATCGTATTCTCGATGGCGGACATCCACAAGATCCTGACGCAAAACGCAGCGCGCTTTGTCGGGATGGACAAAGAAATCGGCACCCTGGAGCAGGGCAAGCAGGCGGACATCCTGCTGCTCAATGGCGATGTGCGGGACAACATTTACCAGTTGATCGGCACGGTGAAGGTTGTGCTGAAGGACGGCAAAATCGTCGTCGACAAGCGTCAGGCGACGCGTTAGCCGATTGCGCGCTGTACACCCCAGGAGGAAAGGAAATCATTTCATGCGAAACAAAATCGTTAAACGCGCGCTGCTAATCGTCACGGCCGTGAGCCTGGGCGCGCCCCTGTCCGCGTCCGCCCAGACGATCGCCATTACGAACGCGCGCGTCATTGTCGGCACAGGACCGGTATACGAAAAAGGGACGATCATCGTTCGCGACGGCCGAATCGCTGCCGTCGCCAACGGACCCGCGCAGATCCCCGCCGGCGCACAGGTCATCGACGCCAGCGGCATGAGCGCCATGCCGGGCTTCATCGACGGACATAAGCATCTTGTCGATAGCCCCACGGGTAAGGCGTGGATGCAGCAGGTGCTGGAGGCGGGCTACACAACCGTCCTGATCGGCGGCGGCAACGCGGAGGCCAACCTCGCCCTCGCTAAAAAGACCGAAACGGGCGAATACAACGGGCCGCGACTCCTTGCCTGCGGTCCGGTCCGGCTGCGGCAGTCGGAGGCGGACACTCGAGCGGCCGTGCAGCAGCTCGTCAAACTGGGAATCAAGAACACCTGCGAGATCGGTGTGACACCCGAGCCGGCGCCGCCGCAAATCGAGATCGACAGCCTCAAAATCATCGTCGATGAAGCGAAGAAGGACGGCATCCAGGTGAACGTCCATGCGGTGAGCAGCCCGGCGATGGTTGCGGCGATCGGCGCAGGCGTAACCCGTCTGGTGCACCTCCCGAACAAGGACTGGACCAGTTACGAGCAGGCCGACGCAGTCGCCAAAGCCGGCGCGATCGTCGCGGGGCTGATCGCGTTCGGCGCGCCGAACATCGATCGGCTGTCGGCCGGGCCGGCCACTTATCAGTGGCCCAAAGACAACACGCCGCGCTTCCGGGACGGCAAGTCCTGGCCGGAGTCAATCGCCGGAGCGAATCGGGATCCCAAAGGGCGGGCAACCGGCACGGAGGCCGGCTACACGATTATCAACGCGCGTCGCATTTGGGACGCCGACCCCGAGCACCGCACCATTTCGTATTCGACCGACCAGGAAGGAGACGATCTGGTCGTGCTCGAGCATGAGCTCAAGTCGTTCAGCATCGTGTTTTCTATGGCGGACATTCATCGCATCATCGGACCGAATGCGGCGCGCTTCGTCGGCATGGAGAACGAAACCGGCAGCCTGGAGCAGGGCAAGCGTGCCGACATCATTCTGCTCGACGGCGATCCGACTCGAAACATCTACGGGATGCTCAAAACAAAAGTGGTCTTGAAGGACGGCAAGGTCGTCGTCGACAAGCGTCCCGCTCCGGCGCCAGCGCCAGCGCCAGCGGCAGGGCGGCGCGGCCGGTAGATTGGTGGTCCCCACAGGATCAGTTGATTCTGACCGGGAACTGGGTTTCGAATTGTCAAGAGGGTCTGGTGCCGGAAAGTGGTCACCCCGCCGTGGGGCTCGCGACTTCGACCTGCAAACGGACGCTCAGCCCCACCCCCACCCCGGCGAACCGCGAAATAGACCTCGGCGGGCTCGAATCGGCGCACGGTCAGGTGGCGATGTGCCGGTCCCAGGAACAAGCAATTTGCACCATCGCCTCCGCCGCCGTTCTGATCTTGTCTACATAACAGAACTCGTCCGTCTGGTGTGCCATTGATGGCTCTCCGGGGCCGAGGATAACTGTCGGACACTGCAGGGCCGGCTGAAGTACGGACGCATCCGTGAAAAAGGGAAGTACACCGATGCCTGTGGGCTTGCTTTCAATCTTTGCCATCACCTCAAGCACCAGCTTCACAAAGTCGTGAGTCGGATCGGTAGCAACGGAAGGCATATCCACGAAAGGCTCGATATCTACTTCTGAACCGAGATACTCACGCAGCTGGTTAAGCACCTTGCGGTGAGTCTGTCCTGGTACCGATCGCACATCCATGGTGAACGCGGCCGAATCGGGAACTGAGTTAACGTTCATTCCTCCCGAAACCATGCCAACGTTGATGGTTGGAGATCCAAAGAGGTCATGCTTCTCGCTGAAAGCATAGCCCTCAATCTTCGCAATCGCCCGCGCCGCCCGATAAACCGCGTTTACACCCAATCCTGGCATGGACGAATGTGCCGCGACGCCACTGGTCCGGGCGTTCATATACAGAGCGCCCTTGTGCCCGACTGCCGGCTGATTCGATGTTGGTTCCGCCACGAGTAATGCACTGGCGCGTGGGGGGTGCAATCCACGATCGACAAGACTTCTGGCCCCTGCGCATCCGACTTCTTCTCCGGCCGTGAATATGACAGCCAGACCATTCCTGATTCTATGGTTGGCCGCAATCTCTAACGCGGCGGTAACTATAGCGGCAACGCCGCTCTTCATGTCGGAAGCGCCTCGGCCATAGATCTTGCAATCGCGTTTCACCGCTCCGATAGGATTGGAGGCCCAGTGGTTGGCTCCGATGGGAACAGTGTCCAAATGGCCCGTCAGAACAAAGGGAGCACCCGCCTCGATGCCCGGCAGATATGCGATGACGTTTGCGCGGCCGACTGCGAATTCATCAACCGTTACCGAAAGCCCGCCACTTTGAAGGATGTCGGCCACGTACAACGCGCACAGGCGTTCCTGGCCTGGCGGATTGGTTGTGTCGAAAGCCAGAAGGGCTTCCGTGAGTGCGACGGGATCCAAGAGAAAATTGTTGCATGAATGACCGCCGTCGCGATGATACCCTGGGCTTCCCTGGACTGTCAGGTGCACGCGAAGGACTCGGAGAATGGGCTGGGTTCAGACGCTGCGAAAGGATCACTCCCAGGATACGGCGCTCCGGGAAGCATCCCCTCGGGATTCCGCCGGGATGGTCGGAGACCCTTCCAGTGGTACATTGGCCGGCGGCGGAAAACTGGCGAGTGCTCTCCATCCGAGTAGCGCGTAATCCGTCCGCGGCATCTCAATTGCCAACCGCGAAGACCTCGGTAAACGCTGGCCGACATAGAAGGACCTATCGACAAGAGCCTGGGCACAAAGGAGCGTTGGCGGTGCGTTTAAGGAAGCTCGCCATCGACGGCGAGAAGACGCTCCAGGGGGCCGCAGAACTTGCGTACCAGCAGAGCTTCCAGTGTAGTGCTTTCAGCGTTTGAGCACCGCCTTGACCGGACCGCCCGAACCTATCTCTCGTTCACCGGCGCGCCCGGAGTCGGACCGCCTACCGTAGGGATACCGCGTGCCGAGAGCCATCGAGCTGGTATACCAAGCACGCTACATCGGCGAGGTGCGGCACCGTGACGCGAGGCGTCCTGAGGCCGTGCCGAGGTCGAGATCCGCCACGAGGAGGCCAGTTCCGGGGCGCGCGTTGGTGTAGGATGTCATCAGATCGTCCAACCGGAGAAATCGCATGAATGTCCGCCACCTCGTGCCGTC
>Ga0181536_10005188_pt1 | contig 13449 bp, 12 predicted proteins | sample PEATcosm2014_Bin_41_FD_121105 | JGI IMG/M metagenome (GOLD analysis project Ga0181536, IMG submission 121105) | Peatland microbial communities from MTU Mesocosm Facility, Houghton, MI, USA - PEATcosm2014_Bin17_60_metaG | ecosystem: Environmental > Terrestrial > Soil > Wetlands > Peat | place...
ACGCGCCGGCTTCGGCCGGGCGACCTTCTTGCACGCATCAGCGGCGACGAGTTCCTGCTATTGCTCGACCCATTCGAGGGCCAGGAGCAGATCCGGTCAATCATCGATGGCATCTTGCGCGACGTGAAACAGCCGTTCCACATCGAGGCGTTCGAAGTATTCAGTTCATGCTCCATTGGCGTCAGCGTCTATCCGGAACACGGTCGCGACTATGACACTTTGCGGCGCAATGCCGACGGTGCGATGTATCGGGCCAAGCACGAGGCCAAGGGCGATGCGATCTTCTTCGACCTCAATATGGCGGAGGCGGCCGCGGCGCGGATGCAGGCCGAACAGCGGCTGCGACTGGCGATCCGCGATCGCAAGTTCTGCTGCGCGTTCCAGCCCAAGGTCGACATCCACAGCCAGGAAGTCGTCGGCTTCGAGACCCTGGTGCGTTGGCGTGACGAAGCCGGCGAAATTCATCCGCCCAGCGAATTTATCGGGCTCGCTGTCGAGCTTGGCTTGATCAATCCGATTACGAATATGGTTCTGGCCGAGGCGGTCAATTCGATTGACCGCCTCGACGCGGCGTTCGGCGCCGGCACGACCATCAGTGTCAATGTTGCCGCAAAACAGGCCAATGACCTCGAATTCATGCGCTCGTTTGCGCAGGCTCTGAGTGACAGCAATCGCGCCGACCGTATCATCATCGAGCTGACGGAAGAGGCCTTCATTGCCAAGGGAACGTTTCAGATGCAGAGTCTTCCGATCCTCCGCGAAATCGGTGTGCGGGTATCGATCGACGATTTTGGAACCGGCTATTCTTCGCTCAGCACGCTCGCCGATATCACCGCCGACGAGATCAAGATTGACCGCTCATTCATCTCGCGCATACATGAGCGCCCGCGCAACCAGAGCGTTCTGCGGGCGATCGAGTCACTCGGCCATGCGCTTGGCATGAGCATCATCGCCGAGGGCGTGGAGAGCTACGAAGAACTGGCCTATCTGCAAGCCGCCACGCGTATTCGTTACGTGCAGGGATTTTATTTTGCGAAGCCCTTTTATCTCGAAAACCTCAGCGATGCCGCCGATCTCGTGAGTCGCGGCCGCGAAGCGGCACGCCGGCAGATCGAGACGCATGGCAGGGCCCCTTCGCGATTGGTGGTGCCGGCGCGTTCAGGCGGTTAGCTCGCATCGCCGCGCCGGGTCGTTGCGGCAAAATCCGATGGCAAATCGGCGCTCGCCGTCAACGATCCGACGGGATGGGAACCGGCCGCCGCAGTGCGGCGGGAGGATCAGGCTGGGCGGTGATCGGCCTTCTCAGCAGACTGAAGCGATTAGGATCCAGCGCCAGCGTCGCCGGCGCCGCGGGCTGCAGCGCCGGGGCTTCCGCCGCCGAAACTGTCGCCGTCTCGCGCGGCGCCTCGTTTTTCGCGGTATCCCTATTCATGGCCATGCTGCGCCAGCGCTCAAGGACCGACGCAACGAAATTCAGATCGTGCCCGCTGGCGTGCATTCCGAATTTGCTGCCGAGAGCCTCGCTCCTCGGTATGAGATTCCGCGGCAGTTCGGCAAAGACCAACCGCGTCGGCAGCGGAACTCCGGCGCCAAAGGCCAAAGCCTCGCGGGTGCCGAGCGAGGGCACGAACGCCAGGAGATTGGCCGTGGTATCCGAAACAGCCGAACGCAAGAGCGCCTGATCGCGATCGTTTGACATGCGCATCGCAAACAGCGTGCCGCACTGGGAGATGATCGTCGGATCGAGCTCGGCCGGACGTTGCGTGACGAGACCGAGATAGACACCGTACTTGCGCCCCTCCTTGGCGATGCGGGAGATCGCGCGCCGCGTCGGAGCGAAGCCCGCGGTCCGGTCACTTGCCGCGTATTTGTGCGCCTCCTCGCAAACGAACAGCAACGGATCGGAGCCGTTGCTCCACTGGCCAAAATCGAAGGCCAGGCGCGCGAGGACGGAGACCACCGCATCGACCACTTCCACCGGGAAGCCGGCGATCTGCATGATCGTTATCGTCTTGCCGTTGGCCGGAATACGGAACAATTGGCTGATTGATTCCGCCATCGTGTCGCCGCCGACATTGGCGTTCTCGAACATGAATACGTAGCGCGGGTCGTTGCTCACCGTATCGATGCGGGTGATGAGCCTGTGGTAGATCATTCGCGAGGATCGATTCTCGAGTTTCCCCATTCGCTCGTCGATCATCGCGACCAAATCAGCGAGCCGGTACGGCACCGGAGTATCGACCGTGTAGCCGACGCTCTTCGCGTCGAACTTCTTGAGGCCGGGCCGGTCGGCCGCGGTGCGGTATTGGGTATAGCTCGCCTTGGCCAGTGGAATGACCTCGGAGAGAATATCGACTTCCTCCTGTAAGCCGGGCCGACTTCCGAAAAAGACGTCGACAATCTCCTCGAAATTGAACAGCCAGAACGGCAACCGAAGATTACCCGGATTGACAACATGCCCGCGCTCGCCGAAGCACTGGCCGTATTCGTTGTGGGAATCGAGCAGGAAAATCCGTAGTTCAGGCCGCGCCCGCATCGTCTGCAGCAGAATGTGGGCTACCCCTGAGGATTTGCCGACGCCGGTCGAGCCGAGAACGGCGAAGTGCTTGCTGAGCATCTCGTCGATCTCAACGCAGGCTGCGACGGTGCTGTCCTGCTGCAGGCTGCCGATGTTTATCGCAGCTGCGCCCGAGCCGCCAAAAATGATGCGCAATTCGCCGTTGGTCAGCGGCGCGACCGCGTCCCCGATAGTCGGATAGTCGCTGACGCCGCGGCGAAACCGAATCTCGACCGCCCCGCGCTGATCGATCGCGCCCATGAGATCGACATGAGCGACGGCGCAATAATCCCGTTCTTTGGGGTCGGGCGTCCGCTCAATGAGAACGTCGGTAATCACGCCCACCAGGAGCGCCTTGCTGGTCTGAATCTTGAGGAATTTGCCGACCGTGATCAGCGCGCGATGCGGGCCGTTCAGAGCCGCGGTCAACAGGCCGACGGTTGCCTGCGAGCCACTGATCCCGTGCACATATCCGAGTACTGCTGCGGGCGGCTGCGGCGTTGCGTATTGGTTTTGATGCGCGCCGGTTGCTGACATGGGTCCGCATTTTTGGCGAGAGAAATACTGCGCTCGATAAGCATGCTAGCGGGTGCGCGCTCTCTAATCGGTTAATCTCGCTGCCAAATCTGACTTGCACCGGTTAACTCCCGCCTATTGATCCGGTTGGTGTTTGACCGGTGTTATTCGCTCGTTAACTGTCGGCCTATCGACCGGCGCCCCACCTTGCCTCGCTAAGCCTGTCTCGATCGGGCCACTCCACCGAATGTCCGCATCTGGTCCCGCGCGTCGGTTCGCTGCGGGGCGGCAATACGGCGGTGCAGGCGAAGCGCACTCGAAATCGATGGCTTCATTCGATCGCAGATATCGGAACCATCACCTGCGGCTTGCGTGACGGCTCTCGTGCCAGCGCCACCAGAGTACTGCGCCGATTCCGAGCGCCGCCAAAGCGATCAGCACAAAGATCAAAGCCGACTGCTCGATCCACGCAATCGTCGGAACGCCGAGAGCCATTGGTGAAGGCAACTTGACGCAGCGAGCAGGGCCTGACCTTCGCGGCGTGGCATGCATCGATGCGAAAGGCGCCACCCACGTGCATGTGCGTGTGAATTTCGATCGCGAGCATCGCGTCGCAGAAGTAAAGGATCTGCTTGAGAATTTTCCGCAGGCCTATGCCCCCGATGGCTGCAACGAAGAAAAGAGCGGCTGAATGCCGAGCCTTTCGCAGTGCGGATAGCCATCATGGCAGAACCGTCCTTCTCATGGCGCGCAAGCGGGCGCGGACCTCGGTATCGGAGATGCTTGGCTCGCCCGGCCATGACGAGTATGCGAACCCGGCTCGGCCCCCGGCGCTTGCCAATGGCCGGCGAAGCCTATAGCTATGGCGCGCGTCGCCAGCGGCATCGGCAGCCGGTGATTTTCCCGCACGATGCGCAAAGCGCCCGTAGCTCAGCTGGATAGAGCACCAGACTACGAATCTGGGGGTCGGGAGTTCGAATCTCTCCGGGCGCGCCAGTTTGCGCGGAATTCCGTGCGAATCGCACGGCATTCACACGGCACTCTGCGTCACTGCGGACGACATCTATATAACGGCGATGTTGCGGCGTGGAGGAGCGAGCCTTCGCCGCGCGGATGTGGTGAAGCTCTTTGTTCCGTTCACACGAGCGGGATTGGCGGTCCGTCGTTTACGGCCGGCCGGGCTATCCGATTTGGAAAGTCGAACAATCGCACCCATTTCGGCGGCATGCCATCGACGACGTTGGAGGGCGGTTGCCACCGGGAAAATAATTTCCAATCGATATCCTTGCCGTACCGCCGCCGTGGATTAAGCACTTCGCGGCGCAGTTGCGTTTGCGCCGCCAGCCGGCCACCGACCAAGTGGTACGTCTCGACGTAGAAGACGACGGAGACGATCCTTCCGCTGCCTTGGGCGAAGAAATCCATTGCGCCTTGAATCGTCGTCTCCTGCCAGCGAGGCTCGTTTGTCCAACTTTGCGGGAATTTCACGAAGAAGATTCCGGGCGCGTCGGCCGGGATTTGCTTTCTCGCCTTCGTGAGCGTTTGCGTGATGGTCCTGGCGCTCAGCGGCGTCTCTTCGATTTTGCACTTGGCGTCGGCGCAGATGACGTGGCCATGGCAGTCGATTTCAAAGTCGTAATCGGAACCCTCCCGGCCGCGCGGAGCGACAAACGAAAACGGCCAATCATTGGCGTACAGCATTTTGGCGATATGGATTTCGGCGATGAACGGCTCAGGATTCGGGGCTGTCTTCATTCTTTCTATGCAGCCCGAGATTCCGTGAGCGCGCCGGAGGTTGAAGATCGACTCCGACAATTCGACCAATCGCATCTTCGCGATCTCCGCGTCCTCGGATTCTTCGCGCCTGATCGTCAAAACACCGCGGTCGCGCGCATGCGGGCTGATATGGCGATCTAGCCATTCCTCGCCGAGCGCGTATTTGAGGACCGCGACCGCGAGCAAAGAATCGTTTCGGAATTCTTCGGGAAAGCCCCGCCAGGTACGGATAAGGTTTTCGACCGTGAGCGACCGGAAAGGTGGGCGCTCGCCATGCCCGACGATGCGGTCGACGTAAAGTTCTGCCGCGCGCGCAGTCCATCTTCGGGCATAAAAGCGAGGCTGCCGCCAGTATTGGCTAAGCGGCGTCATGGTCTGCCCTCCGGCGTGCTGCGTTCACCACCATCCCAGCCCTTTCGCGGCCATCGTCAAAACCGCCAGCGCGAGCAAGACGAGGATCGCGAAGGGGCCTTCCGCCACGGCCTCAATCAGCCAAGGAATGCGGACCGAAAGGCGGTTGCGGCGGTGAGCCATCGGGGTTCACGGAAAACTATGGGCCACGGCCGAGACGAGCGACGTCTCGGGAAAGAAGCCAAGGCGGTGCAATTCCCCCAGCAGCGTTTCGAATTGCCCGTAGTTGACTTCGCCGCGCTCCGCCGGGATCGCGAGATCGTCGATCTTCCTCGCGACGATTTCGATCCGTTGCTTCTGCTGCTGCCTTTGTTCCGGGCTCAACATCCGAGGGCCGTCGGTGGCGAACGCGTCCGAGTGCCGGAGGACATACTCGGCCACCGCTTTGAGCGCGGCGCCTCTGTCTTTGCGGCGCTGGCATTCGCGGCGCAGCTCATTCTTGTCTAGCAGTGGCTGATTGCCGGCCATGATGAAGGCGTCGTGGAAGTCGGCTGCGCCCATGGCGGCGCAAGCCCTTTGGATGGCCGCTTCCTTGGAGGGAAGCGTTTCCTGCTTTTGACTCACCACGCCCGAGCGCCACGGGCGATCGCCCCAAACGAGCGTCACCTCGCTCGTGAATTCTTTAGCGATGCAGTACGCGGCATCTTCGATCAGTGACCGGTCGCGCTCGACGTCAGGATACTTATCTTTGCGGGTATAATTGGCGAGTGAGGGAGCACCATTCGCCAAGGTGTAGAACGTGACTTCCATAGGTCCGAGAGTTGCGCGTGAGCGCTGACGATCGACGACCCACGGCATTTGTGGGCCGCCGCGTGCCTCCACGCGCGCGATGATGTCGCTGAGGCTGATCGCGTGTTCGCGATGTCCGGTAATTTGATCCTGATCGTCGTCGGCGATTGCGGCGCTGTCCGGCCGCCAAGGCAGTTTCCGATCATGCAGCTTTATCCATGCGCGAACGGCTTGCTCGGCCGGCCCCGGGATTTCCTCGCCTTCCAGCCAGCGTCGAAGTGTGCGCGGGGCCACGCCAAGCAGTTGGGCGCCTTCAGTCTGGGAAAGACCGAGGCGAAGAAGGCCTTGTTCTAATTCTATTTTGGCCATCATGCCGATAATATATAGGTCTATTTGATATAATACAATTAGGTCATTTAGTCCTATCTGTCAGCTCATCTCTCTGTTTGCGGAGCTTACCAGCTATATTCTCCGCGCAAAGTGCGGAGATTATCGTTGCGTCTGCGGAGAATAGCGGCTATATTCTCCGCATAAGGTGCGGAGAATGGCTACCTACATCCACGAACTGCCGGAATGGCCCCACTTCACATGGGACCAAAAAGCGATTGCCGAAAAGCTCGCTGCCGTCCGTAACCGGCAAGGGCGGCTGACAGGGCGCATGGAGGCGCTTGGCTTCAAACTAAGGACCGAAGCAAACCTTGAGACCCTGACCGAGGAAGTCATCAAATCGAGCGAGATCGAAGGCGAGGTCCTCAACCGGGATCAGGTGCGCTCATCGATCGCGCGCCGTCTCGGCGTCGATATTGGTGCCCTCACTCCCGCTGACCGCAACGTCGAGGGCGTCGTCGAGATGATGCTCGACGCAACCGGAAAATACGACGAGCCCCTTACAGTCGAACGGCTATTCGGCTGGCACGCCGCCTTGTTTCCCACGGGACGTAGCGGCATGAGCAAGATCACGGTCGGCGCATGGCGCAACGATGAGTCAGGACCTATGCAGGTCGTCTCCGGGCCCATCGGCCGCGAGCGCGTTCATTACGAGGCGCCCAAGGCAGCCGCGCTCGATCAGGAGATGAATGCCTTTATCGACTGGTTCAATAACAACAATGACATCGATCCGGTGCTCAAGGCGGGTATCGCTCATCTATGGTTCGTCACCATCCATCCGTTCGACGATGGCAATGGCCGCATCGCGCGCGCGATAGCCGATATGGCGCTTGCGCGCTCGGAAAAAAGTTCACAGCGCTTCTACAGCATGTCAGCCCAAATCCGGCAGGAGCGAAAAGCCTATTACGATATTCTTGAAGTGACGCAAAAGGACGACCTCGACATCACGCCATGGCTGGAATGGTTTCTCGGCTGTCTCGATCGCGCGTTCGACGGCGCTGATACAATACTCGCCTCTGTTTACAAAAAAGCTCGCTTTTGGAAATTACACGCCGGGGAATCGTTCAATGAGCGCCAGCGCGCCATCATTGATCGCTCGCTCAATGGCTTTGAGGGCAATCTTACGTCGTCAAAATGGGCACAGCTTACCAAATGCTCGCAGGATACCGCACTGCGCGACATCGACAATCTTGTTGAGCGCGGGATTCTCACGAAGGACGCGGGGGGAGGCCGCAGTACCAGTTACTCCCTCGCCGAGGACGAGCGCTAGTGGCGAAACATGAGGATCATGACGATGCGAATTTTATCAGGGGTGCCATGCGCTCAGTTGCGCCACTTCCGGTGAGCGGATCACTACTTGCGCAACGGATAGAAGCTCATGGTGCACCAAATTCCGGCCAGTCACCTGGGAAATAAAACTAGGGAACTCACCCGCCTCGACGCGGCGAAGAAGATCGAACACGGGCTTGCGGGATTTAGGCGATTTGCCTTCCGGATCGAAGTGGGATCCGCCCAAGGTGTTGGCCACATATTGGATAAGCTGGACCGTAGAGACCTTGACGGTGCCGATTTGGATTCGCGGCTTCTGGCGAAAGGCAGCGAGATCGAGCGAACGTTCCGCCAGCGTGGCGTTGTGGCAGGCTGAAATGGGTATGCCCGGAAGCAGATCCCCGCCCCCGCAGTAGGCGACTACGCCATCGTCTTGCGTGGACGTGATGCACCACGCTTTAAATGTCATCGGCCCGCCAAGACCCGATGCTTTCCAGGCTCGCCCGAGCCAATCCTCTACCAGTAGAAAACGAAGCGAACCGCTCGCGACCGCAAGGCTCGCTTCGTCCGCATCGTGCACCGATAGAGCAGACAGGGTCTTCACATGCGCGTTGACCCTCCGAATGAGCGAGATGTCAGTTTGTGTCGGTTGTTTCATTTTATTGCTGCCGCTTGTCCTCAATCGGTGTAGCACAATGAGGACCCCGTTCTAAGGCCGATGCAATGATCGAGATATTTAGAATACCAATTTCCAAGGCGCAGCTTCGCGCGATCCCTGCCGACGAGCGTAATCTGCTTCTATTAGCGAGCCATGCTGTCAATCAACTAACGATCCTCCGCAAGATACTCATTTTCTCGCTGAATTACGACTCAGATAACGAAATAGAAAACACGCTTAGCGCCGGTCAGTCGCAGACCATTCTCAGATTCCTATTTGGTGCGCTGGCCGAGGCATGGGAAATGGTCAAGCGTCCCGTCAATCAAAAGCTTATCGGGAAAGACTACATTGGCGTTATCGAGGCCGAGGGCGTGACCGCGTACAACGTGCTTAAACAGCACTTCGGTGAATCGAACCTATTGCACAAATTACGGAACACGATCGCGTATTGGCCTGCACCCGGTTCCGCAGACACCGAGTTAGGTGTTTTTATGGAACCGGAGGTGAGTCATGGAGAGACGAAGGTTTACTCGGGAGTTCAAGCTTGAGGCTGTGCGGCTAATCAGGGATCGCGGGGTCTCGTACGCGCAAGCATCCGAAGACCTGAAGGTGCATCCGACGCAGCTGCGCAATTGGGTCAGGGCGTTTGCGGATGATCCGCAGCATGCGTTCCCCGGCCAAGGTCAGATGAAGCCCGAGGAGCTCGAGATCGTGCGGCTCAAGCGCGAGGTGATCAAGCTGAAGGCCGAACGGGACATCCTAAAAAAAGCCGCGGCCTACTTCGCGAAGGAATCAACGTGAAGTTCGCCTTCATCGCGAAGCACCGGGGGATCTGGCCGGCGGATTGGTTGTGCGGGGCGCTCGGTGTCTCGCGTGGTGGGTTCTATGGCTGGCTGACACGACCGCGCAGTCGGCGCAGCCGGAGCAATGAAGAGCTGGGCGCGAAGGTTTGTGCCAGCTTCATTGCCAGCGATCGAACCTACGGCGCCAGGCGGGTGTGGCACGACCTGCTGGCGGAAGGGGTATCGTGTGGACTGCATCGCATCGAGCGATTGATGCGATTACAGGCTCTCAAAGCCCGTCCGCGACGGCGTCGACTGCCGTCCGATCTGGGTGAGCGGCAGGTCGCCGCCGTCGCTCCGAACGTGCTCGACCGCAGCTTCGAGGCGCCTGCTCCCAACCGCAAATGGATCGCCGACTTCACCTATGTGTGGACAGCGGAAGGTTGGCTCTATGTGGCTGTCGTCATCGATCTGTTCTCTCGGCGGGTGGTCGGCTGGTCGATGAGTACAGAGATGACAGCGCAGCTCGTTACCGACGCTCTGGTGATGGCGATCTGGCGACGAGGCAAGCCCGATGCGCTGCTCCATCACTCGGATCGCGGCAGCCAATACACCAGCGAGCAGTTCCAGAAGCTGATGGCCGATCACAGCGTCATCTGCTCGATGAGTCGTTCGGGCAACGTCTGGGACAATGCGGCGATGGAGAGCTTCTTCTCCTCACTGAAGACCGAGCGCACGGCACGCAAAACGTATCGGACACGTGACCAAGCCAAAGCTGATGTGTTCGATTACATCGAACGCTTCTACAATGCTAAACGCCGACACTCGACAATCGGCTATAAGAGCCCCATGGAGTTCCAGATGCAGGCGGAATTAGCTTAGGCGGGTGTCAACCGAACCGGGTACAGGCCACTTCGTGAATCCGAACGCATGTCAAGCGGTGGTAGTGTCAATTACATCCATTCGGGAGCGCGGTTGGCGAGTTCGAAAAGCAGGCAAACCCGAAAAATTGTTTGGCAAGGCCGACAGGGCGCTACACGCCAAGTTTATCTTCGGTGCAAACTCCCGCGAAAATTCTAACGTTTGCAATAGCGCATGGATTTATTTTGGCTCAGGCAATCTCACTACGCCCGGGTTCTCGCAGAAAATATCCCGGAATGGGGGCAATCTAGAAGCCGGTGTCGTCTTTGCACCGCGAGATCAGCTTCTCTGGTTTTCCGAAAATAATGCAGAACAATACCGGGTGGTCACAAATGTTCTGCCCGTGCAGTGGGATCAGAAATTCGACGAGGTAGCTGGGAACCTGCGGGCGGGGGGTGACATGCCCGAACGTGAGGAAGAATTTGTCGCGGTTCCTGTGGCGTATCTCGTATGGCGTGCCGCCGGGAATGCACTTCTGGGCGGATGGCTAATGGTGCCCAATGAAGAGGTCACGTCATTTGAGGTTGTCGATACGAATGGCGCGGTCTGCCCTCGTGACGAGGAGAATGGAATCCGGTGGCCCGATGAGCAGCCAAGGCAGGTACGCTTGTGCTGGCAAACGGGCGGGCAGCAGCAAACCAGCTGGGTTGGCCAACGGGTCGATGATTACTTGGCGTTCGCTCCGGGTACGATTCGCATCAGGGCTACGTTGCGCCAAGCTGGCGCAATGTCCGGGTAGCCGCCGGCTTTTTCCATGCAAGCGTATCACTGCCGCGAATTTAGGGGATGTCTTGGGGCGGTCAAAGCGGATGTTGAAAGCCATCGGCACCGCCGTGACTGTTCTCACTTGGGCTGGGAACCCAATGCCCGCAGCCCGGCGCTGACGAAGGGAACCAATTCGCGCAACGCGCCCTCGATATCGTCCGACCGGCACAGGCCGCGCGACAGTCGCTCGATGCGGCCGGTCGCCGACATGACCTGCACCATCGACCCGATCAGGAACATGTAGCCCCAATAGATGGATTGCGGCGGGACCTTGGGCAAAGCGAGACGCAGCGCATTGATGAAGTGCAGCGCCGTGGGGTCAAGCACGTCGCTGGTCAGGCCGATGAATTTCGGCAACACATCGAGCTGCGACGCGAGGTTGCCATAATAGCGCCAGCCCCGATCACCCGTGATCAAGCGGCGCAGCAGCGGCTCGAGAAAGGCGGTGACGATTGCCTCGATCGAGGGCGACTGGATGCCGGCTTCATGCCGCGCCACTTCGAGCGCCCTTACCCGGTCCTCGTGAACGATGTGCGCCCGGCGAGCGATGACCTCGCGCAACAGGTTCTCTTTGGTGCCGAAGTGATAATTGGCGAGGGCGAGGTCCACACCGGCGACCTCGGTGATTGTGCGAAGCGACACGCCGTCGAATCCGCCTTCGCCGAAGCAGCGTTCGGCTGCATTGAGGATCGAGAGCCGTGTCGTGTCGCCGCGCCGGGCCACACCGCGAACGCCGCGCGGCGCCGGTTTGCTCCTTGGCGCGACGGAGCGAGCGGCCTTCCGAGCCAATGCGTTTTTCGTCTTCATGTCGGCAGTTGAATCCGTGGCGGAAAAAGGCCGGCCTTTGCCGCGGAGGTTCGCGTCTCCGGCAATCTTGACTCTAATCCAATTTCAACATACAATGAAATAAAATAATACGAGTGACCAAGTTCGCGGCGAAAACGCCGCAGGCCGGGATCTTTGCCGGGAGGATGACGCGATGAGGCTCGTCACTTTCGTCACCTCTGGCGTCGAGCGCGTCGGAGCGCTGGAGGACGGCGACCGCCGGATCGTCGATTTCGTGGCGGCGCGTGGCGGCGATGCCGGCCCGGCCTTCACCAGCATGCTGGCGCTGATCGAGGCGGGCCAGCCCGGTCTCGATCGCGCCCGGGACATTGTCGCGGACGCTTGGCGGAGCGGTCGTGGCATGATCGACGCCGCCTCGGTCAAGCTATTGGCGCCGCTGCCGACGCCCCCGCAAATGCGCGATTTCATGTGTTTCGAGAAGCATTTGATTCAAGCCTACAGCCGCTTGCGTCGCGCGCGTGCCGCGGCCGCTCCCGATCCGGAAAAGGCGCTACGCGAGATGGAGGAGCAGGGGTACCTGTCGGTACCGAAAATCTGGTACGAGCGCCCGAGCTTCTATAAGCCGAGCCGCTTCGGGGTGTGTGGCACAGATCAGGACGTAGTGTGGCCGGCCTATTCGAACACGATCGATTACGAGCTGGAATTCGCCTGTGTCATCGGCACGCTCGGCCGCGACATCCCCAAGGAGAAGGCCCGCGACCATATCTTCGGCTACACCATCTTCAACGATCTTTCCGCCCGCGACGAACAGACCCATGAAATGGCCAGCAGTCTCGGGCCGGGGAAGGGCAAGGATTTCGACAACTCGAATCCGGTCGGCCCCTGCATCATCACCGCCGACGAAATTCCCGATCCCTACGCGCTGGAAATGATCGTGCGCGTCAACAGCGAGCAGCGCGGCCGCGGCAATTCGCGCGAGATGCACTGGAAATACGAGGATTGCATCGCCTTCGTCGCGCGCGCCGAGACGGTGCATCCGGGCGAGCTGTTTTGTTCGGGGACGGTCGGCAACGGCTCGGGCCTCGAGACCGGGCGCTACCTCGAGCCGGGAGATGTCGTCGAGCTCGAGGTGGAAAAAATCGGCGTGCTGCGCAATCGCATCTTGCGCGGGTGAAACAAACAACTCCGGAGGAAACCATGCTGCAAAAGATCCATCGCGTCATCACCGGCCATAACACTGCCGGCAAGGCGGTCGTCCTGTTCAACGATCAGGCGCCCAACGTGACCCCGCTCAAGGGCTGGCCGGGCGCCGGCGTCACTGAGATCTGGGTGACCGACGAAATGCCGGTGAGCAATGACGGCTCGAAGGACCGATCGCTGCGGCCGTTGCGGCACGACCCGACGCCGTCGGGAACCATCTTCCGCGTCGTCGAAATCCCGCCCGAGACCGCCGGCAGCAAGATCGATGCCGGCGCCACCTTCGGCCAGCTCGGCAGTACGCATAAGCCAAGCGCCGTGGATTCCGCCAAGCACCCGACCATGCACAAGACGGACTCGATCGATTACCTGGTGGTGATCTCGGGCTCGATGACAATGGTGATGGAGGAGGGCGAGGTTGAGCTACACGCCGGCGACTGCATCGTCCAGCGCGGCACCAACCATGCCTGGGTCAATCGCAGCGGCAAGCCTTGCCTGCTCGCGGCGGCGCTGATCGACGCCAAGCACGCGCCCTGATCGGGCGCAGCGCGCGATGAACCTCGCGGGCTGGGTCGAGAAATGGGGGCGGGCCGCCGGTGACCGGCCGGCGATCTCGCTCGGTGGCGCGACCTATTCGAGCTATCGGCGATGGGCGGCGCGCTCGCGCGTCCTCGCCGGCAATCTGCGCGCACTAT
>Ga0181536_10005191_pt1 | contig 13447 bp, 14 predicted proteins | sample PEATcosm2014_Bin_41_FD_121105 | JGI IMG/M metagenome (GOLD analysis project Ga0181536, IMG submission 121105) | Peatland microbial communities from MTU Mesocosm Facility, Houghton, MI, USA - PEATcosm2014_Bin17_60_metaG | ecosystem: Environmental > Terrestrial > Soil > Wetlands > Peat | place...
TCTTCCGGCTTCTTCGGCACCGGCGGCGTCTTGTTGACCTTGGTCGCGCGCGTCTCGGGCGCGATGTTGACGAGCTCGACCGCGATCGGCGTGTCTTCGGGCAAGGGCCGAGCAAACAAATTCGGCAGGCCCATGACCATCGCCGTCAGCACCACGACGTGCAGCACCGCAGAGAGGATGAGGCCGCGACGCTCGATCATCGTTCAATGCGGCGCTGCCTTGCTGGCGATCGGCGGCGGCGCGCCCGGCGGCTCGGCGATGAGCGAGACCTTGGTGAAGCCGGCGGAGCTGATCAGTCCCATGACTTCGAGCACGCGGCCGTAGTTCACCGAGCGGTCCCCGCGCACGTAAATGCTGGCATCGGGATTGTTGCCGGTGATCGCCTGGAGCCGCGGGACGACCTGGTCGACCTTGTCCATCGCCGTGTTTTGCAGATAGATCCGTCCTTCGGCGTCGATCGAGATGACCAGCGGCTCCTTGGGCTCGCTGATCGTCGGCGCCTTGGTCTGCGGCAGGTCGACCGGCACGCCCACGGTCAAGAGCGGCGCCGTCACCATGAAGACGACGAGCAGCACCAGCATCACATCGACCATCGGCGTGACGTTGATCTCGCTCATCGGCCGGTAATGGCCGGCCCGGCCATTGCCGTAGCGGTAGACGCCGCCCGGAAGATTGAGCGCCATCGCTCAGGCCTTCTCGTCGAGCTGGCGCGACAAGATGGCGCTGAACTCGCTGGCGAAGCCTCCGAGTCGGCCGGCATAACGTCCGAAATCGGTGGAGAACTTGTTGTAGGCCACGACCGCCGGAATCGCTGCGACGAGGCCGAGCGCGGTCGCGAACAGCGCGTCGGCGATGCCCGGCGCCACCACTGCAAGGCTGGTGTTCTTTGCGGCGGCGATCGCATTGAAGCTGTTCATGATGCCCCAGACGGTGCCGAACAGGCCGACGAAGGGCGCGGTCGAGCCGACGGTGGCGAGAAAGGGCATGAAGCGCTCGAGCCGCTCCATTTCGCGGCCCACCGTCACGCTCATGACGCGCTCGATGCGTTCCTGCAGGCTCGCCTTCATCGAGCTGCTGCCGAGCAGGCCCTTGGCGACGCTGCGCCGCCATTCGCGCATGGCGGCAGCAAAGACCGCCGACATCGGATCGGCCGGCCGCGTGCCGACGCGGTCGTAGAGATCGTCAAGCGAGCCGCCGGACCAAAAGCTCTCCTCGAAATGCTCGGCGTCGCGGCGCAGCCGGCGCAGCTTGGCGAGCTTGTCGAAGATCACCGCCCACGACCAGAACGACGCCGCGAGCAGCAAGAACAGCACGGCCTTGACGAGGATGTCGGCTTGGAGGAACAGCGTGATGACAGAGAGATCGTGCGGCGCGGCGATGGCGCCGAGCGCCACCGGGTCGAGTACATTACCTTGCATGGGCGGTGACCATCCGATCGTTTGACGGGTTGAGGGTTTGAAGCGCCGCCCTGAGCGCGGGCGGGATTCGGGTCGGCCTGCCGGTCTGACCGACGCAGGCGATCCCAATATCGACGCGCACGAGCGGCACATCGTCGCGCCGCACTTCCTGCACGAGGTCGAGCGCGGCGCCGGTGCAGCCGACGACGCGGGTGACGACGACGAGCGCATCGTCGAGCCGCGCCGGCGCCAGATACTCCGCGGTAACCCGCCGCACCACGAAGGCGAGGCCCGCCTCGGCGCGCTGGCGCGAATGCTCGACGCCCAAGAGGCGCATCATCTCGGTGCGCCCGCGCTCGATGAATTTGAGGTAATTGGCGTAATAGACGATGCCCGCGGCATCGGTGTCCTCGTAATAGACGCGGACGGGATAGCGGTGGACGCCCTCGGCGATGAGGCCGGCGCGCGGCAGCTCGGCGCTCACGGCCGCTCCTCCTCGTTATCGTCTTCCGCGAGGAGATCGAGCTGCGCCGTCTTCGGGCGCAGCGCTTCGAGGCCGAGATAGCCATAGACCTGCTCGGTCACCAGCCGGCCGCGCGGCGTGCGCTGCACGAAGCCTTGCTGGATGAGGTAGGGCTCGATCACCTCCTCGATGACGTCGCGCTGCTCGCCGAGCGCCGCCGACACTGTCTCGACGCCGACGGGTCCGCCGCCGTAGTTCTGCGCGATGCACAGCAGATAGCGCCGGTCGATGGCATCGAGGCCCTTGCCGTCGACCTCGAGGCGGTGCAGCGCATCGTCGGCGATACGGGTGTCGATGCGCGTCACTCCGGCGACGGCGGCGAAATCCCGCACCCGCCGCAGTAGCCGCGTCGCCACGCGGGGCGTGCCGCGCGAGCGGCGCGCGATCTCGGCGGCGCCGCCGCCATCGAGATCCATGGCGAGCACGCGCGCGCCGCGGGCGACGATCTCCAAAAGCTCCGCCGGCTCGTAGAAGACGAGACGCAACGGAATGCCGAAGCGCTCGCGCAGCGGCCGCGTGATGAGCCCCGAGCGCGTCGTCGCGCCGATGAGCGTGAAGGGCGGCAGGTCGATGCGCACCGAACGCGCCGCCGGTCCCTCGCCGATGATGAGGTCCAATTGGAAATCCTCCATCGCGGGATAGAGGATCTCTTCGACCGCCGGCGTCAGGCGGTGGATCTCGTCGATGAAGAGCACGTCGCGCGGCTCGAGATTGGTGAGCAGCGCCGCCAAATCGCCGGCGCGCTGGATGACCGGGCCGGATGTCGCGCGGAAGCCGGCGCCCAATTCGCGCGCGATGATCTGCGCCAAGGTCGTCTTGCCCAGGCCCGGCGGCCCGGAGAGCAGCACGTGATCGAGCGCCTCGCCGCGCGACAGCGCCGCGCGGATAAAGACGCGCAAATTCTCCCGCACCGGAAGCTGGCCGATGAAATCGTCGAGCGCCAAGGGCCGCAGCGAAACCTCGGCGTCTTCCGCGCGCGGCTCGGCGGCAAGGATACGCGGCGTGCTCACCGGCCGAGCTCCCGCAATCCCGCCTTGATCAGCACGTCGAGCCGCGCCGCAGGCCCGAGCCGGCGCGAAGCGGTGCTGACCGCGCCAAAGGCGTCGCTGCGCTGATAGCCGAGATTGACCAGCGCCGAGATGGCATCGGAAGCGGCGGCGGCGTCGGACGCGGCGGGCGCGCTCGCCGCCGGGCCGAGGACGATGCCGCCGACCTTGTCCTTGAGCTCGTTGACGATGCGCTGGGCGAGCTTGGGGCCGACGCCATCGGCCCGCGCCAGCGCCGCCTTGTCCTGCGCCATGATCGCGGTCGCCAGCGCCTCCGGCGCGAGCACGCCCAGCACTGCGAGAGCGAGCCGCGCGCCGACGCCCTGCACGGTCGTGAGCGTGCGGAACCAGTCGCGCTCCGCCTCATCGGCAAAGCCATAGAGATGGATGTGATCCTCGCGCACATGAGTCTCGATGAGGAGGCGCAAGGGCTCGCCCCGCTGGGGCAGCCGCGCCAAGGTGCGGCTCGAGCAGAAGGCCAGATAGCCGACGCCGTTCACGTCGAGCACGACGCTGTCGGCCGCCACCTGATCGACCTGGCCGGCGAGCATGGCGATCATCGGGCAACTCTCGCGGCAGGGGAGAGGGTTGTTGGACGCGACCACGCCCTCAGCGTTGCCGCGTGATGCGCATGGCAGATGGCGACGGCGAGGGCGTCGGCGGCATCGGCGCTGTCGAGCGCGCAGCCCGGCAAGAGGCGCCGCACCATCATCTGGATCTGCTGCTTGTCGGCATGGCCGACGCCGACCACCGATTTCTTGATGAGGTTGGCGGAATATTCGTGGACAGGAATGCCGCGCTCGGCCGGCGCAAGCAGCACCACGCCACGCGCCACGCCGAGCTTCAGGGTCGAGGCCGGGTTCTTGTTGACGAAACTCTCCTCGACCGCCGCCGCCTCCGGCCGGTAGGCGTCGAGCACGGCGTTGAGGGCGCGGAAGAGATCGCTCAAGCGCTCGGCAAGCGGCCGGTCCTGGCGCGAATGCGCCACGCCCGCGGCGACATAGGACAAGCGGTTGCCGGCGGCGTCGATGACGCCCCAGCCGGTGTGACGCAAACCCGGATCGAGTCCCAACAAGCGCATCGCGAATCTTCAGGCGGAGAGCCGCGCCATGATTTCGTCGGAAACCTCGAAATTGGCGAAGACGTTCTGCACGTCGTCGCTGTCTTCCAGAGTCTCCAGGAGTTTGAACACCGCCTCGGCGGTCTCGCCATCGATCGGCGTGAGGCTGCGCGGCCGCCAGACGAGCCGCGCCGAGGCCGGCGCGCCGAAGCGCCCCTCGAGCGCGTCGCGCACGGCGTTGAGTGCGTCGGGCGCACAGTTCACGACATGCTCCTCGGCGCCGCTTTCGACATCCTCGGCGCCGGCCTCGACCGCCGCCTCGAACATCGCCTCGGCCGAAGCCGCGGTCACGGGATAGGTCACCTGGCCCAGTCGATCGAAAAGAAAGCTCACGCTGTTGCTCTCGCCAAGATTGCCGCCCGCCTTGGTCAGCGCTGCGCGCACATCGCTCGCGGTGCGGTTGCGGTTGTCGGTCAACGCCTCGACGATGATGGCGATGCCGCCGGGGCCGTAACCTTCGTAGCGCACCTCTTCGTAGTTCTCGCCGTCGGCGCCGCCGGCGCCGCGCTTGATCGCGCGCTCGACCGTGTCCTTGGGCATGTTCGCCTGGCGCGCCGCAATCACCGCGGCGCGCAAGCGCGGGTTGGCGTTCGGATCGGGCAGGCCGGTCCGCGCCGCCGTCGTCAATTCCCGGATGATCTTCGTGAAGATCTTGGCGCGCTTTTTGTCCTGCGCGCCCTTCCGGTACATGATGTTCTTGAATTGGGAGTGACCCGCCATGGCCGATCGGCAATCTCTGTGATCCGGGGCCCGGACCATACCACATCGTGTGGAATCGCAGCCATCGGGCTCGCGGCGACGCGCTGGAAAGCCGTGATAATCCGCCAATATGGCAGCATTACGGCGGTCGCTGCGGCGCCGCGGGGGAGGAAATTGCGCTCAGCGCGCGGCGATTCGCCGGCCGCCGCAGCGCTCCGTCATTTCGCCATGACTGGCACGGCCAGTTCTTCGGGCCAGCAGGGCGCGAGCCGGCCGCCCAGACGCAAGGGCGCGATGCGGCGCGCGAGCCCGGTCGCATCGTCGGTCTCGACGACGACGCCGCACAAGGTAGCGGCGCCGTCGGCGACCTCGAGACGCTCGCCCGGCATCTTGCTGACGAAGCGTTGGATCGCCGCCTCCTTGCGCATGCCGATCACCGAATCGTAATCGCCGCACATGCCGACATCGGTCATATAGGCGGTGCCCTGCGCCAGAATCCGGTGATCGGCGGTCGGACAGTGGCTATGCGTTCCGATCACCGCCGAGGTGCGGCCATCGCAAAAATGGCCCATCGACGCCTTTTCCGACGTGGCCTCGCCGTGGAAGTCGACAAGAATCGCAGCGACCGCGCCGAGCGGATGCGCGCCGAGCAGCCGGTCGATTGCGGCGAAGGGATCGTCGATCGCATCCATGAAGAGCCGCGCCATGGCGTTGACGACCATGATCTTGCGGCCATCCGCGAGCGCGTAGATGCCATGCCCCGCGCCCGGCGTTCCCGGCGGAAGGTTGACCGGGCGCAACAGGCGCGGATCGCCGGCGATATAGGCGATGATCTCGCGCCGGTCCCAGACGTGGTTGCCGGTGGTGATGACATCGACGCCGCAGCCGTAAAGCTCGGCGCAGATCTTGTCGGTGATGCCGAAGCCATGCGCCGCGTTCTCGCCATTGGCGACGACGAAATCGAGGGCGAGTTCCTGGCGCAGGCGCGGCATATGCGCGATGAGGACATCGCGTCCGGCGCGCCCGACCACATCGCCGCAGAACAAAAGCCTCATCGCGCGATCGTCATCCGGGGGAGGCAGAGGAGAGGATGGAGCCGCCTCGGCCGTCGGTATGTGCTGAACCCTCGTGGCCCGCTAACGCAGGTGGGAGCCGTAATATCGAAGCCACGGCTTCGACAGGGACAGCCCCCGAGGTGTCGATATCGGCCCCGGGGTATCGTGCGACCTAACGCACCGCGCAGCCCCATCCTCGGGGCTAAATCTGGGGTGTTTCGAGCCGCGATGCAACTGCCTCGATGCGCTGGGCCAGCCGCTCGATACCGGCCGCGACAGCGGAATCCTCGCCGACGGGCGGCGTTGGCGCCGTCCGCGACCCGCGCCGCGTCGCCTCATTGGCCTCGGTCAGCTCATCGGCAAGCATGAGCGCCGCGAGCACCAGGAGCCGCGCCTCGCCGGCCTGGGCGAATTGCTGGGCGAAGCCCGCGACTCGGCCATCGATGAGCCGTGCGAGTTCGCGAATGCGCTGCTCCTGCCCGGTATCGCAGGCTACGGCGTAAGGGTGGCCATTGATGGTTATCGTGACCTGAGGCATCAGCCCTCCAGCACCCGGTTGAGCCGCCCGATCACGGCATCGAGCCGCGTCGCGACGCCCTGTGTCGTGTCGGCGAGCGCGGTGTAATCGGCCTTTACCGCAGCCTCGTCGTCGGCGGCCCGGCGCGCCGCCTGTTCGAGCCGCGCCACCGCCTGCTCTAGCCGGCGTATCGCCTGTTCCATCTTGGTCATCGCTCCCCCAAGCCTCCGCCCGTTCACCATAGAGTCGTCGTAAACGAATCGTCAACGCGTGCCGGAGAAGATAGGGATTGGTAACCATGTTGGACGCATGGTTGCGGCACCGGCGAAAGAGGAGGCGCTCGCGATGTCCTTATCCGCAGCCACCTGGGAGCTCGATCGGCCGACGCTCCCCCCGCGCGCGTCAGGCGACGCGACAGCCGCGCCGTCGGAAAGGCCGCCCGCAATGGTGCAGCCGGCACGCGAGCCGCTGTCATCCTCCGGCATGGCCATCCGCGCATCGCAGTCGGCGCGGCGTAGGTTTGCGCCTTGGGCACCGATGCCGCAAGAAACGCCGCTGCCGCCGCAGTATCCGACGCAGCCGGCGCGCACCCGTTCCTACGCGCCGACGCTGACCTATCGCTCGCCGCGCTATGCCATCGCCGCGGCCGCGGTCGCGCTCGTCGTCGCTCTCGGCACCATGAGCGCTTATCTCCTCGCGCCCAGAGACGATACGGCCACTGCACGTCAGGCGAAGACGGCGGCAGCGCCAACCACCGTCCCGTCCGAGATCGCCGCCGCTGCGCCGCCAAGCGACGCCGTCGCGACCCCCTCTCCGGCCAGGCCGGAGCCGCCGGCCGCCGCAAGCGCGCCGGACATCGCCGCCGCGCCGCCGCCGCCAGCCGGCGCCGCGCCATCGCAACCCGAGGCAAGGCCCGCGCCGGCACAGCCCACGCCATCGCCGCGGATCGACAAGATTGCGACCGCCGAGGACCATGTGCCGGCCGCAACGGTTCCCGACGCCGCACCGGCGCCGCCCACCGTTGCTGCCGCCGCTGCACCGACTCCGCATGCGAGCCCTGCGGCAACGGCGGACGTTGCGCCGGCAACCAGCGAATCCGCGCCCGCTTCTCCCGCAACTTCCGCGCCGCCGCCGGATGCCGTCGCGCCTGCGCCGGCCGCGCCGGTGATCGCCGCCAAGCCGTCGCCTCCCGCCGCGGCCAAACAATCTGCGATCGTCGCCGAGCCGTTGCCGCCGCCCGAGTCCAAGGATGCGGCGAGCGCGAAAGACGAGGCGACACCGGTGGCGGCCTCGACCGAGCCGGCGAAGAAACCAGCAGCCCCCAAACACAAGCTCGTGGTGGCGAAACTGTCGAGTCCCCTGGCGCCGATCCTGACGCCGCCGGCGGTGGCAACGCCATCGCTAGCAAGCGAGGGCTTGCCACCGACCGTCGCCGCGCTGTCGCAGCAAGCCGATGCGGGCGACGCAGTGGCGCAATATCGCTTGGGCGTGATCTATGCCTTGGGCCAGGACGTGCCCAAGGATGATCGGCGTGCCGCCGTCCTGTTCCGCGCCGCCGCCGAATCCGGCATCGCCGAGGCGCAATACAATATCGGCCTGCTCTATGCCGAGGGCCAAGGCGTGCCGCGCGACCCGGGCGAAGCGGTCCGCTGGTATCGCCGCGCGGCGGCGCAAAGCAATCCGAACGCCGCCTTCAATTTGGGCGTCGCCTATGGCAGCGGCAGCGGCGTCGCCAAGAGCATGAATGACGCCGAGCAGTGGTTCAAGATCGCGGCCGGCGCCGGCGTCATCAATGCCCAGTTCAATCTGGCGGTTCTCTATGAGCGCGGCGAAGGCGTCGAGCGATCCGCCGTCGAGGCCTATGCCTGGTATGCCGCGGCGGCAATCCGCGGCGACAAGGCCGCGGCCGAGCGGCGCGACAGCCTCGCCGGCGCCATGTCGCCGGCGCAGCTGAAGCAAGCCACGGCCCGTGCCGAGGCGATCAATCTCACGATCGGCGCCGCGAGTCGACCCTAGCCTTATTTCAACTGCCCCGCCGCGATCCACCAGCGCGGCTCGTCCCGGCGTAGCCGCGCTGCAGCGGCAGCGGCGGCTTCGGGCGCAGCGAAGAGCGCAAAGCAGGTCGCACCGCTGCCGCTCATGCGTGCGAGGAGCGCGCCGTCTTCCGCAGCGAGCCGCGCGAGCGCCGTGGCAATCTCCGGCACCAGCGCAATCGCGGCTTCGGTCAGATCATTGCGCCGCTCCGCCAAGAGCCCCGCCAGATGCGCCGCGTCGGCAGGCATGGCGAAGCGCGCCCGCGCTGAAAAATCGCCGCGGCGGCTCTGATACACCGCCGGCGTCGGCAAGGCGATCCCAGGATTGGCGAGCACCACGCAGGTCGCGGGCAAGGGCGGCGCCGGCTCGACTGCATCGCCGATGCCGCCGAGCCATGCGGCGCGGGCTTCGAGACAAACCGGCACATCGGCACCAAGCCGCGCCGCCAGCGCGGCGAGCGTGCTGCGATCGAGCGTCCCGCCCCACAATGCGAGCAGCGCCTTGAGCGCCGCCGCCGCATCGCTCGAGCCGCCGCCGATGCCGGAGGCGACCGGCAGATTCTTGATCAAGGTCAGCGCCGCGTTGGGCGAACGCCCGAGACGACGGGCGAGCAGGAGGGCGGCACGCCAGACGAGATTGTCCTCGGGATTCTGAGGTAGGGCTTGGGCGAACGGACCGGCAAGCACGAGCGCGAGGGCCGACGCAGGAGCCGCGCGGATTTCGTCGCCGATGTCGGCGAAGGCGACGAGGCTGTCGAGGAGATGATAACCGTCGGGCCGGCGGCCGATCACATGCAGATAAAGATTGAGCTTCGCCGGCGCCGGCTCCGCGACGGTCATCGCCGCGCGGCTCAGCCGCCGCTCACCGTCGCGGACTTGCCCAAGCCGCGGTCGAGCTTGAGCTCGATGTCCTTCACTTCTTGCTGCTCGGGACCGAAGAGCAAGGCGCGGCGCCATTGGTAGCGGGCCTCGACGAGGCGGCCGGTCCGCCAATAGACGTCGCCGAGATGATCGTTGATCGTCGGGTCTTCCGGCAGCAGCTCGATCGCGTGCTCGAGAAGCTCTGTCGCCTTCGACAGATTGCCCAGTCGATAGAAGGCCCAGCCGAGGCTGTCGACGATGTAGCCGTCGCTCGGGCGAAGCTGCACCGCGCGCTCGATCATCTTCAGCGCTTCCGACAAATTCTCGCCCTTGTCGATCCAGGAATAGCCGAGATAATTCAACACCAGAGGCTGATCAGGCTCGAGCTCGAGCGCGCGCTTCAGATCGGCCTCGGCGCGCGGCCATTGATTCGAGCGCTCGAGCGCGACGCCGCGGCTGTAAAGGATGCGCCAGGAGCTCTTGTCGATGGTGCCGAGCCGCGCCATGGCCGCGTCATAAGCGTGTACGGCCTCGGCGAACTGGTCGTGGCCGCGCAGGATGTCGCCGAGCTCGACGAGCGGCTCGGGCCGCGTCGGCTGCTCGTCCGCCATCTTCTGCAGCTCCGCCTTCGCTTCATCGGTTTGGCCGAGCGCGTCGAGCCCAAGCGCGACGCGGAGCCGCGCCGCCCAGTAGAGCGGCGAGGCCGGATCGACCGAGCGGTACAGCGCGAGCGCGTCGGGCGTGCGGTTCTGCTCCTCGCGGATCTCGCCAGCAAGGAGCTGGGCGAGCGCGAAATGCGGCTCGAGCTCGAGACAGAGCCGCGCGTAGATCAGAGCCGCGTCGACCGTCTCGCGGCTGTTGAGCAGGCTGGCGAGATCGAACAGCGCCTCCGCGGCGCCCTCGCGCGGCGCGGCGATGATGCGCGGCGGCACGATGCCGGCGGCGATACGTTTGAGCCCGGCAGCCGCCGCGTCCGTCTCCGTGTCGGAAGCGGCGTAGCGTTCGTACAAGCGCCGCGCTTCCGCGCTGTCGCCGTGGCGCTCGAAAAAATTTCCGGCGACCTCGATGACGCGCCATGTCGGCTGCGACGCGTCGGCGACCAGCCGCTTGTAGACGGCAGCGGCTTCCTCGACGCGGTCGGCGTAATCGTCGATGAGTGCCAAGTGAAGATCGCGCAACTGCTCGAGCCCGCGCAGGCTGCCAATCTGCTCGAGCGCCTTTTGCGCGGCATCGGGATTGTGCCTCCCCAGCGCGATCCAGGCATCGAGCGGCGGCATGGCAAAGCGCTCGGCGCCCTCGCGCGGCATCATTGCGGCGAGCCGGGCCGCCTCGTCGAACTTGTCATCCTTGATCGCCTCGGTGAGCAGCACGAGCCCGGCGAGCCCGGATTTCGGTTCGGCGTCGACGAGGCGGCGCGCCAGCGGCACGGCCTCGCTGATCTGGCCTTCGGAGACGCGCAGCACGAAGCTGCGGCGCGCCAGATCGAGATTGTCGGGATCGCCGACCAGCGCCTGGTCCATGAAGCGCGCGGCGTCGGTGTAGTCGTGCTGATCCTCGGCGTGACGCGCGGCCAAATAGCTGCCGAGTGCGCTCATCGGCTTGCTCGCGGCATCGGCGCTGCTCGGAGCGCGCCCGGCATCGACGCAAGCTGCCAAGCCCGCCAGCATTGCCGCCAGCGCCAGCCCGCGCCGACCCGCCATCCCAAGTCTCATCGTTCCCGCCTCACCATCGTGGGCTCGCTCTCGCGAGCAGCCAGTCTACCACCATCCCTTTACATATTCGGATAATTGGGGCCGCCGCCGCCTTCCGGCACGACCCAGGTGATATTCTGAGTCGGATCCTTAATGTCGCAAGTCTTGCAGTGGACGCAATTGGGCGCGTTGATCTGCAGCCGCGGCGTTCCGTTCTGGTCCCTGACGATCTCGTAAACGCCGGCCGGGCAATAGCGCTGCTCGGGGGCATCGTAAAGCGCGAGGTTGACGTCGATCGCGCGCTCTGGCACGGCGAGCCGCAGATGCGGCGGCTGGTTCTCCTCGTGGTTGGTGTTGGAGATGAAGACCGAGGAGAGGCGGTCGAAGCTGACGACGCCATCGGGCTTCGGATAGGCAATAGGCTGGGATTCGCTGGCGCGCTTCAGCGCGAGGTGATCGGGCCGATTGCGAAAGGTCCAGGGCGCCCGGCCGCGCAGCAGCAAGGTGTCGAAGCCGGCATAGGCGAGACCCGCCCACAGGCCCAGGCGGAATCCCGGCCGGATGTTCCGCACCGCGCGCAGCTCGGGCCAGATCCAGGATTGCTCGAGCGCGCGGCGGTAGTCGGCGCCAAGGTCGCCTCCGAGCCGCCGGGCAACAATCTCCGCCGCCAGCATGCCGGATTTCATCGCGGTGTGGCTGCCCTTGATCTTGGGCACGTTGAGGAATCCGGCAGCGCAGCCGATGAGCAGCCCGCCCGGAAAATCGAGCCGGGGAATCGCCTGGAAGCCGCCTTCGTTGAGGGCGCGCGCGCCATAGGCGATGCGCCGCCCGCCGGCGAAAGTCGGGCGGATCGCCGGGTGCGTCTTGAAGCGCTGGAATTCCTCGAAGGGATTGAGGAAGGGATTCTCATAATCGAGACCGACGACGAGGCCCGTCGCGACCTGATTGTTTTCGAGGTGATAGACGAAAGAGCCGCCATAGGTCTTGGCATCGAGCGGCCAGCCGACGCTGTGCACGATGAGGCCCGGCCGGTGCTGGGCCGGATCGACTTCCCACAGCTCCTTGAGGCCGATGCCATAGGTCTGCGGCCCAACCCCATCGCGCAAGCGGAAGCGTTCCATAATCATTTTCGCGAGCGAGCCGCGGCAGCCCTCGGCGATCAGCGTCTCCTTGGCGCGAAGCTCGACGCCCGGCTGGAAATTGGCGGTCTCGAGGCCGTCCTTGCCGATTCCGACCGCGCCGGTGGCGACGCCGCAGACCCGGCCCGCCCCGTCGTACAGCACTTCGGCGCCGGCGAAGCCGGGATAAATCTCGATCCCGAGCGCCTCGGCCTGGCGGGCCAGCCAGCGACAGAGATTGCCGAGGCTGATGACGTAGTTGCCGTGATTCAGCATTTGCGCCGGCGTCGGCAGCTTGAAGGCGCGGGTCTTGGTGAGCAATAGGAAGCGGTCCTCGGCCGCCGGCGTGACCAAGGGCGCACCCTCCTCGCGCCAACGCGGCAGCAGCTCCGCGAGCGCGCGTGGCTCGAACACCGCACCCGAGAGGATATGGGCGCCGACCTCGGAGCCTTTCTCGATGACGCAGACGGAAATCTCGCGCCCGCTCTCGCCCGCGAGCTGCTTCAGGCGAATGGCCGCCGCCAAACCCGCCGGCCCCGCGCCGACCACGAGCACGTCATATTCCATCCGCTCCCGTTCCATGACACGTCCTTGAGGTCCGCCGCGGAAATTCGCACTATAGTTAACGAGCGTCAAAGAGCCAGGGGGCGCGATGCATAGCTCCAAAGCCGCAAGCGAACTGCTGCGCTGGTACGCCGCCATGGGGGCCGACGAGGCAATCGCCGACCGTCCGCAGGACCGGCTTGCCCGGCCCGTCGCGGCGCCCGCAGTACCGGCGGCGCCCCGCCCCGCTCCGCCGCCGGCGGGAGGCGCAAGCGCCGCCGCGCAAGCCGCGCAAACACTCGCCGAGCTGGAGCTGGCGGTGGCCGCCTTCGAAGGCTGCGCCTTGAAGCGCACGGCCACCAATACGGTGTTCGCCGACGGCATCGCCGGCGCGCCGCTGATGATCATCGGCGAAGCGCCGGGCGCCGACGAGGACCGGATCGGGCGGCCCTTCGTCGGCCGCAGCGGGCAACTTCTCGACCGCATGCTTGCGGCGATCGGCTTCGATCGCCGGCGCAACGCCTATATCACCAACGTCCTGTTCTGGCGCCCTCCCGGCAATCGAAAGCCCACCGACGCGGAAATCGCGAGCTGCCTGCCTTTCGTGTGGCGCCAGGCGGCGCTGCTGCGGCCGCGGGTGGTCATGCTCTGCGGCGGCACCGCGACCGCCGCGCTGCTTGGCCGCGCCGACGGGATCACCCGGCTGCGCGGCCGCTGGTTCGAGCTGGCGGTAGCCGGGATTGATGCGCCGGTGCCGGCGCTCGCCACATATCATCCGTCGTTTTTGCTGCGCGCCCCCGCGCGCAAAGGCGAAGCCTGGCGCGACCTTCTTGCGGTTCAGGCA
>Ga0181536_10005192_pt1 | contig 13447 bp, 11 predicted proteins | sample PEATcosm2014_Bin_41_FD_121105 | JGI IMG/M metagenome (GOLD analysis project Ga0181536, IMG submission 121105) | Peatland microbial communities from MTU Mesocosm Facility, Houghton, MI, USA - PEATcosm2014_Bin17_60_metaG | ecosystem: Environmental > Terrestrial > Soil > Wetlands > Peat | place...
CGCGGTGGATCAGCCGATTCACCTTTCGCAGCGCGAGGATGTCTTTGGTCCGGTTTGACATATCCAGCACCCGTCGGCTGAAAAGCATATTATCGAGAGCAATGAGGCCGCCCGCTCGGATCAGGGTGAGGCACTGCTCGTAGTAACGCGGATAGTTGCTCTTGTCGGCGTCGATGAAGGCAAAATCGAATTTTCCGCTTTGCCCGGACGCAATCAGACCATCGAGCGTTTTCGCCGCCGGCCCGATGCGAAGATCGATCTTTTTGCTGACACCAGCTTCCTCCCAATAGCGGCGCGCGACGGAAGTAAATTCTTCGCTGATATCGCAGGCAACGATTCGTCCAGCCGGCGGCAGTGCAAGGGCGACCGACAGAGAACTGTATCCGGTGAACACGCCGACTTCGAGGGTGCGCCGCGCGCGCAGCATCCGGATCAGCAATTGGAAGAACTGGCCCTGCTCCGGCGGGATCTGCATGGAGACCCTCGGGTGCGAGGCCGTTTCCGCGCGCAGGCGCTTCAGAATGTCCGGCTCGCGAACGCTGTTCTTCAGAATGTATTCAATAACCGCCGGATCGATGAGTTTGTTGTCGCGCCCCATAGGAGAATCAGACCGCCTCCGAGAAGCACCAGTGTAGCCGGTTCCGGGTTGTCCGACGGAGATTCATCCGTGGAGGCCGCACCGGTCGGCGACACCTGCGACGAGCCCTGTATGCCCAGTATGATTTCCAGCTCCGGCTCCAGAAGAGTGTCGTCTCCTCCGAGGCTTGTGACGAGGCTCAGCCAGTAGTCGATCTCCGCCACGTTGCCGGCGGTCGTCCAGGTCATCGAAGAACCAAACAGTGCCTCGATCTCCGCCTCAAGGTCCGTGGTTGTTGTAATGTCCACGGGATCGACAATCGTATCGGCGGCGGCAAAACCGGCGAAGAATAGTCCGGCCGCAACCAGCATCAAGAGCTTTTTCATATGTGCAAGCTTCCCCGCAGCAGCCCCGGAATCCTACAATTACTAAGCGCATGCATTCCGGTTCGCTTTCGGTGCTCATCCCCCTTTACAACGAAGAGGAGTTCATCCGCGAGCTTCTGGAGCGCGTTGTCGCCGCACCTTTGCCGGACGGCATGGAACGCGAACTGATCGTCGTGGATGACGCCTCCAATGATGGATCGGCCGAAGTAGTGCAGGACTTTATGGCCGCCTGTCCCGGCGTGGATATCAAATTCATTCGTCAGGAAAAGAACCGCGGCAAAGGCGCCGCCATTCGCCTGGCCATCCAGGCCGCCACCGGCCAATACAGCATCATTCAAGATGCCGATCTCGAATACGATCCGCGCGAGTATCCGAGGCTGCTCGGGCCGCTTCTCGACGGCGACGCGGATGTGGTTTACGGCTCGCGCTTCCTCGTGTCGGGGGAGCGGCGCGTCCTCTACTACTGGCACGCGCTGGCAAATCACATCCTGACGACCCTGTGCAACATTGCCGCCGATCTCAATCTCACCGACATGGAAACCTGCTACAAGGCCTTCCGCACGTCGTTGGCGAAGACCATTCCGATTCAAAACGACCGGTTCGGAATCGATCCGGAGCTAACCGTCAAGTTTGCCCGGCGCGGTGCGCGCATCTACGAAGCGCCCATCAGCTATCACGGGCGAACCTATGAGGAAGGCAAGAAAATCGGGCCAATCGATGCCCTGGACGCCGTGTGGGCCATCCTGCGCGCGCGGTTCACGAACAAGCTCTACAACGACACCGGCCGCGCCAATCTCGATGCGCTTTCCTTCGCGCCGAAATTTAACCGATGGATGGCGGACACGATTGCACCCTGGATGGGCCGCACCGCGCTGGAGATCGGCGCCGGAATGGGCAACCTGACGCGCCATCTCTGCGCACGCCGGAGCCTTTATATCGCCACTGACACCGACGCCGAGCACCTCGAACGGCTGCGGATGATGTTCCGGCACCGCCCGGCCGTTCGCGTGGCGAAACTCGATGCGGCCATCGACTGCGACTTCGAACCATTCCGTCAGAGCGTTGACACGGTGGTGTGCATGAACGTGCTTGAGCACATCGAGGATGATGCCGCGGCGCTCGCGCGCATCCGGACACTGCTCCGGGAGAATGGCCGTCTGATCCTGCTGGTCCCCAACGATCCGACGGCGTTTGGCGCGATCGACAAGGCCGTCGGACACTACCGCCGCTACACAAAGGAGCATCTGGAAGCGCTTCTCGCCGGCGCCGGATTCGAAGTCGAAAACATGCTGAGCTTCAACCGAGTGTCGATGCCCGGCTGGAGATTCGCCGGTCAGGTCAGGAAATCAGGGGAGCTTTCCCGAACGTCGCTGCGCGTGTTCGACCGGTTTGTGTGGCTCTGGCGGAGAATCGACAGCGCGCTGCCGTGGGCGCCGGTCTCCATCATTGCGATCGCGCGCCGGAGGGAGTGAATGGCGAGCCTCAGCATCGTCCGCTCCCTCACGGTCGCGTTTCGGTAAAACCGTGAGCGAGCGGACGATGTTGAGTCAGCCGGGGCGGTTCATCATGAACGTGGCGGTCGATTCGAAAAACTCCCGCAACACCGCTTCCGCGTCTGCAGGAAGGGCCGCTTCGGCGAGAGCTGTCTTCATCAGCTGCATCCAGCGGTCCCGCGCCGCCTGGCCGATCGGGAAAGGCGCGTGCCGCATGCGCAATCGCGGATGGCCGCGCTGCTCGAGATATCGCGGCGGTCCGCCAAAGCGGAATGCCAGGAATTCGCGCAGACGCTCCTCCGCGCCCGCCAGATCGTGCGGCGGATACATCGGCCCCAGAATGTCGTCGCCCGGCACCTGCCGGTAGAACGCGCCCACCAGACGCCGGAAGCCTTCCTCGCCGATCAGCGCATAAATTTCCTGGTCGTCCACCATCGCGTTCGCCAGTATCGCATCCGGCTGACAGGCGATAATAGGATGCAAACCTTCCCGATGGATTTCGCCAAACAACTCAAGTCCCAGGTCGACATCGTGAGCGTCGCCTCGGAGTATGTACGGCTGCGCCGGTTCGGCAATCGCTACTCCGGACTTTGCCCTTTTCACAACGAAAAGACGCCGTCGTTTTCGATTTATACCGACCATCAATGGTTCAAATGCTACGGCTGCGATGCGAGCGGCGACGTGCTCAAGTTCGTCATGATGATCGAGGGCCTCACGTTCTGGGAAGCTCTCAAGAAGCTCGCCGATCAGAACGGCATCCCGCTTCCGAAGCAGTCCCTGGCCAGCGACGAGGACACGCGGCTGCGCGCGGCGTTATTCGAAATGCACGAGATCGCGGCCGAGCATTTTCGCGCCAATCTGGCCGGACCCAACGGCGCGGTGGCACGGGCCTATATCGAACGGCGCGGCGTCGCGCAGGATGCTGTGCGGCAGTTCGGTCTCGGACTGGCGGAGGGCTCCGGACGCGCTCTGCTCCGCGTTCTGGAACAGCGCGGATTTAAACCGGACCTGCTGGAAACCTCCGGCCTCGTAGCCAAGCGCGACGACGGCAGCTCCTTCTACGACCGGTTCCGCAACCGTTTGATGTTTCCCATTCACAGCGAATCGGGCAAGATCATCGCATTCGGCGGACGCGCGCTCGATCCTGCCGATAAAGCGAAATATCTCAATTCGCCGGAGACGAAAATCTATAAGAAATCGACCGTCCTTTACAACCTGCACCGCGCCAAGCAGACGGCCATGCAGACCGACCGCATCGTGCTGGTCGAAGGTTATATGGACGTGATCGGGGCTTCGGAAGCGGGCGTGAAGGAGGTGGTGGCGACCTGCGGAACCGCGCTGACCGTCGAGCAGATCCGCGCGATGAAACGTCACTCGGCGAATCTCCACCTGAACTTCGACCCCGACGCCGCTGGCGCGAATGCGGCTGAGCGTTCCATCAAATTGCTCCTGGATGAGAACGTGCGGGTCAGGATCGTGGATTTCCAGGGTATCGATCTGGATCCGGACGAGTTCGCCAAGACGGGCATCGAGGTGGTCTCGCGCACCTCCGGCGACTATTCGAAAGAGTTCACCTTCGCGCACGATGCGGCGCTTTTCCGGGAGCGCATCGACAAGGCGCAGCCTTATTTCTACTGGCTGGCCGACCGGGCGCGCGCGCGTTTCAATATGCGCGATCCGCAGGGGCGCATGGATGCCTTTCAGTTCCTCGTGCCGGCCATCCAGGGGCTGAACGAAAAAATGGAGCGCGATATCGTCGCCAACGACCTCGCCTCGTATCTCGGTGTCGAGGCGGGCATGGTGCGGGACCATTTCCGGAAAATGGCGACGGATCGCGGAGCGGATCGCGCGCCGGCCCCGCGCACCGATCCGGCCCGCGCGACCGACCGCATTCTGCTGCCGCTGCTGGTCGATGACAGCGAAGCCCGCGCCCAACTGATCGGCGAGTTGCGCGGCCTCCCTGCCCTGCTCGAAGGCCCGACGGCGGGCATCTATGAGGCATTGTTTGCGGCCGTTGACGCGGGCGAGCCGATCAGCTTTAACATGTTGCACGAGCGGCTTGATCCCGCGCTGCAGGAGCGCCTGTCCGCCATCGTTCTGGAAGAAGGCGCGGCGCACACACCGACTCTGGAAGACGGTTTGGCATGCGTCGCGGCATTGCGCCGGGAAGGCCGGGAGACGATGCGCCGCGAGTTGAAAGCGCGCATCAAGTCGGCCGAACGCGAAGGGCGTCTGCACGAGGCGCTGGAACTGGCGCACCAGCTGCAGCACATCGGGTGAAGGCGCGAGCAGGTACCGGTACCGCTGGAGTGAACCCCAGCGCGTGTCCAAACGCCGCAGGTTTCGATGTACAATTTAGTGCCAAGGCCAGTCTTATGTCATATTCGCGCCAGCTACTGGGCTTGATCGCTTTCGCAGCGATCTTTTCAGCTCTTTGCTCGGAACCATGCTGGGCTGACTCCGTTATTTCTCTCGATCTCGAATCGCAGAGTGGAGACACCTACGATTACAGCCTCGTGGAGAGCGGATCATCACCAATTGAAGTCAATGCTGGCCAGCAGATCATCCTGAGCGGCTTGTCCGGCGTCACCGGCGCCGAAGTCTCCGGAACTTTGGCCAGCTTCTGTCCAGGGCTTACTGTCTCCTTTCCGGTTATTACAAGCACGTCCGTGACGGTCGTGAATGGGGGTGGTGGGTGCTTCTTCGGTCCTAATGTTACCGATGGCACTCTGGCGGTTGACTCGACAGTGACCACTGCCGGGACAGTGAACTTCGAGATAGACACGCCAGGCGGCGCCGTTGACGGCACGACACAGGGTCCGGTGTCGTCATCGCCAGAGCCCTCCGCTGTTCAGCTCCTTGGCCTCGGTGCCCTTACGTTTGCAGCACTCCGAAGAAACCTGTCTCGCTTGGCCCATTAGAAAGCCCGCCGGCGCTGAAACTGGCGCACCAACTGCAGCCCTCCCCCGAAAGGGCCTTGATGTCTCCCTCACCGGATTCTCCATAGCGAGTCAGCGCAAGAAGGATTCTCACCGCGCTCTCCCGGTCCACTCTGCGCAGCTCCGCGCGTGCAGACTCAGGCCACGTGAACTTCATCCAACTCCGAATTCGCGGAGAACCTCTTCGTGTGAAACCACTCTGCCCGTCTGAATGTCTCTGTGAGCGCGTGCGATGGATTCCGCATCTCCGCTGGTGACCGGCTCATCGTCGGGTGGCGCGGAGAGAGCGGCGCGAAAGGCGGCGCTTCTGGCGAGGTATTCGAGGAAACGCTGAGCCGCGACGATTTCCTCTTCCGGAATGCGATCAATCAGCTCATGCAATGCTTCGCGGGTCATGTGTGGTCCCTCTTTGAGCGTACGGCATTCGGAAGCCGCGCGAGGATCTGGCATGCTCCCTGAAGATTTGCAGGATCCGATCAATCAGGCGGCGGCACTTTACGACTGGGCCACGCAACCGAACCGCAAATAGAATTCTCTGCGACTCCCTAACCGCTACCTCACGGTCGCGGCTCAGTAAATCCACACCGCAACTATCCGCCGCCGCTTGCGTTTAGATATAAAGGAAACAATGCGGCAAAAGCGAACCCCGGCGATCCTCTTATCCACCGCGCTAACTCTCTTCGCCTCCGGCCTTTACGCGAAGAAGAAGGTGCAGGCGATCGTCCCGCCGCCCATGCCGCAGATGACGGCGGATCAAAAAGCACTGCACGCGCTCAACCGCCTGACCTTCGGACCCCGCCCCGACGACCTGCAACTGGTCAATGCGATGGGACTCGATCAGTGGATCGAGTGGCAGCTTACGCCCGCGCGCGTCATCGAGAATCCGGTGCTCGAAACCAAACTCGAACCCCTCGATACCCTGCGCATGAGCACGGTGGAAATGGTGCGGCATTATCCAACGCCGCAGATGGTCCACCTGATGATTCAGGGCCGTCTCGCACTTCCGGCGGATCCCGAAACCCAGTACTCGATCCGTAAACTCGTGGCGCGCTTTGAACGTCAGGACAACGCAGGGAATCAGACTGGCCTCGCCGATCTCAACGCGAATGGCCTTCCCGAAAAATGGTCGCTCGACGATCAGCAGAAACAGATCCTCGCCAGTGGCAAACCGCCCGAGCAGTCCGCCCTGATCGCGTCCATGCCCGAGGCGGAACAATACGACGTGCTCGACACGTTGCCCAACGGCGCGCGGCAAAAGCTTTATCCGTCGGCGCCGCCCGATCTGCGCCGCAAGATCCAGATTTTCAACGGGCCGGTCCAGGTTGTGAATCAGGACCTGATGGAAGGCAAGCTGCTGCGGGCCGTTTACAGCAACCGCCAGCTTGAAGAGGTGCTCACGGATTTCTGGTTCAACCACTTCAACGTCAATCTCGACAAGGGCGCGGACCGGTACATGGTCACGAACTACGAGCGCGATGTGATCCGTCCCCATGTGTTGGGGCGCTTCAAGGACCTTCTGCTCGCCACCGCCGAAAGTCCGGCCATGCTCTTCTATCTGGACAACTGGGAATCGGCCGGCCCCGATCCGACGCATAAACGCTCCCAGGGTCTGAACGAAAACTACGGACGCGAGCTGATGGAACTGCACACACTAGGCGTCGACGGCGGATACACCCAGCACGACGTTACTGAGGTGGCGCGCTGCTTCACTGGCTGGACGATCCGCGAACCGCGCTTCGGCGGTGGTTTCGAGTTCAATCCGAAGCTGCACGACACCGGCGAGAAGCATGTGCTCGGGGTCACGATCCCGGCGGGCGGCGGCATCGGCGACGGCCTCAGGGTCATCGACATTCTCGCGCATTCTCCGGCCACGGCGCACTTCATCGCGAAGAGCCTCGCCATCCGTTTTGTTTCCGATAATCCGCCCGACGACATGGTGCGGTGGATGGCCAAGCGCTTCATGGAGACGGATGGGGATCTGCGCGAGACCATGCGCGCCATGATTTATTCGCCCGAGTTCTGGCATCCCGAAAATTTCCGCGCTAAGGTCAAGTCGCCGCTGGAACTGGTCGCGAGCGCGGTGCGCGCGGTCAATGGCGATATCGATTACGGGAACGCGCTGGTGGGCATGATGAATCAGATGGGCGAGCCGCTCTATCGCAAGCTGGAGCCCACCGGGTATTCGAACCGCGGCTCGGATTGGTTGAACTCCGCGGGGCTTCTGGCGCGCATGAACTTCGCCATTGCCCTTTCTCGCGGCAGAATCCCCGGCATCAATGTCGATGCGGCGCAGTTCAAGGGCAGCGCCGCCGATATCGAGCGCGGCATTCTGATGGCGGATCCTTCGCCCGATACACAGGCCGCGATCGAAGCAACGCAGCCAGGTCCCACTATCGCGGGACTCACGCTCGGTTCTCCGGACTTTCAACGAAGGTGAAGCAGCATGCCAATCTCACGCAGAATCTTTCTTCGCAATTCGGCTCTCGCGATGGCTGGCATCGGCTCGGCGCCGCTCTGGCTGCAGCGCGCCGCTCTCGCGGGCGAGAACTCCGCGGGTAGCCGTAAGAAAGTGCTCGTCGCCATCTTCCAGCGCGGCGCGGCCGATGGCCTCAACATCGTGGTCCCGCACGGCGAGCGGCACTACTACGACCTTCGCCCCTCCATCTCAGTTCCCCGCCCTTCGGCCAATGTGGCCGCGGCGGACACGGTCATCGATCTCGACGGCTTCTTCGGTCTGCACCCGGCACTTGCACCGCTCGTGCCGCTCTGGCAGAAGCGCCAACTGGCCATCGTGCACGCCGCCGGATCGCCCGACCCCACGCGTTCTCACTTCGATGCGCAGGACTACATGGAATCCGGCACGCCCGGCTTCAAAGCGACCACCGATGGCTGGTTGAACCGAGCGCTGCCTGCTGCTCGCGCACCGGTGTCGCCGGTCCGCGCCGTCAGTCTCGGGCCTACGCTTCCGCGCACGATGCGTGGCTCTAACAACGCGGTCGCCGTGGACAACCTGAGCAGCTTCACGGTGCGCGACGCGGCTGCGTCGAAGATGCTCGAGTCCATGTACAAGGGCACGGGCGACCAGATCCTCAACGGAACGGGCAAAGAGACCTTCGAGGCCGTGGCGATACTCCAGTCGATTCAGAAGATGCCCTACCAGCCAGCCGATGGCGCGACCTATCCAAGAGGCCGCTTCGGCGACAGCATGCGGCAGATCGCCCAGCTCATCAAAGCCGATGTGGGCGTCGAAGTCGCCTTCGCCGATCTGGGCGGGTGGGATCATCATGTCAACGAGACCGGTCCCAGGGCCTCGGTCGGCCAGTTGGCCAACGTACTAGGCGAACTGGGCGGCGCGCTTGCCGCGTTCTATACCGATCTGGGCGACCGCATGGAGGATGTCGTCGTGGTCACGATGTCCGAATTCGGGCGGACCGCCAAGGAGAACGGCAACCGCGGCACCGATCACGGCCATGCCAACGTGATGTTCGCCATGGGAGGACCCGTGCAGGGTGGAAAGGTCTATGGCCGCTGGCCCGGCCTCGCACCCGAGCAACTTAACGAAGGGCGTGACCTGGCATTGACCACCGACTTCCGCGATGTGCTCGGCGAAGCCGTCTACGCGCACCTCGGCAATCGGTCCATCAGCACCGTCTTCCCCGGCTACAACGGCACGCCGGCGTCATTCAAGGGGTTGCTGATACGATGATCCTTTCACCCCTCATCCATGAAATCCCGCGTCCTGTCGGGCGTACAGCCGTCCGGCAATCTGCACATCGGCAATTATCTCGGCGCCCTCGCTAACTGGGTCAAAATCCAGTACGCCTACGAAAGCATCTTCTGTATCGTCGACCTGCACGCGATCACGGTCTATCAGAATCCGGACGAGCTGCGCGCCAAGATCCGCGAACTGGCCGGGCTGTTTCTGGCCGTGGGCATCGATCCGAAACATTCGCGCATCGTGGTGCAATCGACCGTCGCGGCGCACGCGGAACTCGCCTGGCTGCTCACCTGCGTGACGCCCATGGGCTGGCTGGAGCGCATGACCCAGTTCAAAGCCAAAGCCGCCGCGCAGGAATCTGTAGGAGACGGACTGTTCCAATACCCCGTTCTGATGGCCGCCGACATTCTGCTTTATCAGGCCGCCATCGTCCCCGTCGGCGAGGACCAAATGCAGCACCTCGAACTGACCCGCGACATCGCGCAGCGCTTCAACTCGCTTTACGGCGAGACCTTCGTCATGCCTGAAACAAAGCTGCCCGCCGTGGGCGCGCGCATTATGGGCCTCGACGATCCCGCGGCGAAGATGAGCAAGTCCGCGCCTGGATCGGGGCATGCCGTCGCCTTACTCGACCCGCCGGATCGCATCCGCAAGACCATCATGCGGGCGACGACGGACTCAAACCCGGCTGTCGATTTCGAGACCATAGGGCCGGGCGTGGCGAATCTGCTGAATATTTTTCACGCATTCTCCGACTGGACGAAAGAACAGATGCTGGCGCACTTCACGGGCCTGCGCTACGGCGATCTGAAGAAGCAGGTGGCCGAGATGGTCGTCTCGAAGCTGGAGCCGATTCAGGCGAGATACCGGGAGATCACGGCGGACCCCGCCACGCTCGACCGCGTGCTGCGCGATGGTGCGGAAGCCGTCACGCCCATCGCGAACTCAACCGTCGAGTTGGTCAAAGAGCGGATGGGCGTCTACACGCCGAACCGTTAATGGGCTGCCTCTGCGATTGACCAACCGCTCCCTTACGGTCACGGCTCTGTAAGCCCACTCTGTTACCGAGCCGTGACCGTAAGGGAGCGGTTAGATCATCTAGTGAAAGCGGGCAGCCTGCGCCGTCGGTGGTTTGTCGGGAACTTTGTGCGGCCCGTGCTCCTGCACCGCCTGAATGACGTCGCGGATCACTTCGGGGCCTTCGTCCGAATTCAGCTCGCGCTTTAAGCGGCGCAGCGCCACGCTGATGACGTCGCGGTGGCGAAGCTCATCGCCCGCTCCCCTGTCGATCAGGTCGAGCCACAGGCGGTGCGTCAGATCCACATCTTCCGGCCAGAGCCGCGGCGGATGCGGACCGAGGTTGAAATAGAGCGACTCATCCGGATTGGGCATCACCACTTCCAGCGATAACGAGGGACGCGGCTCCGGAAGGTTTTCCCACGCGACACCCACCACGCGGCCCTGCTCGGCGGGGGTCATCTTCGGCGAAAGGCCCGTAACAATGCGTGAGCATTCCAGCAAAGCCGCGGTCTGCACGAGGGCGACCCATGGATCGGTGGCCGGTATCGTCAGAAGCTCAACGTGCTTGCCCGCCTTCTCGGCCAAACCCACGACGCTGGAAAACACGTCGTTCTCCTGACCCGCGAACAACTGATCCGCTTCGAGGTCGTGCTGGCCGGAGGCGGCCTGTGTCACGATCTTCACCGTCACTACGACGATGTCCTGGCGGCGCGTATCGGTCTTTGCCAGCGTCTTGGCGAGATGTTCCAGCTGATGCGGGTTGCGGACCGCGACCAGAATGTTGCCCGGGCGGATATGAAGTGCGCTTGCCGAAACCTCGTCGGTCGAGTGGAGCCGGAACTGCTCCTTCTCGTGACCCATCACGTGCGCGCCGATGAGGTTCTTCTTGTGGTTATAACTCTCGGAGAGTTCAAAGACGAGGAAAAATGCGCAGGTAAAACTCAGGCCGGAGATCGTCGCGACCTTCTTCGTCAGCACATTGATGCCGGCAAGGGCAAACAGGGTGATCGTGATGAGTGCGAGGCCGACGGGAATCTCCCGTCCGTTGATGCGGAAATTCAGTGGTACCTTCCATTCGCGGGCGAACGGCATCTTGTAGCGCAGCACGAGAACGGACAGAGCGTTGAAAGCAAAACTCCAGGCTACGCCGAACGCATAGGCTTCGCCGAGCATGACGATGTCGCCGCGGCTGACAACGATGGTGACTAACTGCAGAATAGCGATGATGTTGATGATGCGGCTGGTGGTCCCGAATGTCCGGTGCGGCTTGCGGAACCATTCAGTAAGCACGCCGTCCTCGGCCACACGATTGACCACGCCGTTGGAGCCGATCAGGGCCGTGTTGACGGCGCCCGACAGAATCAGCACGCCGACCAGCACGACAAAGGCATGAAACGCGAGGCGCAGACCGTAGGGTCCGGCAAGCACCATCGAGAGGCCGCCAATCAGATTGTCGAGAACCTTCTGGCGCTGCACGTCCGGGATCAGCATGACAGCGAAGAACGAAACCAGCGAGGTGAACAGCAGGCTGTAGAGGAAGATCACGAAACCGGCGCGCTCGAGGTTTTTCAGCTTCGGCGAAGCGATTTCACGATTCACCTGCGCCAGGCTTTCTTCCCCGCTCATGGCGAGAAGCGAGTGGCCCAGTCCCACGAGAATCGCGACGGCCGGAAACGCGCTCCAGCGGCTGCCCTTCAGCCAGCCGAGAGCATCGTCCGAAAGATGGATATTGCGGAAAGCGGGAAGAGGAACTGGTTGGTAACCGTGGGCGAAAATCGTGTATACGCACCAGATGATCAGCATGACGACCATCACGGTCGTGATCTGCATGATGCGCAGCGCCTTCTCGCTCGATTCATGAATGCCGATGATGTTCTTGCGCCAGAAGTAAAACGTCACCAGAACGGCGAACACGGCCGCTGTATATTCGGGCGGGACGTGGGCGAGATGCAAATGAAAGTAATCGATCGTTTCGTTGATGAGGCCCGCCAGATAGAGGCCTGCGCTGACGCCGCTGATCGGTCCCGTGAGCACATAGTCGAACAGCAGCGCGGAAACGGAAAACTTGGCGTAAGTGCCGCCCATCGCCTCGCGGACAACGCGGTAGACGCCGCCGCGCACAAACATGCTGCAGCTCTCGATGTACGCGGCGCGGACCGCGTATGAGAACAGCATGATGGCGAGGATGAACCAGGGAGCGGATTTGCCGATGGCGCTTTCGGCGATACCGCCCACGTAATAAGCCGACGAAGCAAGGTCGCTCAGCACAATGGCGGCGGCCCGCCAGAATGAGATGAACGACAGCATGACCGTCGTTGCTACGACAACCTTAGTAGTCGTGGATCGGGAGGGTGCTGAGTCCGTCAAACGCGAAATCGCTCCAATTTCGACCGCAGACGGGGCAGTCAAGAGAAACATCAAGATTAACACGCGATGGCGCGTGAGATTAGCATGGAAGCGTGACTCCCGAAGCCCTGGCACGAGCGATCGTCGAACGCCTCCGGAGGGCCGGGTATTCAGCCTGGATGGTGGGCGGCTGTGTGCGCGATTTGCTGCTGGGCCGCGAGGCAAAAGATTTCGACGTAGCGACCGCCGCACAACCAGCCGAACTGCTGCGGCTGTTTCCGGGAGCGGGCCAGGTGGGCGCTCACTTCGGCGTTGTGCTGGTGCGGGAAGATGGCGCGCAGGTGGAAGTCGCCACCTTCCGCAGCGATCTCGAATACGTCGACGGGCGTCGTCCCGAGGGCGTGCATTTCGAAACCGATCCGCGGCAGGATGCGCTGCGGCGCGATTTCACCATCAATGCCCTGTTTCTCGATCCCGTAAGCGGCGAAGTCCTGGACTTCACCGGAGGCAAAGCGGATCTCGAAGCGAAGCTGATCCGGGCGATCGGGGATCCGGAACGGCGCTTCGGCGAAGACCATCTGCGGCTGCTGCGCGCAGTGCGCTTCGCGGCGCGGCTGGATTTTGCCATCGAAGCGGCGACATTCGGCGCGATTCAGCGTCTGGCGCCCCTCATTCATTCCGTTTCAGCAGAGCGCGTGCGGGACGAGATTGGGCGGATTCTCACTGAAGGCGGCGCGCGGCGCGGTTTCGAACTGCTGGACACGAGCGGGCTGCTGCGCGAGATCCTGCCCGAAGTCGCCGCGATGAAAGGGGTCGAGCAGCCGCCGGAGTTCCATCCCGAGGGCGATGTCTGGATTCACACGCTGATGATGCTGGATCAACTGCGCGAGCCGTCGCTCACGCTGGCGCTGGGGGTTCTGCTGCACGATGTGGGTAAGCCGCCGACGCTTCGCGTGGCGGAGCGAATC
>Ga0181536_10005193_pt1 | contig 13447 bp, 10 predicted proteins | sample PEATcosm2014_Bin_41_FD_121105 | JGI IMG/M metagenome (GOLD analysis project Ga0181536, IMG submission 121105) | Peatland microbial communities from MTU Mesocosm Facility, Houghton, MI, USA - PEATcosm2014_Bin17_60_metaG | ecosystem: Environmental > Terrestrial > Soil > Wetlands > Peat | place...
ACGAAACGTCACGTGGCTGCCGGCCGCCGGAAAAGTCGCATCGACGACGTACGGAAACATCACTCCGCCGATATCATGATAGTCACTGTAACGCACCTCGTAATTGACGCGGCCGTTGCCCGCCGTCTCCCGCACCATCGCGAGATTGCCGGCCGAAAATCCAAGCTCGCGAGTCCCCGACGCGGCGTTGCGGTACGACGCGACCGTCATCGCGCCGTCGTTCGACACCGAGTCTGCGACCCGATTGAGCGCGAACTCGGGCGGCGCGAGTCCCATCAGCAGACCCACAGCGTCCGCGGGCGCCATCGGGATTCGCACGTACCTGTAGAGCGTGTCGGCGGTCGCATTGCCGCGCATGAAGCGATTCTGACCCGGCTCGAAGATTGCGAGCTCCGAGCCCTGTGCCGCGAGCAGCAATGCCACGCCGAACGGCGACATCGCCTCGACGCGCAAATTGCCGGGCCGCTTGACGACGATTTCCTCTTTGGCCTTCACGTGCTGATCGCCGGCAGTGTATTCCATGACGGCCGGGGTCTGCATAGAGTCGAGCGTTTTGTCACGCTCGGCCAGCGCCGCGATCAATTTCCGGACTTGATATTTGCCGGCGTCGAAGCCCGCTATCGGCTCGGGCGCTGGAATGGGCGGAGGACGAACGATGATGCAGGCGGAAGTTTCGAGCGTCGCCAGCAGCAGCATCGATGCGACCGCCGCGAGCGAAACTGTTTTTCGGCGCCGCGCGCGTTCAGTGGCCCGCGCTGGCGGCATTCTGCAGGACCTGAATTTTATCCTTGAGCCGTGCGACCTGGTCGGTTTCCTGCGCCTTCTTCAGCGCGTCCGAGTACTCGTTGCCCGCTTCCTTGACCTTGCCCAGCTTGCGATACGCGTCGCCAAGATGCTCGGTGATAGTGGGGTCGTTGCCGGTCAGGTTGACCGCGCGCTCCAACTCCTCGGCGGCGCGCTTGTAGTCGCCCTTCTGATAGTAAACCCATCCCAGGCTATCGACGTAAAAGCCGTCTTCGGGCTCGATATCGAGAGCGCGCTTGATTAGCTTTTCGGCCTCGACCAGGTTGGCGCCCTGTTCGGCGTAACTGTAGCCGAGGTAGTTCAGCGCCTGCGCATTGGAGGGATTCAGCTCGATCGCCTTCTTCATCTCGGCCATGGCTTCTGCGCGCTGTTTGTTCTCATCGAGCGCCGCGCCGAGCGTGAAGTGGAGCTTGTCATTTTTGGGATCGGCCGCGACCATCTTGCGCGCGAGATCGATGGCAGCCTGGTAATCCTTCTTTTCCTGATAGACGCCGACCATGAAGCCGGTGATTTCGGGGTCGTGGGGCTTCCTGGCGAGCGCGTCCTTCAGCGCGCCCATCGCGTCGTCGTACTTGTTCTGCTTGTCGTACAGGTAAGCGAGCTGCAGGCGCGACTCGACGTAATGCTCGTTGTCGGCGGGAATCTTGTTGAACTCGCGGATCGCCTTGTCGCTCTCGGAAAGCTCCGTGTACACCGTGCCGAGGTAATAGTGGACGCGGTAGTTGTCCGGCTCGGAGCCGAGCACCAGGTTGAACTCGGTCGCGGCGTCGTCAAAATTGCCCTGCTCGACGTAGAGCAGGCCGATCTTGGTGCGCGTGTCCGCGGGATTGGTTTCGACCTGCTCGGCGCGTTTGAGCTCCTCCAATGCCTGGTCGTATTTTTTCTGACCGACCAGGATTTCCGCCTTGCGCTTTCGAACCAGCTCGTTGTTCGGATTGACTTGCGTGATCTTGTTGTAATAGACGAGCGCGTCCTGCGGGCGCTCCTGGCGCTCGCGCAACAGCGCAAAATCAAGCAGCACCAGCTCCGACTGCGGATTGAGATCGAGCGCCTTTTGATAATATTTTTCGGCGGCCGGGTAGTTCTTCGAGGCCACCATCACCTTGCCGGCGTAGTAGTAGCCAAGGAATGAACTGGGATCGAGCGTGATCAGCTGCTCAAACGTTTTCTCGGCTTCCCCGTAATCGCCCCGCTTGGCGTAGAGGGCGCCGAGATAGAGATAGGCTTCCTGATTTTTCGAATTGAGACGCAATACCTCGCGGTAGTCCTTTTCCGCGGTCGCGTCGTCACCGAGCGCCGAGCTGATGCCTGCGCCGAGCAGACGGGCGTCGGCGGAATCCGGATTGATCGCGAGCGCCTGGTTTACCTGATCGAGCGCCTCCTTGAGGCGCCCGTCGCGGACGTAGAGCGTGGCGAGGCGAACCTTCAGCGCGGCGTTGGTGGGATCGTACCGGACGGCTTCCGCGTAATCCTTGAGCGCCTCTTCCCGGTCGCCTTCATTCATCGCGACCTCGGCCTTCAGGAACGCGCTCATCGCGCGCGCATCGGCGGGGATCTCGACCGCCGGCGCGCCGCCGAAGGGATTATCCCCACCCACGCTGACGGTGCGAACCGGCTCGAACTTCGCACCTGTGATTTGGGCGCAGCCGAGAAACGCAATCGACGCGGCGCCGAGTGCGATGATCGCGCGTGTACTGAAAAACATCATGATCGAAACAGATTTCCGGGAGAGCTTCTCAATTGGGGCTCGCACCACGCTGTATGGATCGTCAACGCGAGGTGTCCCGCGCCTTGACGACCGGCCGCGGACCTTTGCGCATCTTTTACATTAACAGCCCGGTCGCGAGCACGCGAGACCAGTAAAGATCAAACCGCGCGCGAAATCGGGATTTTTGTTGGAAGCGGGATCGATGCTGATCCCTCCTGTTCGGTCGTGATCGGCAGTCGTTTTGGTAGCGATCTTTGGACAAGCCGTAACGCCGCGGCGCGCAAGGGGCGTCGCGCTGCCGCTGTCCGCGTCCCCCAGTTTCTCAACGGCAACGCGCCTCGTACTGAGCGCACGCCTCGGGGTCGGGACCGTCAAAGTCTGGGTTGTAACAAGCGTCGTAAAAGTCGTAGCAATCCGGGCGCGTGGCCACGTTGAAGTCTTCGAGGGTGGGCTCGTGGACCTTGAGCTTCTTACCGCTCAGGACTTTTCGCTCGGCTTGCAGGCGTTCGCCGGATGGCACCCCTTGCTCGACCGATTCGCAGAGTATCCCGGGGCCAATATGAACGATGGTCACGGCGCCGCCGCTTGGTCCGACGAAGTTGGTCTCTACGGCCTTCTTGCCTTTAAGCTCCGGCGGCGGTTTCCAACCTTGACAATCAGGGTAGGTGGTCGCCAGCAGCGGACTCGCGCTGGCGATCGCAATGAGCGCGGCGAACGCTGGCTTCATCACGGTGTTGAGTTTCATATGGACCTTCCCCTGGAGGCCGCACAGGGTCTGTCTTGGCCTTGGCGGACTCAGGGACGTTGCTTGCCCGCTTCGTCGCACTCAATATCAGGCCCAGATCGCCACGCCGCTACGCCAAGGTGAGCGCTCTGATCCGCATGACACCACCAAGTCCCGTGACAGGCTGGACAGGAGCCGGTGAAGTGATAGATACCGGGGCGAACCCGCTGCATCGAGACGCGGAGCGTTCGCCTTCCACAACCGGGACACGTTGCACTGGTAGCCATCGCCAAGAGCCCTTCTAGCCCCGAAACCTAAAACTTGCCAGCTATACAAGCCAGGGCCGCCCGCCCGCGCGAGTCGCCGCACGCCGAGCCCAGTCCGGTTCCCCTGCCTATTACGCACCATCTAGTCGGAGTAAACACTAATTGGATGCGAACGGGCGTCGGCGGGGGATCGAAATCGGGATGCAAGAGGGCGCTGACATGCAATTTAGGCACAGTGCAGGCAATCCAGAATCAGGTCCCACCGGTTGAGATAGTTGGACTGTTCTTCTTCTGATTTTGGTACGATCCAGCTCGCCCATTCTCCCTTGGGCCCGCCCGGGTCGTAGTTTTCCAGCACTTTCGGAGCCGACACGATAAACGCCTCCAAAGGCTTCAAGGGTGGCCTGCCCTTGGGCGGGTCTGTCGAAAGGCGGACGAAGGCGTAGAAGAAGTTTTGCCGCGCGTCAGCTGGTGGAGCGTTTGCGAGGAAGAATCCCGGGCGAGCGTAACTGCTCTTAACCTGTACTACCGCAAAAAACTCGCGTCCATCTGAATTTAGGCAAACAAGGTCAAATCCCTTCGTGTTGCGCGTAGTCGGCAGAACCATTGCGCCACGGCGCGAAAGTTCGCAAGCCACAAAATGGGCTCCGGCCTCGCCGGTCAGGTTGGTTGCTATAGCCGGCTTTCTTCTTTTGGGCCTCTTCATTTAGCTTTAATCCTCAGCATTTTCCCCCTCGGCCTCCAAATCAGCCCAACATTGGTAGGTTTCGTCATCGTTTTCCTTCCAAGTGCCGGAAAGCCTGAATGGTTCAGCCATCAGCCTTATGCTAACTGTGCTCTTAGACAAAGACCCAAGTGCCGGACGCAATCGACCGACAAGAGCGCCCGACCCTCCCTCTTTTATCAGAGTACCGCTCCATATTTGCCCTTCATACTCGACATCGATGCCAGCTTGAGTGTCTCGATCTATGAACAGTACAGGGCCATAGCCATCTGAACGCCCTTCGGCGCGCCAATGCATCGTGCCAATTTTTCTTATTGGTTCCATTTTCTTGGTTTTCCCTAGTTTGATACCCAGCCCACAAGCGCGAGCGCGGCGGCGTGGCGGGGGTTCATTGCGAGAACGATTTAGCAGACAGACGCGCGACCGACAAATGGGCTGAACGGCTGCTGGCCGGACGCCATTATGATCTCCTGCCTGCTTTCCACCGCGCATCGCCTCGGATACGTGCTGCGTGGGTCTTGGCTGCTCCGTGGGCTTCGATCTGATAGACTGTTTCGGAAGAATGGTTTTAGGTTCGGCGCACAGGACATGGACGGCCTGACGAACACTTTTCGGGTAATCAACGGAATGGTCACGGACGGGATCATTCGGAGTTATGCTGTTGCGGGCGCGGTAGCGGCGCTGAATTACATCGAAGTCGCGTCTACCGAGGACTTGGATATACTGGTCTCAATTGACGATTTTCAAGAGGCGCCCAGCGGGGTCGCCACGCTAGAGCCGTTATTCTCTTATTTGCGCATTCGCGGATACGGGGAATTCAAAAAAGAAGGCGTTGTCGTTGAGGGTTGGCCGGTGCAATTTCTTCCGGTCGCGAGCGACCTTGACGCAGAGGGATTGAGCCAGGCGGTGCAGATCGAAGTTGAAGTTGGTGAGGGATCAGCACCGATCAAGATTAGCACGCTCACCCCTGAACACATCGTGGCAACCGCGTTGAGGATCGGGCGCCCAAAAGATCGCGAGAGGATTCTTCGGTTTATTGAAGCAAAAGCGGTAGATTTGAAAGTCTTGCGAGACGTGCTGAATCGTCATAATCTACGAGTAGAGTGGTCTAAGTTTTGTTATCGGATGGACCTGCCAGACTTCGATGAATCGGACGAACAAGAATAAATATCCCGATATTTCTGACATCCTTGCTCGAAAGGCCGAAGGGCGTGTTGAGCTTGCGGCGTTGTCCTTTACTCAAAAAGTTAAAGCACTCGATGAAATGAATGCGCGGCTTGAGCCCATCCGCAGAGCGCGCATCGCGCGCCAGCGCCGCGCGATTTCAGATCAGAACTAAAGCCAACAAGCGAGACTAGGAGAAAGGCGCGCTTGCGTCTTCAAATCAGTGCGCCCCGTTTGTGACACCAATCATAAATGGGGTTCTCGTCGATCAGTGATCTCAAGGCCGTGAGCCCTCTCGCGCTCGATGACGATTTCGCAGTGCAGCCGTTCGCGCACCTGACAGGGAACTGCGCCCGTCCCGTCCCGCGCTAGATAGGCCGCCGACATTTCGCACACGTCGCCCCACGTCGCGTTTTCAGTCGCGATGTCAGGTAGTCGGTTGCCCTGCGGGGGCAGCGCGCCGCGCAGGGAGCCGAGACGGTCCCCTCAGCCCTCGTCATCGATATGTCTGAGTAGCTCGCCGATACGCCCGTTCAAATTGTCGAACGCGCCAAACAACGTCCCCATCAGACGGGTGCTTTCTTGTTCGCTACGGCATATTACCAGCGAGCTGCCGTTTGCCTGTACGTCGCCAACGAAATCTCGAACCGTTTGGTCGCGTACTCGTACCCGCAGTATGGTGACACGCGCGTTAGCCAAGCGATGGGCTTCACTCAACTCGTCTCCAACCAACTGCATCCCCCACTTCCCTGTCTTACGAAAAGCCATCACGTCCTCGTGGTTGATCGCGGCGGTCGCTCTCATCAACTGCATCGTCGCTTCCTGTAGATCGAGTAGCGTCTGGCGTTGAAAGTCGGTGCGACGCTCAAAGAGATGATCCCGCCGACTCTCTTCCCGCACTATTTGTTCGCGCTTGCTAGCACGTCGGGAATCAATCCCATCAGTAACGGATTTTGCGATATAGCCGAGGAGGAGAGTTGCGATTGGTAGAAACCAATTGAGAAATGTCTGTGGTGCTTGCGGCATCAAATCCCCATGTGAGCCCTGTCGAACAGCACGTCGTCGAACCTCCCATATTTGGTTTTGAAAAGGCCTCGACGCTTGGCTGGCAGCGGTGCAGGCAATCCGACTTGCTCAGCGATCCTTTTGATTACCGCGTCGATTTTCATCCGCGCAGGCTATCAAGGCGAGCGCGACTTTCCAAACTCCGTGGCGGCGCGCCGGGCTTGATAACCGCCTGTCTGGGCTCCGCGTTGCGCGCCGGAACGCGTGAGTCAGTCAAAAATTAGACGGCGATCCTAACATCACGCTATCCTGATGATTGACGGAAACACTGGATGCGACTGTGCAAGCCTCATTATGATCTCCTGACTGCTTGCCACCGCGCATCGGCTCGGATAGGGAGGGGGCCGGAGCCGCTCCGCAATTGCCGCACGTCCCGACGGAAAACACGCGTTCCCGAGCGCCCTCGAGCGCCGCCCCGCTGGCGCATCGTTCGCCCCGCAAGCTCGGCCTCATCCCGCTGGTATGCGTGATGTACCTGGTCGTGAGCGGCGGCGCGTACGGTTTGGAGGATGCGGTCCGGTTGGCGGGGCCGCGCCTGACTCTCATGCTGTGTCTGATCGTGCCGCTGACGCTGAGTATCCCGACGGCGCTGATGGCGGCGGAGTTGACGGCGTTGATGCCGGTGGAAGGCGGCTTCTACTTCTGGGTCAAGGAAGCGCTCGGACCGTTCGCCGGCTTCGTCGAGGCATATTTGACAATTCTTTACACCGCCGCGGACATGGCGATTTATCCGGTGCTTTTCGCCGGCTATCTTTCGTTCATCCTCCCGCTCGGCCCGACGGCCCAAATTGCGACCGGCATCGCGCTGGTATGGCTGGCGGGTGGACTTAATTTTCTCGGCGTCAGGCCGGTTGGGATGGCGTCGGTCGTGCTCGCCGCAGTCCTCGTGGCCCCGTTCGCGGCGCTGGTGATGGTTGGCCTCCCGCGCCTGATGCATTTCACGATGCCGACGCCGCCGCTGTTCGGCGCAGATCCGTGGGGTGCGATGGCGGCCGGACTGACGGTGGTCATCTGGAATTTCAGCGGATGGGAGAACCTGAGCGTCGTGTCGGCGGAAATCGAACATCCGCGGCGTAACTATTTGCGCGCCATTCTGATCGCAATGCCGATAATCGTCGCCGGCTACGTGCTTCCGCTCGCGGTGTCCGTCTCGGGCGCCGTCACCGCCGCGGACTGGGGAACCGGCTCGTTCTCGCACGTCGGCTACACGATCGGCGGACCCGCGCTGGGCGGCGCGCTGGCGCTCGGCGGCGCGGTGATGTCGTTCGCGGTGTTCGAGGCCGCGATGCTGTGGGTGTCGCGGATGCCGTTCGTGCTCGCTCGCGAGCGCTACCTGTCGCCGCCGCTGGCCGAGCTCTGGTCCGCGACCGCAACGCCGGGCAAGTCGATTCTGCTCTGCTGCATCGTGTTCACGATCCTCGTGCCGATCGGATTCGTCGCGCTGGTCGTGCTCGACGTATTCTTCTACATGGCGGCGCTTGCGTTGGAACTGCTCGCCCTGGTCCGGCTGCGGAAACGGATGCCGGATCGCACCGGGATGTTCACGATTGGCGGCGGTCGCGTCGGTCTCGCGTTGGTCGCAATTCTTCCAATTCTGACCTGGGCCGCGACTTTCGGGCTGGCCGTCTCGGCGGGAGTAGGCAAGGCCGATTTCATCCTGGCGATCGTGCTCGGTGTATGCGTTTGGCCTGCGTATGCGATTTGCCGGCGGCGCTACGGCGGCCCGCCCGCTATAGATCCTCCGCCCACCAGCATTAATCCGTAGCGGGCCGGTTGCGCGCCGTCAGCCGGTACAGCGCGACTTGCCGGGTCCGCAGTTCAGGCTCGAAGGAGAATTTCGCCTGCAACTGATCGAGTTCAGTCTTGAGCACGTCAACGTAATCATCCGACTCGGGCGCGGCGATCAAAACGAAGACCGGTGTCCTCGCGCCGAGCGCCGACGCGAGCGAGTCCGCCTCGGCGGACATTTGAGAACCGTCGAAAACGACCGGCGGTACCGCGCCGTTCCATCCCGCCGCGCGTTTTTCATAGAGGCGATGCAGATGGTAGTCAGTGAATCGCTCGCCCGGGTCCAGTGAGTTGAGACCGACGAAGCGGCGATCGCCAGCCGCCAGATACAGTTCGAGAAACTGCAACGAGATGTTGCTGACTACGGTCGCATCGCGAGGCAGCGTCAAATCCAACGACGCCAACGCATCAACCATCGCGGAGCCCGCGGGCCGCTCGCTCAAGCGCACGACCGCTTCCGAAGCCAGCGACACGATCAACAGCAGGTCCAGCACGATCACCCCCGCCGCGGCTGCGAACCGACCGGCGCTTCGATTTCGGTTACGGAGCACCTCGCGCATCCATCGATTTGCCGAGGCTGCTCCCGAGCCCGCCGCGATAAACAGTATGAACGCGGCAGGCAGGATGAAGGCCACGTCGGTGAACAGGTAGAAACAGTAGAGCCCGGTCAGTGCGGCAAGGTATCCGCGCCCGAACCACATCAGGCGACGCGCCGTGGGTCTTCCGGGCGTGCGAAAAATCGCGATGAACCCGACAATCGCGAACACCGCCGCCGCGAACGGGTAGAGGAAGTAACGCGCATTGCCGCGATCGCCGAGCATCCCGTCGAGCCCGAGCAGTGTCGTGATGTACACGAGCACGTTGCCGTGCGGATTTCGCGGCATCGTGGGACCGAACAGGTACGCGGCGCTGAAGGTGCGGCCCATCGCGCCATAAACTTCGGGAACCCACCACGCGTAGCCGCTCGCGAATGCGCTCCCGAGATGAACCGCGTTCTGATGCAACTGCCACGCGACGGGAATCGCGAAACCGATTGCTATTGCGATCGCCGCTTTGAGGATGCTCGGGAGATCTCGATTCTCACCTTGACGTTCAAGCGGCACCATCACGACGCACAACGCGAGACCGGCAAGGATGACGGCGTTGGTGGGACGGATGATAGTCGAGAATCCGGCGAGGAATCCGAGCATCAGCCATGCCGACATCCGCATCCAGCTCGGCGATTGGGACGCGTAGTCCGAGGTGGCAACCACCAGCATCAGCGCGGCGCAAATCGTCACGCAGAGCGTGGGCACGTCGCTCATCACAAGCGATGCATACGTGATGAATACGGGCGAAAGCGCGAGCAACAGCGCCGCAATCGCGCCGGCCACGCGCCCGAACAGCACGCGCGTCACGATGAAAATGCCGACGACGGAGAGCATCCCGAGAATCCACGAGGCGACAGGGAGCAGCGAAACGTGTCCGCCAAATAAGCGGTAGAAGAATTCCAGGATCAGCGGGTAGCCGCCGGTATAGCGCGACGGGTAAGTATATCCACCGAAATGCAGCACCGCACCGCGACCATTCGCCAGGTTTGCCGCCGATGCGGCGTACTCGAGCCCATCCGGCCACGGCATCAGTTCGACTCCGCGTTGAAAGCCGGCGGATCTAACCATCACAATCACGAGCAGCTCGATCGCCGCGAGGATTCCCCATTCGAGGATGCTCGGCATCCGGGGAATGCCGGCAGCGGATGCGACGGGTCGTTTCGATGACTTCGCGGGGCTCATCGCGGCGCGTCTCCGCGACCGCCGACGACGCCGGCGCCGCGCGCATCGGCGCATGGCTCATCGTCGCGCTGCTCATCCCGCGCGTCGTGCGGATGCTCTACCCGGAGGTGTGGGTCGAGGACGATTTCTACCTCGAGAGCGCGTGGTTCGTGAGCGTTGGGATGCGCCCGTACCTGGATTTCATTCACCCGCATATGCCGCTGCTCGAATGGATTGCGGGATGCTATCTCAAGTTGTTCGGCGCAAGCCATCTGTCGATCGAAATCCTGAACGAGGCGGCGATTTTCGCCGCCAGCATCCTGACTTACCCGCTCGCCCGCCGCGCCGCGGGCCGCCCGGCGGCAATCCTCGCGTCGATTCTATACGCATACAGCTCGCTCGTCTTTCGCTACCACGTTTACGAGCGCGAGAGTTTCATCGCGCCGCTGATTATCCTGGGGGCGATCGTCACGCTCGACGATACGACGGCGGCGATTGGCCAAGCCGCGATTCTCGCGGCGATTTTCTTCGTCGCGTGCGCGATCAAGTTGACGGCGGTGATTCCGTTTGCCGTGATGCTGGTGTTCATCGCCGTCGCGTACCGCCGAATCGCGGGCGCAGTCGCGTCGGGCGTCATCTTCGCGCTCGCACTCGCCGCGTTCAGCGCCATCCTCTACCGGCTCTACGGCAACGAGTTCATATTCCAGACATTCGTGTTTCACTTTCTGAAGGGGCGCGACACCGCCGGCAGTATCGCGACCTACCCGCGGATGATCCTCGACGTGCTCGCGCCGCTGTTCGTGCTTGGATGCTGGCGAATCTTCGCCGATCGCATTTTCAGCCGCGGCGTGATTCTGGTGCTGGCGATCGTCGCCGCCGAGTACGCCTTTTACGGCGTGCTGAGCCCGACCGCGTGGGGGCACAACTATCTCGAGGCGATCCCGTTCATCGCGATCGTCGCAGGAATCGGCGCGACGGCGCTCGTACGGGCGATTGAGGATCTGATCGCGAGAGAGCAGGCGCAGCATCGATGGAAGCTGCTTGCGGGCGGTGCGGCGCTGATCGCGATTTTTCTGATCTGGATCACGCCGATTGTGAACGAGAACTGGCTGCATGGTGCCGTCTATGGCTTCGGCTTCGTGCCGCGCGCGGAAATCTCGCAGCTTGCCGACGCGTTGCGCGCCGCCAGCAAACCCGGCGACGACGTGATCGCGCCGTCGTTCGTATGCTTCGAGGCCGGACGCCGCGAATTGATCCGCTATCCTGAAACCTACGGCGTGTATCGCGAAGCGAAAGCCGAGTACGATCGCGACGGCTTCTTCGCCGCGCGCCGGCACCTTGGCGCAGCCGATTTTTTCCAGCTGATCTACGATACCCGGCACTTCTGGACCGAACAGATGCGCGACGCGATTGCCAATGGAAAAGTCCCGGCCGTCATCAGCGATTCGCCGGTTCAGTTGCTCCCGCTAGTGTTGGTTCCCGAAGACTTTCTGTCGCGCAACGGCTTCCGCGTGGTCCTGACGACGGCCCATTTCAAGCTCTGGTCGCGAACACCCGCGCCAGCGGCGGTTACCAGCTCGTCAGAATAGACAGGGGGGACGGGGGCGCGAAATCGTCGGCGCACAAGACCGCGCGGGCGGCTTCGATGAGCCGCGGGAAAGAAAATTACCGGAACAGGACTCGCCCGTCAGGTCGGATGCGACGGGCGGCGGTTCGGATTAACCGGCGACGGTGGACAGGTGGCTGGCTACGATCAACGCCAAGGCCGTCAATGCCGATCCCAAGACAACGAATACAGCCATACGCGCTACGCTGCTCATCGCTGACTCCCCTTGCGGAAAGCCGCTTGCAGGCCCGGCTCCCCGCGATTTCAGATATTAAAGATCCCCATGTGATAAATCAGTTAACGCGATGGTGACAAGTCGTCAAGAGGAACTGATGGCATGGCGCGAATTTGCATAAACGTGCGCGAATTTGCGTGCAGCGTGGCGAGCAGCGCGAAAACATAGGCCGGGCTGGACGCTGCGATTGCATGGCGTCTGGCGTTCGTGAGAAGGAGAAGCCGGGTTATGAGAATGAAGCGCGCTCGGGTTGGAGCAATCACAGCAGGTGTTCTCGCGCTGCTGATGTCCGCATCGCATGCATCGGCTGCGGATTCCACGAGCGCGGCGCAGAATCAGATTCGCGCCGAGCTGGAGAAGTGGACGCGAGACTTCGATAGCGGCAATGCATCGGGGGTTTGTTCGCTGTTTGCGCCGGATTTGATTTCAAATTTTCGGGGGGAGCCCGAAGACACCTATAATTCTCTGTGCGCCAACATGCAGATGGCGTTGGCGGACCCGGCCAAGACATATCACTATGACCTGGAAATCAAGGAGATCCTGGTGTCGGGCGATCTCGCCGTTGTAAGGCTCGTTTGGACTCTGAAGGTGAGCCCGAAAAACGGATCCGAGGAGATCAAACGGGAACCCGGCATGGATATATTCCGGCGCCAGCCGGATGGTAGCTGGAAGATAGCGCGTTACATGGCGTACGAGGCACCGTATCCCTAGCCGGCGGCCCGCCTGGTTTTTTGGGCTAGGGGGCGGTGCGGTCGAGCGAGCGGTACTGAATCGCCTCGCTGACATGGTGGGCGGCGATCGAGGCGGCGCCGTCGAGATCGGCGATGGTGCGTGAGACTTTGAGGATTCGCGTGTAGGCTCGCGCGCTCAGGCCGAGGCGGTTGATGGCAAGCTCGAGCAGACGCTCGCCGCCGGACTCGATTTGGCAGTGGAGGCGGAGATCGCTCGCGCGCATCTGCGCGTTGCAGAAAAACGGCATCCCCTTGAAACGAACGAGCTGCGCCTCGCGCGCGCGATTGACGCGCTCGCGAATCGCGATCGACGGCTCACGCGCGACGCGATCGGTCAGGTCCTTGTACTTCACGGCGGGCACTTCGATATGGATGTCGATGCGATCGAGCAGCGGGCCCGAGATGCGCGAGCGATAGCGCTGAATCGCGATCGGCGAGCAGGAGCATTCGTGCTGCGGATCGGTGTAAAAGCCGCACGGGCACGGGTTCATCGCAGCCACCAGCATCACGGAGGCGGGGAAAGTGAGCGTGCCCATCACGCGCGAGATGGTGATGCGCGCATCCTCGAGCGGCTGGCGCAGGACCTCGAGCACGTTCTTGCGGAACTCGGGCAATTCGTCGAGGAACAGGACGCCGTGATGGGCGAGGCTGACCTCGCCGGGGCGTGGAATCGAGCCGCCGCCGACGAGGCCGGCGTCGGAAATGGTGTGGTGGGGAGAGCGGAAGGGGCGCGTGGTGACGAGCGCGCGGCCGTCGAGCAGGCCCATCACGGAGTGCACCTTGGTGGTTTCGATGGCCTCCTCGAAGGTCATCGCGGGCAGAATCGAGGGCAGGCGCTTGGCGAGCATCGTCTTGCCCGAGCCGGGCGGCCCAATCATCAG
>Ga0181536_10005199_pt1 | contig 13440 bp, 14 predicted proteins | sample PEATcosm2014_Bin_41_FD_121105 | JGI IMG/M metagenome (GOLD analysis project Ga0181536, IMG submission 121105) | Peatland microbial communities from MTU Mesocosm Facility, Houghton, MI, USA - PEATcosm2014_Bin17_60_metaG | ecosystem: Environmental > Terrestrial > Soil > Wetlands > Peat | place...
CGGCGGACGCGCCGTTCATCGCGGGGCTCGCCAAGCACGCGCGCGTGATCGCGCCGACGCATCCGGGCTTCGGCCGCGCGCCGCTGCCCGATTGGATCGACAACGTCGACGATCTGGCCTACATGTATCTCGATCTGCTCGACGCGCTCGACCTGTGCGACGTCACGCTGATGGGCTTCTCCCTCGGCGGCTGGCTCGCGGCTGAGATTGCGGTGAAGTCGACCGCCCGCATCGGCCGCTTGATCCTGGTGGATTCGGTCGGAATCAAGGTGAGCGACCGGCTCACGCGCGACGTCGTCGACATCTTCGCAACCGACCCCGACGTTCTGAAGAAGCTGTCGTTTCACGACCCGAGCAAAGCCCCGGACTACTCCGTGCTTTCCGACGAAGCGATGGAGATCGTCGCCCGCAATCGCGAAGCGTCGGCGCTCTACCTCTGGGAGCCGTACGCGCACAACCCCAAGCTGCCGCGCCGGCTGCACCGCATCGACGTTCCGACGTTGGTGTTGTGGGGCGAGCACGACGGCATCGTCAAGCCGGCGTACGGCCGGGCGTTCGCGGAACTCATTCCGGGCGCGCGCTTCGAGACGATCCCCAACGCCGGACACGTGCCGCAGATCGAGCAGCCCGACGCGTTTCTGGAACGCGTCACCCGCTTTCTCGGCGAACGATAGGAGCCAGAACCGTGCGCGCTTGGTACTTCAGCGAAAACGCCTATCCGTATCTGCCCGATCCGTCGACGTTCGAGTCGGTGCGGGTCACGCTGCCCAATGCGGTCTTCGACCCGAAGGTCGGCGCCGAGCTCTATCACCGCTATTTGGATGAATGGCAGCAAGCCGAAGACGTCGGCCTCGACCTGATGCTCAACGAGCATCACCAAACCCCGACCAACCTCAACCCCTCCGCGGCGGTCGTGCTCGGCGCTCTTTCGCGCATCACGACGAAGGCGCGCATCCTGGTGCTCGGCAACCCGATCGGGAACCGCCGCGACCCGGTGCGCGTGGCCGAAGAGATGGCGATGGTCGACAACTACTCGCGTGGCCGGCTCGAGGTCGGTTTCGTGCGCGGCGTTCCGTACGAGCTCTCGCCGGCCAACAGCAACCCGGTGCGCACCGCCGACCGGTTGTGGGAAGCCCATGACCTGATCCTCAAAGCGTGGACGACCCACGACGGCCCGTTCAACTGGGAAGGCCGCTACTTCAACTACCGCCAGGTGAACATTTGGCCGCGGCCATACCAGCAGCCGCGCCCGCCGGTCTGGGTCACCGCGTCGACGCCCGCGCAGGTGACCAAGATCGCGGAGAACGGTCACGTCGCCGCGACCTTCCTGACCGGTTACGACGCGTCGAAGGCGATCTTCGACACCTACCGCAAGCAGCGCGCCGACGCCGGGCAGCCGATGCACGAGGATCGCTTGGCGTACGCGGCCCTCGTCTACACCGGCGAAACCGATGAAGCCGGGTTTGCCGGCGCGCGCAAGCTGATGTGGTACCTGAGCGCCAACAAGGTTGCGCCGCAGTTCAAGAACCCGCCCGGGTACGCGTCGATCAAGACCGCGGTCAACTTGCTGCGCGGCGCTTCGACGGCGTTCGATCGCAAGTCGAGCCTCGAGCAGTGCATCGAAATGGGGATGGTGTTCGCCGGCAGCCCCGACTCCGTCTACCGCCAGATCGCCAAGCATCACGCGCACGTGGGCGGCTACGGTCACCTGCTGATGATGGGGCAAGCGGGCTTCCTCGAGCACGATGAGACCGTGCGCGGGATGAAGCTGTTCAGCCGCGAGGTCTACCCGCGGTTGAAAGAGCTGCTCGTCCCCGCCTAGCGCGCCCGTGCAGACGTTCAAGATCGCGGTGATTCCCGGTGACGGCATCGGCAGCGAGGTCGTGCCGGAGGGAATCCGCGTCGTCGACGCGGCGGCGGCGCGTTTCGGGTTGCGCTTCGAGTGGGAGCATTTCCCGTGGAGCTGCGAGTATTATCGCGCGACCGGCGCGATGATGCCGCCCGACGGTCTGGCGCAGATTCGCAATCACGACGCGATCTTTCTGGGTGCGGTCGGCTTTCCGGGCGTCCCCGATCACGTCTCGCTCTGGGGCTTATTGATCCCGATCCGCCGCCAGTTCCAGCAGTACGCGAACGTGCGCCCGGTGCGCTTGATGCCGGGCATCGCCTCGCCGCTGGCCGGTCGTGCGAGCGGTGACATCGACATGATCATCGTGCGCGAGAACAGCGAGGGCGAGTACTCGTCGGTCGGCGGACGGTTCGCCGACGGCACCGACGACGAGATCGTCTTTCAGGAGTCGATCTTCACGCGCCGCGGCGTCGACCGGATCCTCACCTATGCGTTCGAATACGCGCGCCGCCGGCCCAAGAAGCACCTGACCTCGGCGACCAAATCGAACGGCATCACGATCACGATGCCCTACTGGGACGAGCGCTTCAAGGTCGTCGCCGAACGCTATCCCGACGTGCGCACCGACCAGTACCACATCGACATCCTCACCGCCAACTTCGTGCTGCACCCGGACTGGTTCGACGTCGTCGTCGGCTCGAACTTATTCGGTGACATCCTCTCGGACTTGGGACCGGCGGTCGTCGGCACGATCGGCATCGCGCCGTCGGCGAATCTCAATCCGGAACGCACGTTTCCCTCGATGTTCGAGCCCGTGCACGGCTCCGCGCCCGACATTGCCGGCAAGGGCATCGCGAACCCGATCGCTCAGATCTGGTCGGGAGCGATGATGCTCGACCATCTCGGTGCGGCCGAGGCGGGCGCCGCGATCGTGCGCGCCATCGAGCACGTTTTGGTCAACGGCCCGCGCACGCGCGACATCGGCGGCACGGCGAACACGGTCGAGGTCGGAACGGCGATCGCCGCCGCGGTGGCGCAGGCCTAGGAGGCCGGTCGCGCGCTGCGCCACCAGGCGAGCGTGCGCGTGAGACCTTCGCGCAGCGGCGTGCGCGGCTCCCAACCGAGGAGCTGGCGCGCGCGAGTGATGTCCGGCTTGCGCCGCGTGGGATCGTCGGGCGGCAGCGGCCGGTGCTCGACCTGCAACGGTACCCCGGCGAGCTCGGCGATGACGGCGGCCGCAGCCGCAATCGTGGTCTCTTCGGGATTGCCGAGATTGACGATCGCACCGCGCGCGCCGTCGTGCGCCGCCAGCCGCACGAGGCCCTCGACGAGATCGTCGACGTAGGTGAACGACCGCGTCTGGCCGCCGTCGCCGTAGACGGTCAAGGGCGTGCCGGCCAAGGCCTGCGCGATGAAGTTCGGCACGGCACGCCCGTCCTCGGCGGCCATGCGCGGACCGTAGGTGTTGAAGATGCGCACGATGCGGGCGTCGAGCGGGCCGCGCCGCGCGCGCGTCGTGATGAGCGCTTCGCCGAAGCGCTTGGCCTCGTCGTAACACGCGCGCTCGCCGACCGGATTGACGTTGCCCCAGTAGGTTTCGGGCTGGGGGTGCACGAGCGGATCACCGTAGACCTCGGAGGTCGAGGCGTACAGGAGCCGCGCGCCGGTGCGTTCGGCGAGATCGCAGGCGTGACCGGTTCCGGCGCTGTTCACGGCCAGCGTTTCCAGCGCGAGCCGCGTGTAGTGCGCGGGGCTGGCCGGCGATGCGAAGTGCAGCACGAGGTCGACGCCGCCGCGGATCTGGAGCGGTGCGGCGGCGTCCGCGCGAACGAAGGTCAGGCGCGGGTGTTCGCCCGCGTCGTCGAGGTTCTGCAGTGATCCGGTGCAGAGGTTGTCCACGGCGACCACGTCGTGGCCGTCGCGCAGGTAGCGGTCGACCAGGTGCGAGCCGACGAAACCCGCGCCGCCCGTGATGACGACCCTCACTGCATCAGCCGGCGCGTGAGGTACGTGTACTCGAGCGCGCTGGTGAAGGCGCGTTCGCGCGCGTTGGCGCCGGAACCGTGTCCGCCTTCGGTTACTTCGTAGAAGAAGTAGGGGACGTGCAGCGCGGCGAGCTTGGCCGCGAACTTGCGGGCGTGCTGGGGCCCGACGCGATCGTCCTTCGTCGTGGTCCAGATCAACGGCTCGGGATAATGGACGCCGGCGTGCAGGTTATTGTACGGCGAGATCGATGCGAGGAAGGCGCGCTCGCGCGGGTTCGTGACGCTGCCGTATTCGTCGACCCACGACGCGCCGGCGTCTATTTTCTCATAGCGCAGCATGTCGAGCAGCGGCACCTCGATGTCGACGGCGCCGAACAGCTCCGGATGCTGCGTGAACTCGACGCCCATCAGCAATCCGCCGTTCGATCCGCCCATGATGCCGAGCCTGCGCGGGCGCGTGATCTTGCGCGCGACGAGGTCACGCGCAACCGCGGTGAAATCATCGTAGATGCGCTGGCGATGCGTCTTGAGCCCGGCTTCGTGCCAAGCCGGTCCGAATTCGCTCCCGCCGCGGATGTTGGCCAGCACGAACACGCCGCCGCGCGCGAGCCACAGCCGTCCCAGCGTCGCGCTGTAGAACGGTGTCTCGGAAACGCCGAAGCCGCCGTACGCGTTCAGCAGCGTCGGGTTGCCGCCGTCGTAGCGAAGTTGCTTCGGCCGCACGATGAAGTACGGGATCCGCGTGCCGTCCTTGGAAATCGCTTCGTCTTGTTCGACGACGTCGTGCGAGCCGTCGAACAGCGCCGGCCGCGCTTTCGCGACATGGGAGGCGCCGGTGTCGGTGTCGAGCGCCAAGACCGTGGTCGGGGCGAGGAAGCGCGTAATGCCGACGTAGGCCGTCGAACTGCTGTCGTCGGCCGCATACAGCCCGATCGAGGCGTAGTCGGGAACGGCGAGAGCGCGTGGCGCCCAGCCGCCGTTTGCGGCCGGTGCGTAGACGGTCGCCCGGCCGCGCACGTTGTGATACGACGTGACGATCAAGCGGTCGCGCGATGCTCCGACGCCGTCGAGCGAATCGCGCGGACCCGGTGCGTACACGACGGCCGGCTTCAGATGCTGCGGATCGGCCATCGCGGCAGCGAGATCGAGCGACACGAGATCGCCGGCCGGGAAAGTGCGGCTGCCGGCCGGCCACAGTTGCGCCAGCGAGATCACCAGGCGTCCGGCCACGAGCGCGCGCAGAGTCGATTTGAGCGGCACGTCGAGGATCCGCAAGCCGCGCGGCGTCACGAGCCAGATCTTGTTCTGAAAAAATGAGACGTTGCGCACGATCGCGAGGATGCGGTGACCCTGAGCATCGTGCAGCTCTTCGGGCGAGGTGTCGACGTCCGAGGGTTGACCGCGCATCACCTCGACCGCATTCCGAAGCGGCTCGCCGCGCTCGAGCGTCTTCACGATGTACGCGTAACCCGATGCGGTGACGTCGGCCGGCCGCCACGGCCGCGCGACCAGGACGCTGTTCTCGCCGGCCCACGCGACGCTCTGTTTGGCGCGCGGGAAGTCGAAGCCGCCGGGCACGAAACGCGCGGTGCGCAGATCGAACTCGCGGATCGTCGCGGCATCCTCGCCGCCGTCGGAGAACGAGATCAGGCAGCGTTGCCGGCTGGGCGAATCGCAGTCGGCGCCTTGCCAGACCCAGTTCTCACCCTCCGCCGCGGCCAACGCGTCGAGGTCCAAGACGGTCTTCCACGCCGGCGCCGGCTTGGCGTAATCGGCGATGGTCGTCGTGCGCCAGATGCCGCGCACGTGGTGCGCGTCTTGCCAGAAGTTGTAGACGCGGCCGCCGATCAGGTCGGGCGCGGGCACGCGGTTCTGGGATTCGCCGGCGGCCAGCGCCTGCGCGTAGAACCCGGCGAAGTGCGGATCGCGCTGCAGTACCGTCAGCGTCTTCGCATTTTCGGCCTTCACCCACGCGAGCGCACGCGCGCCGTGCACGTCTTCGAGCCACAGGAACGGATCGGAGGCGCCCGGTTGCGGCGCCGCGCCGGCGGCGAACAGCGCGACCGCAACCAGCGTGAGGAGGCGAGCGAACGGGGACATGACTGGCCGCCATTGGCGACCTGCGCGAGCCATCCTACACCCAGCCCAATGCGCCGGCGACGGCCGCGATCGCGAAGACCCACAGCGGGTTGATCTTGGTCGCGATGCCGACGACGGCAACCGCCGCCGTGATCGCGTATCCCCCGAGGCTCGCATCGGAGGCACGTACCAGCAGCGCGGCGGCCGCACCGACGAACCCGACGCACACGGGCACGAGCCCCGCTTGCAGCGCGATGCGCCAGCGCGCGGTTTTGAAACGGTCCCACACCTTCACGACCGCAAACGTCAGCATGGCGGTCGGAACGCACAGGGCGAGGGTGGCGGCGACGGCGCCGGCCACGCCCGCGGCCTCGTAGCCGATCAGCGTCAGCACCATGAAGTTCGGGCCCGGCGAGACCGACGCGAGCGCGAACAGGTTCGCGAAATCGCGATCGGTCATCCAGTGTTGCTCGTTCACCGCCTGATGGTGCAGCGCCGGCAGCACGGAGTTCACGCCGCCGAACGCGATCAGCCCCAAGCCCGCGACGCGCGTGACGAGCGCGATGATGCTGGGCCAGAACGCGTGCGCGGCGTTCATCAATTGCGGCGGAACCAGGCCAGCGCGACGCTGACCGGACCAAGCACGATCAGCGCCAGCGGAACCGAGAGCACGCCGCTGACCACGGCGGCGAACGACGCCAAGGCGATCGGCACCGTGACCGCCGGTCGCGACTGCACGAGCGTGCGCAGCACGCTGTACAGCATCACGAGCAAGAGTCCGGCCGCGGCGGCGGACAGACCGTTCAGCGCGCCGTGAATCGCTGCGACGCCGGCGATGCGCTCGTAGAGCGCGCCGACGACGATGAGGATGCACATCGGCGGCACGACCAGCGCGACCATCGCCGCGATCGCGCCGGGCGCACCGCGAAATCGCGCCGCGACGGCCACCGCGAAGTTGGTGATGTTCGGGCCCGGAACGAATTGGCAGAGCGAGAGCGTCTCGGCGAACTCGCGTTCGGACAGCCACGCGCGGTCGACGACGACGGTGCGGTGCGCCCATCCGATCGCGCCGCCGAAAGCGGTGAGCGTCATGCGCAGGAAGGTGAAGAAGATCTCGCGCGTCGTCGGGGGCGACGTCATCCGTTGCGCGTCACCCGAACCGGAAGCCCGAAGTCGCCGCACCCATGACGTCGTTGTGATACACGCGCTGCGCCGGTTCGCCCTCGGCCGCGCCGGCCGCCACCATCAGCGGCAGCAGATGCTCCTCGCGCGGGTGCGCGAAGCGCGCTTCGGGCGCGGCCGCCCAGGCTGTCAAACGCGCGTCGCGTTCCGACGGCGTTCCGGTGACCGCGTCGTTCAACCATGCGTCGAAACGCTGCGAACGCGCCAGCACGTCGGCGCCGCCGTAGAGCGCGCGCAGGTTGTGAAAGCTCATCCCGCTGCCGACGATCAGGATGCCTTCGCGCCGCAGCGGTGCGAGGGCGCGCCCGACTGCGAGGTGCCGTGCCGGATCGAGGCCGGCGATCAGCGAGAGCGGCACGACCGGGATCGTCGCATCCGGATCCACCAGCATGAACGGCACGAACACGCCGTGATCGTAGCCGCGCACGTGTTCGGTGCCGGCCGGCAGACCGGCGGCGGCGAGCGCGTCGACCACGCGGGCGGCAACCTCGGGCGAGCCCGGCGCCGGATACTGCAGCCGGTACGTGTGTTCGGGAAAGCCGTAGTAATCGTAGAACATCGAGTAATCCGAGCGTGAGCTCACGGTCGGAACCGGCTCTTCCCAATGGCCCGAGATGACCACGATCGCGCGCGGCCGCGCGCCGGCATCGGCCATCAAGCCGCGCAGGAACGCCGTGAGCGTTCCGAGTTCTGCCGCGCGCTCGGGCATGAACGGCCACGGCCCGCCGCCGTGCGGGATGTAATACGTCGGCAACGCGGCAGCGCCGGTCATGCCAGGTGCTTCTTCGCGAGCCCGTGGTGCCACGGCTTGCCGGTTTCGAGAAAGTAGAGCAAGTATTGCGCGACCTCTTGCGGCGTCGATCCGATCGTGCCGGAATAGCTGCCGACCAGCCGCTCGCGACCGTCGACCGTGTACAGTTCAAAGCGCACCGACGTGCCGCTCATCTCGGCGGCCCGCACTTCGTGGCGCCCCAGCTTCCAGGTTGCGCGAACGGCGTCGAACGTGATTTTTACCGCCGGCGTGCGGGCGCGCATCGCAATGTCCATGGCCCGGAGATACCCGCGGTAGGTCACGCTATCCGGCTTGCAGCGGCGCGACGGAATTACCCTGCGAGCCGTTGCGGCGCGCGAAGATGTATCGACGTCGATGTGCACCGCCACGAGCGCATCCTACCCACCGTGACGGGTGACCCGCGTCCCGGCGGGGTACAAAGACGTCCATGACGAGCCGTTCATTTGTCTTCGTCGCCATCATCCTTGCGGCGTGCGCCGGCTGCGCGCACGGCGCCACGCAGACCGCGGCAGCGGGGACGACGGCAACGGCGAGTCCGACGTTCGGTAACCGGTCGCGCGGCGCTGAGGTGTTTCGCGCGAACTGCGCGGTCTGTCACGCGGTGGACGCCACGGCCGGCGGCATCGGGCCGTCGCTCGTCGGCGAGAACCACCACAAGGACTACGAACAAACGGTCGCCTGGATCGAAGACCCGGATCCGCCGATGCCGAAGCTCTACCCCGCTCCGCTCTCGCAACAGAACGTCGAAGACGTCGCGACCTACGTGCAGTCGCTCTGAGCCGCCTCAGCGGCTGCGGACGATCATCAGTGCGCCCAGGAACAGCAGGGAACGCGGCAGTCAAACGCGCGCCTGTCCGAGAAGGCGCCGGGCATGTCAGCAAATCCGAACGACCCCCGCACCCAACGCCTGAAATTTCGCGAGATCCTCGCGCGCCCCGGCGTGACCGTCATGCCCGGCGGGTTCAGCCCCCTCTACGCCGAGATGTGCGAGCAGATCGGCTTCGAATGTTATTTCGTGGCCGGGTCGCAGATGTCGGCCTTTCTCTTGGGCGTGCCGGACAACGGCATCATCGGGTTGCGCGACGTCGTCGACCACGTGCGCCACGTCGCGGCCCGGACCACGATCCCGATCCTGGTCGACGCCGACACGGGCTTCGGCAACGCGGTGAACGTGCACTACACGGTGGCCGAGATCATGCGCTCGGGCGTCGCCGGGTTGCAGATCGAGGATCAGGAAGCGCCCAAGAAGTCGGGGACGCTCGCCGGGCGGCGCTGCATTTCGCTCGATGAAGCGGTCGGCAAGATCCGCGCCGCGGTCGAGGTGCGCGACGAGATCGATCCGTCGTTCGTCATCTGCGCGCGCTGCGACGAGCTCGGGGCCGAAGGCGGCACGTTCGAATCGACGCTCGAACGCTGCATCGCGTACGTGCGCGACGGCGGCGCCGACCTCGTGTGGCTGAACTCGGTGCAGACGCGCGAGGATCTGGGCAAGGTCTGCGCCGCGGTGCCGGGTCCGGTGCTGACGATTTGGGGCGGCCCGCCCGAATCGGCGCCGACGATCGCCGAGTACGAGCAACTCGGCGTGCGCATCGCGCTCTTCCCGACGTTGACCGCGACCTCCGGGCTACAGGGCGCCTGGGAGCTGCTCAACGACTTTCACGATCGCGGCACCACGGCACTCGCCGAGCACGCTGCCCGCGCGAGCGCCGGCAAGTGGGGTCGCGCCGAATTCCGCAAGCTCACCGGCAACGATCGCATTCGCGAGCTCGAACGCTACTTGCCGGCCGGCCAGCAACGCGACTACGAGAACACCTGGGGCCACGTCGGGGCGCTGCACCGCAAGCCCTAGCCCGCGCTCGTCAGCGGGCGCTGCCGGCCGTTTGCTCGTCGAGGCGCTTGACGAGTTGAACGCGCGAGCCGCGCTCGCTGTAGGCGACCTCGTCCATCAGCGTGCGCATCAAGAAGATGCCGAGACCGCGCGCTGCGGTGCCGGGCGCTTGGCGTTCCGAGCGTTCCATCGCGGCGCTGCAGTCGAAACCGACGCCGTGATCGTGGATCTCGATCACCAGCCGCGTGCCGTCGAACGTTGCGATGACGTCGATGCCGGGCGAGCCTTCACCATCGCCATGCTCGACGGCATTGGCAAGCGCTTCCCCCGCTGCGCTCTCGACGTCGCTCAGCGGCGTGCCGCAAAAGCCGCAGCTGGCGGCAAAGACGGACAATGCGCGCCGCGCCGGCCGGACCGAACCGTAACCGCGCGGATGGCTTGCCCGGTACGTTTGCATGTGTTCCGATCGTACCCATATTGACGTGCTTCCAACGAGTTACGCGTTCGGTAGCGCGGTTCGTTCGAACAGTTCGAGCATCGCGCGACGGCCGGCGATGACGAGCGGACGCTGCGAAGGATGCTTGCCGTAAATCGCCTGGTGAGCAGTGAAGTAGCGGCGCGCACCGCCGCGCGAACGATTCGAACCGTCGCCGCGCACGTAGTAGATCGAAGTGACGTCGGCGACGCGCGCCCACTCGCGCCCTTCGGCTAAGCGGTACCAGAACTCATAGTCTTCGGCCGCGCTCAGTGATTCGTCGACCGGGCCGATGCGCTCGACGAGCGCGCGGCGGAACATCACCGCCGTGGTCGCGAGCGCGCCGGCCCACTGGATATCGGCGTGATCCAGCACGGCATCGTGGCCGGCGAAGCGATCGATCGTCCACGTTCCCAGCGCCGCCGGACTCACGAACGCGTTGATCATCTGTCCGTAGGCGACGTCCAAACCGCTGGCGAGCAGCGCTTGCACCAACGCGGCGAGGTGGTCCGGAAACATTTCGTCGTCGTCGTCGAAGAGCAGCACGAACGTTCCGCGCGCTTCGCTCAAACCGCGATTGCGCGCCGCCGCCGGGCCGCCGTTCCGTTCTTGATCGTAGAGCCGCGCGCGCGGAAAGCGCACGACGACGTCGCGCACGTCGCTGCCGGCGTCGTTGACGACGACGATTTCGAGATTGGGATACGTCTGCCGTTCGATGCTCGCCAGCGTGTCGGCCAACAGGGCGGGGCGGTTGTACGTCGTGACCACGACCGATACCAGCGGTGCACCGGCCGCGAATGCGGGTCGTGCGCGTTCGCGCGGCCGATCGCTCCAGTTTCGTTCGCGCAGCGCGGGCGGCGCCGCGCCCAGCGCGTTCGCGACCGCCCTCAGGATGCTGCGCCGGTCCCACGGATCGTACGCATTTGCACCGCGCAGCACTTCGCCGGCGCCGCCGGCCGACGACACCACGAGCGGCCGGCCCAGGGCGGCCAGTGCCAGCGCCGCCGCCGGGCCGTTGCGACTGCCGTCGACGATGACGCGCGCGCGTCCGAGCGCTGCGGCCGCGTTCGCCGGCGGCTCGAACCGCACACGGCCGGGGATCGTCGGCGCGTCGCGCGCGACCATCGTCACCGGTACCTCGAGGTCGCCGAGCGCGGTCACGAAATGGGCCAGTTCGTCGGCCCGGTCGAGCGGCGCGTACACCACGACGTCGCTGCGTTCGCCGGCGACGGTGGACGGAATCGCCGGGTCGGCGGCGATGACGACTTCCGCCTCGCACGGAAGCGAACCGAGCGCGTCGATCAGCCGGCCGTGCTCGCGCCACGAACCGATGCAGACCACGTCGGCCAGGCGCATCGTCTCGAGCAGGTGCGCGCGCTCCTCGGCGCTGACCGTGGTGCGCTGCTCGGCGATCGTCGGCCCGAAGCCGTCGAACATCAGCCGCACCTCGTCCCAGCTGCCGTAGGTCGCGCACAGCCCGCGCACGTACCCGCGGACGCGCAGGACGCGCACGTCCTCGAGGGCGACGGTCAGGGCGAAATGCGTCCCCGCGCGGCGCAACTCGACCGCCCGCCGCAGCGCCGCCGCCGCGGTCGCAGGTTCGCATGCGAGGACCTCGAGGGTCGTCGCGGCATGTGCCATCATCGTTTATTGCGGCGGCAACGTGCTGACGGACCTTTCTTGGCGGGCGCCGTAAGCGGGGCAGCTATGGCCTCCTCCGCCGCCTCGACCCTGAACGCCCCGCTGCGCACGACCGTCGTGGGCAGCTACCCGCAGCCGGACTGGCTGGTCGACCGGACGCTGCTCGGGTCGCGCCTGCCGCCGCGCATCCGCGCGCGCGAGATCTGGCGGATCGCCGACCCGTGGCTTGCCCAGGCCCAAGACGACGCGACCCTGATCGCGATCCGCGACATGGAGCGGGCCGGGATCGACCTGATCAGCGACGGCGAGATCCGGCGCGAGAGCTACTCCAACCGCTTTGCGACCGCGCTCGACGGCATCGACGTCGACAACCCCGGGACGGCCCTCGACCGGACCGGTCACGCCAACCCGGTGCCCCGGATCGTCGGGCCGATCCGCCGGCGCGAGCCGGTGATGCTGCGCGACGTCGAATTTCTGCGCCGCAACACCGATCTGCCGATCCGGTTCACGGTGCCGGGACCGTTCACGATGGCGCAGCAGGCGCAGAACGACTACTATCCGGACGTCGCCGCGGCCGCACTCGGATTCGCCGCCGCGGTGAACGAGGAACTGCGCGATCTCAAACGTGCCGGCGCGGACGTCGTGCAAATCGACGAACCGTACTTGCAAGCGCGCTCGGCCGAAGCGCAGGCGTACGCGTTGCCGGCGATCGCGCGAGCGCTCGACGGAATCGACGGCCTCACCGCGCTGCACACGTGTTTCGGATACGCGCACGTCGTGCATTCGCGTCCCGCCGGCTATCCGTTTCTGGCCGAGCTCGACGGAACGCCGGCGCAGCAGATCGTGATCGAATCGATGCAGCAGAAGGTCGATCTCGCCATGCTGGCATCGTTGCCGCACAAGCGCGTCGTGCTCGGCGTGATCGATCTCGACGACAACGCGGCGGTGGAGACGCCGGCAGCGGTTGCCGCGCAAATTCGCGCGGCTTTGACCCACATCACACCCGAGCGGCTGATGCTGGCTCCGGATTGCGGCATGAAGTATCTGCCGCGCGCGACGGCGTTCGCAAAACTGTGCGCGCTGGTCGAAGGAACGAAGATCGTCCGGCGCGAGCTCGGCCTGCCGGATTAGTCCCCGATGCTACCTTCGTCGAAGGTTCGGGCGCTTTTGCGTATGATCGGCCAAGCCTCCCCGGACCCCAAATCAAGGGTTAGTAAAAGGGCTTGAATCGGGCACCGTTTCGTGCCAACCTTAGGACGTCATGACAACCGTGCGCACGACGTCCTCCTTACTCAACTCACGGCTGGGCGAGCCGACGTCGATGGAGATGGACTCCATTGCCGGTGCGACGATCATGACGTACAAGCTGAGCTGGAACTGCGGCTGCCGCGCCGAGGGTACCGGCACCGACTACGTCTGCCGGCCGTGCGCGAAGCACGCGAAGTTGTTCTCGCTGGCCGGGTAGATTAACGAATCTTCATCTTCGGGCGGAGCGCCGGCGGTGACCGGCGCTTTTTTGTTGTCCCGCCGCGGACCCGGGACCGCTCGGCGCCCGGCCGGCCCGTAGCTGGGCCCGGACGCCTTGACCGGGGTGTGGGCGCATGCTAC
>Ga0181536_10005206_pt1 | contig 13432 bp, 14 predicted proteins | sample PEATcosm2014_Bin_41_FD_121105 | JGI IMG/M metagenome (GOLD analysis project Ga0181536, IMG submission 121105) | Peatland microbial communities from MTU Mesocosm Facility, Houghton, MI, USA - PEATcosm2014_Bin17_60_metaG | ecosystem: Environmental > Terrestrial > Soil > Wetlands > Peat | place...
CGCAGCCGTTCTTGGCTGAGGTGACGCCGCATTCCTCGCGCAATACGTCGAGGAAATGCTCACCGGGCTCGCAGGAAGCCTCCGTCGATTTTCCATTCAGAATAAAACTGATTTTAGGCATGGCTCAGCGTCTCCCCGTTCGGATCTGTAGGCAAGATTGAACTTTGAGTTTATCGCAAGACCCTGAAACAATCCTTAAATTTTATGTGCCTCATCCATGTGATCGGGATCGAAGCCCACGGCGGAACGTATTTTCAATTTGATGTTCGGGCTGCGGGTCCTAACCCAATTCCCGCCGTGAGCAGGCGGATCTTGACTAGGCTGCGAGTTCAGTAATATAGAGCGTCTTATAATCGGTATCACCAAACGCGAGGTTCGAGGCGGGCTCCGGCATCAAGATCGTCCCGATATGTTTTCCTGCTGGCGACATAATCCAGATCCCGCCAGGACCCGTGCAGTAAACGTTGCCTTGCCGGTCCACCTTCATTCCATCGGTCCCACCCGGCGCAGTATCGCTCGCCATGTCGATAAACACACGGCCGTTTCCCACAGTCCCATCGGGATGAACATCGTAGCTCCTGATCATCTTGCCACCATTGACGTACAGGATCTTTTCGTCTGGGGAAAAAGCGATGCCGTTCGGGCGGAAATCGTTGGCCAGTAGTTGGATCTTTCCGTCCTTCACCATGAATACGGCGCTATACGGCAATTCCATCGTGGGGGTATTGTCGATGCGTGGATCCGTGAAATATACTGCCCCATCGGACTTCACAACCAAGTCGTTTGGGCGGTTCAGCCGCTTGCCTTCAAATCGATCGGCGATCACTGTGCGCTTTCCGTCTTTCTCTATACGAACGATGGCGCGATCGCCTTGGGCACAAAAGACGAGGCGTCCTTGCTGGTCTAGCGTAATTCCATTCGACCCAAAGCTCATCACATATAGCGGCCCGCTGCGGGCGATAAATCCCTCACGGCTGACTTTGCCCAAATCGCCGGTATAGCCACTATCCTTCATGAATACGGACATCTGGTGATCCGCCGGCGTCCACTTGTAGAAATCCGAACCGGCACTGGCACCGCCCTCGGTTTTGCTGGCGCGGTCATTGTTTCCTCGCTTTTACGAGGTTGAAAAAGGCCATTCCGTTGCATTTCGTGCCGGCGATCTCTGTCGCAATGGCTGTCAGGGACGTGAAACGGCGGTCGTCGAACTCGAAGCCAACATCCAGCACCCGAACCTAGATCGTCCGCCCGTGATATTCCTTCACGAGCACGCTGCCGGGCATCGAGGCCACATATTGTTATCCGGGTAACTTGCTTCACTTGACTGGATGCCCAACCGGGATGATGACGATCACTTGTTCGCCGCCGGTCAACTTCACGGCGTCCTGGACGGATGCAGGGTCGATGCCTCCCGTCACCACGGCCCCAAGTCCGAGCGCGACCGCTTCCAGCAGCAGGTTCTCGCTCGCGAGACCCGCTTCGTAATCGGTCCATGTACGGTTTTTCGCTCCCGCTCCCATCCGCTCATACACGGCGGTGATCACGAACACTGCCGGGGCGCTATGGACTTGAGCTTGGGGCGTAGAACCGGCCAGCAGCGCTGCACCGGGTTTCGCGGCAATGAGCAGTTCGAGCGAATGCTTCGCGGGCAAATAGCGATAGGCTCCGCTGGGAAGACCGTCCACATTCTGTGCCACTACGGCGATTTCGAGCGGGTACCGATGCATCGCCGAAGGAGCCGTGCGCTTGCCGTCCGGAGAAGTAAGGCCTTGCGCGGCCCACAACAGTTGGCCGACTTCGGCCAACGTCAGCGTTTGCTTGGTGTAATCCCGGACGGACCGCCGGGCAGCCAATGCCGCCTCCAGGCTCATGCTGCCTGCTTTCTTTGGGCTGGGCAGCGAAATCATAGCCGGGTCAGCCGGAAAACACCCCGGGGCCAGGAGGAACGCTGAAAACACGAGAGGCAAGAATCGCTGGGTCATACTTCGCACCTTGAAAGGAATTCATGCAATTGGAGTTCCTATCGGCGCGTCAATTGATGAGCGGACGATGGGAGAAAGAGGGGAGCCCTTGGTGGAAGGACCGCAAACGCTCCCCGTATCGTTGGCCCGCCACGTCTAGAATGTCGTTATGTCCCAGGCAAGGCCCAGAGAGCCGCTCACAGCCGCAACGCTTCCGCCGTCGTGGAGAACTTTGCGACCTTCGGCTGAACCAGTCTCGCGAAGTCGGCGTAAGACATCCGGATCAGCTCGTGGTGCGTGCCGCCGTTGAATGCGATCTCCTTGTCTCTTGTAAGGCTTTCGTCGACGAAGACCGACATCCCGTAAAGCTCCCCGAAGGGCGGCATCGCCCCGGTTTCACATTCGGGAAATCTGTCTCGGAAGTCTGTCTCGGACGCGAGTGCGATCCTGCTTCCCTTGGCGGCTGCCTTGAGAAGGGGAAGGTCTACATGATAGGAGGCGGGAAGAACGGCCATTGCCATCCCACCATCGATTCTGACAATGACAGTCTTGGCAAATTCCTCTCCCCGGATGTGCGCAAGAGATGCGATTTCCTGCGCCGTATAAGCCGTCGAGTGCGTCGTGATCACGTATTTGACTTTGTGGCTATCGAGAAACTCTTTCAACTGTTTTGCGGGCATATTCACCTCCTCAACTCCCAAGACATAAGGCGGGCTTTTCTGCGGAACCTCCCTGTCGAATCCAGCCCTACCTCGCTGATCTTGCTCTAGAACCGACCACTGACAGGTTATTGTTGACGTGACAAACGCCTGGCGTCGTCCAGGCTGCTCTCTCGATTTCAGCTCGCTCCGCCAGAGAGCCGACCGAGCCTCTTAACGTCACGTGATCACCGCTGCTCTCGACCGTAAATTGGCGCTTTCGTGCACCGAACCCCCGTCTGAGCGCACCTTCGATATGGGCTTTGACCGCGACAGAAATAGTCGTCGGCTTGATCACCAACCGGTCACTTACACCTCTGACAGCCTTCAAGTTGCATACAGTGTTGTACGCGGCGGTCTTTTGGTAGCGCCAGTCTACATCGCCTTCCAGCGTTATCCAGCCGCGTTCGACCCGCACCTTGATGCGATCCGCAGGAACCAATGTATTCCATGCCAGCGCATGGATAGCCGCTTGTGTAATCTCTTCATCCGTTGGCTGGCCTGAATCGGAAAGCTTGACTTCCAGCTCGCTGACGATCGCCTTCACTCCGCGTACCCGGGCTGCGGCGTGCTCGGCGGCGACTTTCTCCGCGTGACTGACGACGTGGCCAGAAAGCGTGACGACCCCATCTTTTACAGCAACCCCAATTGCCACCGCATCTACGCTTGGCTCGCAGCCAAGTTCCTCTTCGACGCTCTGACGCAACAGTGCGGCGGGTTTCATTTGTTCTGCGCTGATCATCCTAGCCCTCGCTCACTTCACCGGACTTGCGCAATCTCAGTCTTCTGCGCGATTTAACCCATCCTCGGGTCTTCTATCCCGTGAGCGCCTGGTACATCTTCCGGCACAAGCCGCGCTTTCTTCTGGTCTCATCTTTCGATTTCGCAGGACTTTTTCCGGCCTTCCCATCGAGGCAACACCCCAATTCTTGGGAAACCATCGCTCTTTCTCTGTGCACTCCGTCCGCCAAATAAATTTGTGGAAACACACAGCGTGAAATCGCGCCGATCCATCCTCGGGGTTCTTCAGACTTTGGCCATACCGGTGCTGCTCCAACCGGAAGAGAGGAGAAACAATCATGCCTGTCGGAGAACTGTGCATCCGCCAAGTTGTTGTGGCACTGCCCAACACCTCGGTTCTAGAGGCCGCTAAGCTGATGCGGCAACACCATGTCGGCGATATTGTGGTCACGGACGAAATTGAGGGGCGACGTACGCCTGTTGGCATCGTCACTGACCGCGATATCGTCTTAGAGGTGTTGGCCCAAGGGCTTGACGCCGCAAGCCTTTCGGTCGGTGACATTATGAGCAGCGACCTAATCACAGTCCGGGAGAATGAAGGCATCTTCCAGACCATTCAGTTGATGCGGGCGAAAGGAGCACGCAGAGCTCCCGTTGTGAACGGCGAAGGTGTCTTGGTCGGCATTGTGTCCGTGGATGACATGGTGGAGCTCTTGGCCGAAGAACTGAGTGAGCTGACGAAGCTGATCTCGCGCGAGCAGAAGCGGGAAGCCGAAATACGAGGCTGGTGATCGAAATCGATGATCCGGCTACTCGGGAGGCGCGTCCATCGAACTGTCGCTCTTGGCGGGAGGGCCTGTTCACATCATAAACGTACGAGCTTTCTGTGCAAACCGGGCCCGCCGCAGCACGTAAAGTTCGTGAGCGATTCCAGAACGAAGCGGAAGGGCAGGGTTGGTTTGACGAGTGCGCCTTTTCAAATGGCACTGAGGCACGTAGCAACGATCCGAAGACGGAAACTCAACAGGGTCCACATGGGAGGTGCGTGATTTGGCGCACACACACACGGATTCAACACCCCGCTGGGAGCACTTCGCCCACGGCTCCGACATTGGCGTGAGAGGAATTGGAGCCACGAGAGAGGAGGCATTTGAGCAGGCGGCGGTCGCCCTAGTTGCCGTCATGACCGATCCTGCGCTCGTCGCTTCCAAGGGCGAGATCATTGTCGAATGCGAGGCGACGGACAGCGAGGTGCTCTTGGTTGAGTGGCTCAACGCACTGGTCTATGAGATGGCGGTTCGTGGAATGATCTTTGGGCGTTTTGTGGTCCTTCTGGAGGGAGTTCGCCTGCACGGCGAGGCCTGGGGCGAAGAAGTCGACGTCGCGAGGCATGAGCCGGCCGTTGAGGTCAAAGGCGCAACTTATACGAGCTTATTTGTCGGCCAGAATCCAGATGGCTCGTGGGTAGCTCAATGCGTAGTGGATGTTTGAGGTGGTCCCATGGATATGACACTGTTGAAGCGTGTCTCCGATTCCGAATGGCAAATCGAGCCGCACGGAAAAATGCGTGTCCCGGCGATCCTCTTCGCCAGTGAAGAGTTGATCCGCGACATGGACGCCAAAGTCTACGAGCAGATTGTCAATGTCGCTTCTCTGCAGGGTATCCAGAAGGCAGCTTATGCCATGCCTGACGCCCATTGGGGCTACGGCTTTCCGATCGGAGGCGTGGCAGCCTTCGACCCGGATGAGGGCGGGGTGGTTTCGGCCGGCGGGGTCGGCTTCGACATCTCCTGCGGCGTACGCACGCTGTTAACAGGCCTAAGTGCAGAGGATATGCCGCCGATCAAACAATCGCTGGCGGATGCGCTGTACCGCCACATTCCTGCCGGAGTGGGTAGCAGAGGCCTCTTGAATTTATCCGACGACCAGCTCGACGAGATGCTGGTGGACGGTGCGCAGTGGGCTCTACGCCTCGGCTACGGAACAGCGAATGACCTGGAGCGCACCGAAGAACGAGGGCGAATGGCCGGCGCACAACCGGAAGCTGTATCCGACTTCGCAAAGAACCGGCAACGCCGCGAGATGGGCACGTTGGGCTCTGGAAATCACTATCTGGAAGTGCAGCAGGTGGTCGCGATTTTCGACGAGCCCTCCGCCATGGCCTTCGGAATCCGCCACGGAGATATCGTGGTAAGCATACACTGCGGATCGAGGGGACTTGGTCACCAGATCGGCACCGAGTTTCTCCGCGACATGGCAGCTCAGGCAGCTGGATATGGAATCGACCTTCCGGATCGCGAATTGGCATGCGCGCCGATTCGATCGCCGATCGGGGAAAAGTATCTGGGAGCAATGCGGGCCGCCATCAATTGCGCCCTGGCGAATCGCCAGATCATCACTCACCTGGTCCGCCGGGCTTTCGCTGAAGTGGCTCCTCGCGCGGAGCTCACCGTTCTCTACGATGTATCCCACAACACTTGCAAGGTCGAACAGCACCAACTGGATGGGCACAGCAAGCAGGTCTTCATCCATCGAAAAGGCGCGACGCGGGCTTTCGGTCCAAACCATCCCGCTGTTCCCGAAGCTCTTCGCGCCACTGGACAGCCGGTCCTCATCGGGGGCACGATGGGAACCGCCTCTTACATCCTGGTCGGCACTCCGGAAAGCGAGGGGCGGGCCTTTAGCTCTTCCTGCCACGGTGCAGGGCGCCAGATGAGCCGCCACCAAGCCACAAAGCAGTGGCGAGGTCGCCAGTTGATCGATGAGCATGCCGGCCGCGGAATCCTGATCCGCTCGCCTTCCGCACGCGGGGTGGCCGAGGAGGCGCCGGGGGCCTATAAGGACGTGAACGCGGTCGTCGAGGCCTCAGAGAAGGCCGGGTTGTCGCGGAGAGTGGCTCGACTGGAGCCCGTCATCTGCGTGAAAGGATGAGTAGCATTGTCGCGCAGTGCAATCCGGGTCAGGATCCGCCCGGAACATTCGAACGTTACTCGATCGGTACGGCCACCATGATTCACAGAAGCATGCATATTTAAGTAACAGCAGTGAACGGGACACTTGTGTTAAATGGCGACGTCTAACATCACATCGACGGTGAAGGTTCTGCTGAAGCTGTATGGCCGGACCTTTGCGGAAGACCTGGGGATTGATGCGGAGACGAACCAGCCTGCTCCGTTGTTCTGCCTCCTTATCAGCGCTTTGCTCTTCAGCACGCGCATCAGCCATAACATTGCATCGAAATCCGCTCACGTTCTCTTCGAGCGTGGCTGGACGACACCGGAACGCATGGCGGCTACAACCTGGGAGCAGCGCGTTCAGGCGTTGGATGAAGGCGGTTACGTCCGCTACGACGAGCGGACCTCAACGATGCTGGGCGAAACCGCTCAGATGCTGATGGATCTGTATCAGGGTGATCTGCGAAAGCTTCGCGCAGCCGCGAAGCGCGATCCCGTGCGCGAACGCAAGCTGCTCGATCAATTCAAAGGAATTGGCGATGTCGCGGTCAACATCTTCTTCCGCGAAGTACAACTTGCCTGGCCGGAGATCTTCCCATTTATGGACGAGAAGGCTCTCGCAGGCGCGAACGCGCTTGGCCTGCCTGCGGATTCGCGGAAACTCGCAGCGCTCACCCGCAGCCGGCAGGATTTCGTAAGGCTTGTCTCGGCACTGGTTCGGGTCGAGCTTGAGCATAGACACGACGAGATCGTCATCGCAACAGCACACTGAGATCATCACCGCCGCCATTCGAGCGCGAGCCGGGTGCCTGATTCCAATTTCACACGAGTGCCGAACTGTCTTCCTTCCCGATCCAGCGTGTCTTGTAGCCACTCTGCGTCCCGGCGGCCAGCGCTGCGCAGTTGGAAGCGCTTCGTCTCGAATGGCCTCATCTCCAGGCGCAAGAGACCTGCGGGCGAAGGATCTACCGTGACCAAATACGCGAGAACCAGATGGCTCCGAAATTCTTCGTATCCTGTTATGCCCTCGTAGTCGTTGATGAAGTCTCCACAGCCGTAGAGAATCGGTTTGCCCCGGTAGACCTCGATTCCTTTCGGATGGTGCGAGGAATGACCGTGGACTACGTCGATCGCTGCGAGATCCACTACGTGGTGGGCGAAGGCTTGATGCTGCCGTGGAATCTCGTAGCCCCAGTTCCCGCCCCAGTGAATCGATAGCACCGCGATGTCCCCGGGCCGCTTCACCCTGCTCACCTGCTCCGCGACATACGTTACTGTCTTGCCGGAGAGGTCGGGCAGCAATGCGACTCCGGCTCTGGCATCCGTGGCCGCCCAATCGCGCTCGATGCCGCTGTCAGTCGTGCCAGCACCGAAGACGAGCACCCTCGAATTGCCAGAAATCTCAATCACGCCCGGCTCCCAAGCCTCCGCCAGATTTCGTCCTGCTCCTGCAGGCTTGATGCCTGCTTTCTGCAGCGTGGAGATGGTCTCCGCCAGTCCAGAATGGCCCCAGTCCAAAAGGTGATTATTTGCCAGGACGCAGCAGTCGATCTTGGCCGCAGTCAAGCACCCTGCGTTGGCGGGATGCATCCGGTAATTGATGCCCTTGGGTTCATAGTTCTCACTGATGGTAATGCTGGTCTCGAGGTTAATAATTCGCGCGGCCGGCGCCGCTCGATCAAGCTCCTCAGCGGCCTCGCCCCAGATATATGAAGAGTCGACGTGCTTGGGGATAGGGCCGCTGGCCCTCTCGGCCATCGCCAGATATTCGAGGGCCGACGCCACGTACGGCTCATGAAGCGCCGGATTCGAAGGATGGGCGAAAATCTGATCGACGCCTCTGCCTGTCATCACATCGCCGCAAAGGAATAGTGTTGTCATCATTGACGATCCAAAGAAGCGTCACAGGAGGCATTAAGCTGGCGAGTCATCCGGCACGGATTCTTTTCTCGTGTCCCGAGCATCGTGGCGACTACCTCACCGCATTCTGCATTTTTCAATTCACCATCTTCTTCTTGACATCTTCCGGGCAGGCCACGCGCATTATAAGTCCAGAGCTCCCAGCGGACGGCGATCACTCCTCAGCGTCGCCCTCTAACTTCCGGAACGACTCTAGACTCCACGTATTTTCGTGAAGGGAGGGATCCTGACGCAGAATGTAGAGGTTGCCGTCATCGGCGCGGACTTTGAAGAACGAATCGCTGGGGCCATACCACTGGTCGATGACTTCTTCAACACAATAGGCCCGTTCGCCCAGGAAAAAGCGCACGGGACGTTCGTCTGCATTCCTTCCCGAATAGCATTCGACCCCCAGCTTCATCGTGTCATCATTCTCCCGCACAGCGCCCGCGACTGTTGGGGGTTAGCTCCTGAGTTGCGGCGTATGCGGAAGCTATCCATGTGACTTGACGGCATCGAGTCAGCAGGGGAAGTTGACCACAGCTGCTAATAAGGTCCTGTTATCAGGCATTAATGGAAGTGAGTTCATACCGCGAAGACTCCGACGCGACTGGTAGCTACCGGATACGCCGTTATCCAGGACTAACCGGCTTTGGACGGCAGCGCGACGATGTATACTGCACCAGTGGAGATCTCCGCATGACCCAATCCATTTCCGTCACCATCAATGGGAAACCCTACAAGCACGATGTGGAGCCGCGCCTCCTTCTTGTCCATTATTTGCGCGAAGTCGCCGGACTGACCGGCACTCACATCGGCTGCGAGACGTCGCTGTGCGGCGCTTGCACCGTGGAGGTGAACGGCAGGGCGATCAAAAGCTGCACGATGTTCGCCGTTCAGGCCGATGGCGCGAACATACTCACTGTCGAGGGCCTTGCCGAAGCCGGCGGGAAGCTGCATCGCATTCAGGAAGGCTTCTGGAACGAACATGGACTCCAGTGTGGCTTCTGCACGCCGGGCATGCTGATGGTCTCGAAGCAGATTCTCGACCGCAATCCTTCCCCTTCCGAAATCAAGATCCGCGAAGGTCTCGATGGCAACCTGTGCCGCTGCACGGGATACCAGCACATTGTCAAAGCGGTGCAAGCCGCGGCAAAGGCGGGAGTGTAAACCATGGAGAGCACGACAATTACCCGTCCCGAAAAGTTGGTCGGCAAGCGCATTCGTCGCCGTGAAGACCCACGCATGATCACCGGAACCGCGCGTTACGTCGACGATATCAAGCTCCCGGAAATGCTGTATGCCGCCATCGTGCGCAGTCCTCATGCAGCGGCCAACATCCGGTCGATCGATACCAGCAAGACCGCGGCGCATCCCGGAGTTGTCGCCGTTTACACAGGCAAAGATTTCAAAGACGTCGGCGGAGTGGTCTGCGGCGTCGATCTTCCGGGACTCCGAAAGCCGCATCACAACGTCATCGCGATCGACCGCGTTTATCTTGTCGGTCACGCGGTCGCGGTCGTCGTGGCGAAGGATCGCTACGTAGCAGCCGATGCCGCCGAACTCGTCGAAGTCGATTACGAAGTGTTGCCAGCCGTCGCCGATCCCGAAAAAGCGCTGGCGCCGGGCGCGCCCGCGGTGCATCCTCAATGGCCCGATAACGTCGCGTTCAAGTTCGAACAAAAGGGCGGCGATATCGCTGCCGCGTTCGCTGAAGCCGAAGTCGTCTGCAAGCAACGCATGATTAGCCAGCGCATGGTGGCGAATCCCATGGAGACCCGCGGCTGCATCGCGCACTGGCATGCGGCCGATCGCAAGATGACGTTTTACACGTCCACGCAGATCCCGCATCTGGCGCGTACGATTCTCGCGGGAATGCTCGGCCTCGAAGAAAATCGCTTCCGCCTGATCGCTCCCGATGTCGGCGGCGGCTTTGGTTGCAAGCTCAACGTCTACGCCGAAGAAGCGGTGGTGTGCTTCGTCGCGATGAAGCTCGGACGTCCCGTGAAGTGGATCGAAACGCGCCGCGAAAACTTCCTCACTACGATTCAAGGCCGCGGCCACGTGGATTACTGGGAGATCGCGGCCAAGCGCGACGGCACCATTCTCGGCGTCAAAGTCAAAATCATTCAGGATCTGGGTGCATATCACCAGCTCCTCACACCTGCGATTCCCACGCTCAGCGTTCTAATGATGCCGGGCCTTTACAACACGCGCAATATTCACGCGGAAATCGTCGGCGTCTTCACCAACTGCGTTCCCACCGACGCGGTGCGCGGTGCCGGACGTCCCGAGGCAACATACGGAATTGAGCGGATGGTCGATATTCTCGCGGCCGAATTGAAAATGGATCCGGCGGAAATTCGTTTCAAGAACTTTGTCAAAGCCGACCAGTTCCCCTTCGCCACCGCGACCGGCCTCAACTACGATTCTGGCGACTACACGACCACGTTCCACGAAGCGCTCGACATGATCGGCTATAAAAAGCTGCGCGAGGAACAGACCGCGGCACGCGAGCAGGGACGTCTCGTCGGCATCGGCATTTCGACCTATGGCGAAATTTGTGCCATGGGTCCATCGCCTGCCGTCGCGGCCGGCGGATGGGAAAGCGCCACGGTGAAGGTGGAGCCCTCCGGCAAAGTTACGATCCTGACGGGCATCTCTCCGCACGGGCAAGGCCAAGAGACCAGCTTCGCGCAAATTGCCGGCGACGAACTCGGCGTGCCCATTGACGACGTTTTCGTTCTTCATGGCGATACCGCCACCGTGCAGTACGGCATCGGGACCTTCGGCAGCCGCGGCACCGCAGTCGGTGGCACGGCGCTTTACCTCGCGCTGCAGGACATCAAGGAAAAAGTCGTGCTTTGGGGCTCCCTGCTCCTTGCGTCGAACGACGTCCGCTTTGAAGACGGCATGTGCATCGATAACGCGACGGGCAAGTCTGTATCGATCCAGACCATCGCCGGAGCGGCGTATCGCGCGATGAAGATTCCCGCGCACAGCGAGCCCGGGCTCGTCGCCACGCGCTTCTGGGAGCCTGGCAACTTCACGTATCCTTTCGGAGCTCACATCATTCACAGCGAAGTGGATCCCGAAACCGGGCAAATCGATATCAAACGCTACGTTCTCGTCGACGACATCGGCAATATCCTGAACCCCATGCTGGTCGACGGCCAGTTGCACGGCGGCGCATCGTGGGGGCTCGGTCAAGCTCTATGGGAACACGCGATCTACGACGGTACCGCCCAGCTGGTCACCGGTGAATTCATGGATTACACCATGGCTCGCGCGCGCACCATGCCGTGGCTCGAAAGTGAGCATACCTGCACCCCGTCGCCTGTGAATCCGTTGGGTGTCAAAGGCGTGGGCGAGGCCGGAACCATCGGCTCAACTCCCGCGATGGTCAATTCGGTGATCGACGCTCTCTCGCCCCTGGGCATCAAGCACGTCGATATGCCGCTGACGCCGGAAAAACTCTGGCAGTTGATTTCAGCCCGCCAAGCCGAGGTGCAGAAATGATTCCGAATACTTTTGATTACACGGCGCCGGCCACTTTGAAAAACGCGCTTGCGCTGATCGGCGAAGGCGGCAAGCCTCTGGCCGGAGGCATGAGCCTGATCCCGATGATGAAGCTTCGCCTCGCCTCGCCCAAACATTTGATCGATGTCGGGCGCATCGCCGAGCTGAACTATATTCGAGAGCAAGACGGCAAGCTACACATTGGCGCCAACGCCACGCACTATGACGTGGAGAGCTCATCGCTCCTGCAGGGCAAGTGCCCGCTGCTGGCGGAAACCGCCGCTCGCATTGGCGATATCCAAGTCCGCAACCGAGGAACGCTCGGCGGGAGCGTGGCCCACGCCGATCCTTCGGCGGATTATCCTGCCGCGTTGCAAGCGCTGGAAGCCGGCATCACGTTGATGAGCGCCTCGGGCGCTCGCACAGTTCCTGCAGCGGATTTTTTCGTCGACACGTTCACTACCGCGCTAGAGCCGGGCGAGCTTGTCACCGAAGTCGTCGTTCCCATCGAAGCGGGACTCACGGGAACCAGCTATCAAAAGTTTTTGCAATCCGCCAGTGGCTTCGCCGTCGTCGGCATCGCCGCGCGCGTACGTCGCGAAGCGGGAAAAATCACACTCGCGCGCATCGGCGTCACTGGCGTGAGCGGCATTTCTTATCGCGCGATCAAAACCGAACAGGCGCTCGAAGGGAAGGCGGGAACGGACGCGGAGATTGCAGCGGCGGCAGCGCTGGTTGCCGACGGCGTCGAAGCCAGCGCGGATCTTCACGCGTCAGCCGTCTACCGCCTTCACCTTGCCTCGAACTACGCGGCGCGTGCGATTCGCGCGGCCCTTTCAAGATCGGTATGAGGTTCGCATGAAGATCGCGGGTTCGGCGCAGCTGCCGTTTCCTCCCGAGCGGACTTACGAACTCATGCAGGATCCGACGGTTCTTGCGAGCGCGATTCCCGGTTGCGAAAGTCTGGAGAAAATCGGCGAAGGTGAATATCGTATGAAGATGAAGATCGCTCTCGCCAGTTTTTCCGGGGCCTTCGAGGGTCAGGTGCGCTTGCTCGACCCGGCGCGACCTACCAGCTTTCGCATGGTTGTCGAAGGCTCTGGCAAGGTCGGGTTCATGAAGGGCGAAGGCGTCCTCACGCTGACCGCAACGAATGGCGGCACAACTGTCTTCTACGATGGCGACGCCCAGGTCGGCGGGACAATGGCCGCCGTCGGACAAAGACTAATCGACACGACAGCCCGCATGCTGATCAAGCGCTTCTTCGGGAAACTCGCCACCGAAGCCTACTAGCCGAAGAATGACGTAATGTCGCCAGAAGGAATTCAACTACCGGACGTCGGATATCTGGAAGCTACTTTCTTGTGGCCGCTCGACTCTGTTCCAAACCCCGAATTTGAAAATTTAGGGGACGGATGCGCCGTCATCCAGGCGTTATTCTCATTGATCCGCTAGAATTAGCTGGGTCATTGCAAAATAATCATCCTGGGCGATACCGGAAGTGACCGTGAAACTGAGCTGTATTCTCTGTCTCGTGTTTATGGCCCCGATCCGCGCTGCCGATTACCCAACTCCTACTGATGGCGACTGGGTCGCAAAGAACTTCAGGTTTACGACCGGAGAGACGCTCCCCGAACTGGGCCTCAGCTATACCACCATC